>JACCEC011830577.1_pt1 | contig 21389 bp, 13 predicted proteins | sample 7450121 | NCBI WGS metagenome assembly JACCEC01 (sample SAMN15323455, study PRJNA562643) | freshwater metagenome | isolation source: river surface water | place: USA:Blue River Watershed | collected 2017-08-18 | reverse complement strand
AGCGAAAAAACTTTCCCACCAGGTTCCTCTTAGATCACTGCGTAGGTTGGACCATTGAGAGTCACTGACGCCTGGATGAGATCCTGTGCCTTCAAACGGATCTTCAGTTCCGTTGGCATTTTGCAGACTGGTCTGAGGTCTAAACAATTTTGTTTCTGCGTCCCAGGCCAGTTGTTCGGCCTCCAATGTCAATCTTTGCAGATCAATACGAACACCTGTATTGTAGTATCTTCTCATGTTGTTCCAATCACCATGTATCTTGTGCAACCCGGCAACGTCAATTCGCCTTGCCACTGTATTTTGCTTAGACCACAGGAGTCAACAAATTCATCGAGATTTTTGTGACAGTTGACATGATCCGGCACATCAAACATGTCATTGCCCTGTAGCACGACCTGCGTTCCACTGGGCAAACTTCTCAGCCAGTCACTGTGATTTTCAAAGTGTTCTACTATGGTGTCAATGATCACCGGAGATTCAAATTTTGAAAAATCTATGCTTCTGATGTCTTTGTCCAGGTTTCTATAGGAGCGAAAATTTTGTCCATTTAAAATGGTAGCGGCAGGATGAACTGTTTGATCAATGTCAACGTTGATCACTGATGAAAACTCACTCTTTTCCAATGAACTTAGAAAGGGCAAAATTCCAACCCAGCCTCCAACCACAATCACAGTTTTTTCTTTGCTGAATGCTGATGATTTGGCAAACCAATTGGTCTGTTGCTGTAGTTTTTCCAACAGCCATTTTTTGCTTTTGATCTGATTGCGACTGAGGGCATCTTTCCAATTTAAATCTGGTGCTGTCAATACTGCCATGGTTAAATTTTTAACAGCCCATTCTTTGCCAGCAAAGTATGTTGACACAGCCTTGGAAAATAAATTCAAGTCATCATTGACAACGGTATCCAGCACCGTAGTGTCTTTGCCTAGCAGTAGTGCTACAAAATCAAACAGTTTGTTGAAGTCGTTGCGTATTTCAAAAACAGTTTCCACCGAATAGTTCAGCAATGCCAATGCATTTAACCCTGCATTGGATTTTTGATTTTCATCAATCCAATTATACAAAGCCCAATTATTGCCAACCGCATGCTGTAAATTGTTGTTTGATCCATACCTCATGGCTGTTAGAATTGCAGGATCTACAGGAGTGGTGGACTTCTGCGTGTTAAAGTCCTTGACTGATTCAGCGTCCAACCAGTCCATTGGAATTTTAATGCCTTGTCTAAACAACAATTCAATCATGTCCCAGCAGGCTTCGTCGTTGCCTTCTGCAGCCTGCATCAATCTTTTGAAATCAACAAAATTTTCTCGGCCAATTTGTATTACCAATTGCCTAAGATCGTCCATTGATCCTTCTTCAAAATAGCGTCGAAGCCAGTGTAGGGTATGCCTGTAACCAATGGCTTCTTCTAGAAAATACAGTATGCTTGCTCTAAGGAGATCAGCATCTACAGTTTCTTCCAATTCTTCTGTGGTTGCGATGTCAATGTCTTGAGTGTCTGTCATTTGAACCATCCAAATAATTTTAAATTTGTTCTCCACTCAACATCTTCGTAGGTCAATGGTTTTTCTGGGTGTAGTTGCAATTGTTTGACAAAACTGCTTTCGTTAGATGAAAACAACGGAACTGCAAAGCCAAATACATCTGTTAGGTCGTTGCCTAGAACCATCAGTTCATTGCTGATTTCTTTGTGTTCATGTTGGGCAAAAAAGTCTTTGAACCATTCATAATCTCTGATGTTGACATGATCAAAATTGTCAAAATACAACATCTTCACTGCCAGTCTGGCACCATACATGCTCCATAGCCCATTGTCTACATCAGACCCCAAAGTCATCCAAGACAGCAATCGTTGATAGTTTGCCGCATGCATTTGATTTTTGATGTCATTGGGGTCAATGACCCCACCTTGTTCTAAGCAAAGTTTGATGCCTTCCCTAAACCCTACCCTGAATGCTTGATATGCGCTGCCATTGGTGTAGACAGTGGAAAAACAACCAGGTAGTTCTCTGTATTGACTAAAGTCCCAACAAAAGTCCACAGCATCTCGTTCACTGGTTGAATTTTCATGACTACGCATGTTGATCAAGTGCTGTCTGTTCCAAAGTTTGATTCCACCGTTGCCATACATCAAGCCATTGGTATATTGTCGGCCACCCCAGGTGTATGTGAATCCTTGATCAATGGTGTTGGGCAAGGTTTTTTTAAAAAACTTTGGATCCACAATGTTGTCTGCGTCAATGGTTATCACATACTCGCTGTCATAAAATTGTTCACCTGCGGCTTTGTGGCAAGCATCAAAACCTTTGACGCCATGCACTCTGGCAACTCTGCTGTGTGGAACAACTGATTTCAAGTTTGCCCAATGTGCATCAGCATTGGGCTCATCAAAACTCAAAAATACCACAGGCACATCAGACATGTTTTTGCCAACCAATGAATCCAATGCTGTGGCAAACTTTCCAAATTTTCTAGGCGGAGCAGATACCTTAAACATTGACATTTTTAAACTCCTTGGCCAACCAGTCCCAGTCATTGATCTTTTTAATTTGATCTAGGTTGTTGGCATTCTTTAAACCAAAAGTTGCTCCGGCCTGGGCACCCAGCACAGCATACTTTCCATTGAATCTACTCCAACCCATTCTAGTCCAAACGCTTAACCTATCCAGCGATTCGTCAATGTCTCCAAAGTAGTTGTAGATGTTGGTCTCATATTTGTAACTGTCAATGATGATGGCTTTCTTGCCTTTGCGATAGGCCGTGCGTTGTTCCGATGACCAGTCTTGCAAAGCGATATGTTTTTCCAACTCTTCAAGTTCTTGCATCATTTCTTGATTTTTTCTTTGTATGCGGCCACATACACCAGTCAATGATGCCAATTTGGCGCACTCTCTGAATCCACCTATCCAAGCACTTTCAGGCGTGGCATTGAATCGTGTTTCGCAACTGAGTTGATCTTTGATCACAGTCACTGATCCAATGGTGGTTGATAAGTCAATGTGCCAGGCACGATCATCCAAGAAGGGCCGCTTAGGGAACATTTTGACACCACCGTAGCCGTATTCTAAGTCATTGATGGGGTTGCGACTGCGCCAGATTAATACACAATCACGTTCGGCCACATTCCAATGCTGAACTTCGGGATCAGGTGTCCAGCCAAAATCAAAGTCGTTCAAGACCCAAGCATCTGCATCCACTACCCAGAAATTATCTGTGGCACTGAGTTTTGCACAGGTTTTATGAACTTCGTAAATGCCTTTGACATTGGACACTCGCTTGGCATCAGGTCGTAGCGCAATTAATTTTTTCCAGTTATCTTCGGCATTGGCTTCGCCCATGGAAATAAAAAAGACATCTAGCATTGATCATTCCAGAATAAACTGTTCAACATCAGATTCTTTTACCAATGGACCAAGTCTATGCGGATTGAAATAACTGGCTTTGAAAAACTTACTGCCCGCATCATCAAGTTCGGCAATGTCTAGTCCTAGGTCTTGTCTAAGTGCTCGACCCAATTTGACAATTTCTGTTTGCAGTTTGTCTCGGTCCCAATTGAAGTTGCTACGCACACAACGTTCTGTGCCGCCGGAAAACTTGGGCACAACTTGTTCTGACCAATACTGTGTATGCCATTCAAAATCTCGAACCAATGTATAATCCCAATCCCTGCGTAGGTTAGTTAGATAACAACCCAATCTTGCGCCATACATGGCCCAAAGTCCATTGAGTGTGTCTGCGCCCACGCTCATCCACACCAGTAAACGTCGATGATTTTTGTAATGATTTTTGTCAGCAATTTGACGCCAATCCATGGGCTTGCCATCGTGCAAGGCAAGTTTGACACCTTCGCGGAAACCTGCACGGTAAGCCTGATAGGGTGTGGCATTGTTGTAGACATCTGAATAGATGTTGTTGAGTTGATGATAGTGAATGTCCCAACAGAAATCCACAGCGCCAGCACCTGAATCTACTGCTTCGTGTGTCCGCATTTGTTCAACAACCTTTTTGGGCCAAAGTTTAACTCCGCCGTTGCCATATACCAGACCGTTGATGATATTCTTGCCTGACCAACTCAGCACATCACTGCGATCAAATTTTCGCAAATCTAATTCTAACTCAAAGAAATCAGGCCGCACTTTGTTGTCAGCGTCAATACTGATAAATCGTTCTGTTTCTGCTAGTTTGGCAGCGGCTTTATGGCAAGCATCACTGCCAAACACACCGTGACTGCGCTTGGCCCAGGGACACTTTTCCAGTAGGTCGGCATAATTTTCGTCGGCATTGGGTTCATCATACGAGATGAACACTACATCAAATTCGCTAATAGGGGTTTTCATTCCAAGACTCCAATGTCAATGTTGTTTGCTTTATATAATAAGTTTGGAGGTGTCTTATCCTTCCAATTGCTTACCAATTCAAAAGGCTGTGGCTGTCTCAGCATCAATGCTGGCATTTCAATCCAGCCCAAAAAGTTGTCAGGATCATCTTTCCAAAGCAGTCCGGCTTTGAGATTGCCAACGATGTTGTCAATGTTGGATCCTTTTTCATAATGACTCTGTGCCCAAACAGAATTGTTACGCACAAACACCGTGATATGCTTGCCTGGTCCAGGATGACTCATTATGGTCTGATCATCAACTACACCCGAGAATGGAAAATATTGCTTGGTTTTTCTAAAAGACACCGAGCGTGCCACTGGTGGCACGTTTAGCCTAATACTTTGTCCTTGATACAAGATGCGTTGAACTATGCTGTGATCCATGAAACTCCAAAGCCTGCGTTCCCAGTAGCCTTTTTCTATTATTTCCTGAAGTTCAACTTTTTCAAATCCAAAAATCATATGCGGATCTTCAACGTCTGACAAGTAAACATCAAACTGTGGCATCCTATTGGGGTTTTCTTTTATTTGTTGACCCCACTCTCTGCTGGCTTCAATTCTCAATATGCCGTTTTCTTCAAACAATGTGGCCGACAAGTCGCTCAATGGTTCTATAACGTTCTCTGGTTGACTCATCCAGATATACCATGTTTGTTTTTTCTTTTTGTATTCCTGGGGTCGACGCAGATCCAGTAAATCTAATGCACCAAGTTTTTCATTGTAGCCAATTTTAAAATTATTTTGATTCTCAATTCCAGCAAGAATCTTTTTAATTTTTACATAACTGACTACCAAGGCATCAGGCTGTTGTGTTTGGCCTGGCTCAATGTTTAAGATTGTGCCTGTGCTGGTATCGTAGAAAATTGTCCAAAAGTTTGGTTGTGTTTTTTTTCGAGTTCTTAACTCAAATTGAATGCCATCATCATCTAAAGTCAAGTCATTCACGCCAATACTCCAAAGGCTTGTCTGCACCGTCAAGCCAAACTGGATAAAGTTGGCTGTGATTTTCCAATTTAAAATTGCCGTTGGCAGGATAAAACGCAATCCAATCTGTCCAGTGATTGGTGGCATACATCACTGGTGCAATTTCCAAATCTCGAACTGTGGTATCAACAATGGGAAACCAATCTGGAGTCTGCCAGCCTGGCAATATTGCTGCCGCCGCACTCAGCCAATGAAAAATTGTTGGATTGTCTGGTAAGTAATTGGTCCAAATTTCTTCGGGTTTGAACTGTTGAATTTCTGACCACGACTCCACTGCGCTCAGCGGGTCGCCTATCAACATAACATAAGGTGAACCACGATGTTGATTTAACTCTTGTGGTTTTCTTTTAAAAATCTTTCCTGGCTCAATGGGCACATTTCTGTGATCTACAATTTGACCTGGCATGATGTTCCAAGAACGTTCCACTGCAATATCATTCATCAACCATGTATGACGTCTAAGTGTTACTCCAGCAAAACACACTATGTCTCCGGTATCCAATGGCAAGGCTTGAAGATACTGTAGTTGCTCAATGGGGCTGTCAATGAAAGGCAATTTTTGAGCCTGCAGGTGTGGGTTATGAAACTTGATGTCTTTTTGCGTGACATCAAACAGTCGATTGTTGCTGGGGTTATCAACTACATAGACTGTCATGCCAATTGCTCCATGATGGTGTCGTAGTTGCGAAGAATACTTTTCTTGTTCATCATGTGAACATCTTCGCCGCGTATTTCTACTGCGACGTTTTTCCATTCCTCGGGCAAATTGCTCAGCATCACCCAATGATTAGGGCCTGCCACTTTTACTATGTCGTCGCGCTGATCTTGATAGCGCATGGGTGCAGGTATGCGGCCAATGAATCCACCATCTTGCCAGCCATCACAGAGATGTGCGGCAATGCTGGCCGCATAGTCAGTGCGATACAAACTGCCAGGAAACTTATATAGATATCTATAGTATTCCCAGTGTTGCTTTACACTGGACCACACATTGAAAAAGTGCTGTGCTTCTTCGCTTCGTCCAGTAGACCACTGTGCTCCACCACATGCGTATGCCAGCATAGTGTAGCCAACGTTCAGTGGTGTAGGGTTCTTCACATCGCAAATTCATAGCATCCCTATACATGGCTACATCATGCGGTCCACCAAACAGTTTGGATAGATTGTCGTTGCCACAGATGTAGTCGGTGTCAATTAAGATTGTTTCGTCAAAGGGACTGAGATTATAGATGTCGTGCTTGTTGGTATTGGTAAACTGTGCATTGAAACTTTGATATGCTCCATCATGATGTAGACGAATATTTTGTTGATAATCAGGATTGGTCATGACAATGTCATCCCAAGCGGCCTGCATGATTTCTCGTCCGTGGGTATTGATACATTGATCAATGCTGGCTTGATTGGTTACCAAAACCACTGGCATACCAGGCATGTATTTTTTTACAGCATAGGCGGCAACAATGGCCAGTTGTGTGTAGTCCAACTGCTCGTTGTTGTAGGCAAACATCATGAATCCTCGACTGCTCATTTACAGTCCTACTAGTTTGGCGGGATTTCTTGCTGTTTTGAGTCGTTGTTGTTCTTGGTGCTTCAATGACATTGCAGAGTCGTATGCTTTGACCAAATGTTCAGCAAAATCCATTGGATCAAGAATAATGGTGGCATTATCTGATTGGTCATTGACAATCAATGGTTCTTTGGAGATGCGAGAATGGCTCTCAACAAAACCAATCAGTTCTGGAGAAGCACGAAAAATTGAATTTTGATATGAAACCAGTAAGGCTGCTTCAACCCTGGCTATGATATTTTGACGCTGAATTTGCAAAGTAAGTCGATAGTTTGCAAACGCCAAAGCATCATTAAGTCGTTGATCCATGTAGAAATCCTAGAATTATATACGCGGTTATTTATAGTCCGCGCACCTAGGATTGTTGGCCTTAGAGTTCCTGCCAGTTTGACCGAATCGTTACGATTGGTTCGGGTATTGACAGAACCACTGGAGTTTCTGTCACTGTTGTTGGGTGAACCATTGATGCTGTCAGCGTCAAATCACCGCGCACTGGAATATTCAATCCAGTGTTGTCTAATAGCCATCTTACCACTAATTTTTGACCGTCAATGAATCCAAATAACTTTGCTCGGCTTGAAGCGTATCCGCCATAGCCACCATAGCCACCATAACCTCCGTATCCGCCATAGCCGCCGTATCCGCCATAGCCACCATAGCCTCCGTATCCGCAATAGCCACCATAGCCGCCGTAACCACCATAGCCCCCGTATCCGCCATAGCCGCCGTAACCACCATAGCCCCCGTATCCGCCATAGCCACCATAGCCTCCACCGCCCGAACCACTGGGGCTAGTATAAAGCAGTTGGTCTTCAGTTAATAGTTCACTGAAACCAATGATCTGACTGATGCCTCGGTTATTAAGACTTTGTGCAGTTTCAACGTTGAGTCTAACTGTGCCCATGTCCTGAAAAATACAACGCCAGACATGGTAACCATTGCCGTAACCATTGCTTAGACCCAATGCAAATCTTAGGTCGCCGCCGGCATTGAAAAAGTGTCTGGCACTTTCGTATGTGCCAAAATCGCCAAATTCATACTCAAGTTGAATTTCTAACTTGTTGCTCCATTCTAGGTTTGTAGAAAAAGTGCCCAATGTTGCCAACTCTGTGAATGCTGGATCAACTGTGTTTCTCAACTCTCTGGCACCCGACAACAATGTTGATGCTGTGTTAATAAATTCGGCTGTGATTTTTTCGCCACGTGCAACCACCACCAACTCTTGTTCACTGCTATTGGTTCTAAGTGTGCTGATGTTGATACGATGCACCAGTTCATTGGTCAAATTGGCAGTGATTTTGTCGCCGCGTTCAACCAAGGGCATGTTTTCGCCGCCCCAGCCCCAACGAATTTGATCTTGGACTACTGGTTCTGCACTGGGGCCTTGACCAGCATGTGTGTCACCAAACAATTCATTGGCCGAATATAATACGCCATTGAAAACTGCTTCTTGAATTTTCTGACCGCGGCTTACGGTGTTTATAGAAATAGGAGGACCAGTGTATCCGCACTCGGTGCTGTTGTTTTCAATCAGTTGAGCATACTCGCCGCCCAATCCATCAGCATAAATGCCATACTTGTCATAGCCTCGGCACTCAGTTCTCAATAATGTTCCTGCGGCCGGTGTATTGGTTAGAATTTGCACCGAAGACGATGCGGCTCCGTTTATTAATTCAATTCTAAATGTTTTGCTTTCAGTGGTGCCAGGAAAATCTACCTCTTCTGCAATATTGTATGTTAAAATATCTCCGTTGGCAACACTACTCAAGAACGGGCTACCATTGATATCATTGGCTGTTACTCCGCTGAGTTGATAGGCATAAGAACCTGGTTGATTGGTTCTAAAGGTCCAGGTAAATTCACCACCTTCAAAAACAGAACTAGTAGATCTCTCAAAATAGAAGTAAGGTGGTGGACCAACTGATGCGTCAACAATTTCAACAGTTGCACTGACATCAGGATACATTAACAATTTAATTATAAATGTTTCTGAACCTTCTGTTACTGCGTCTTCTGATACTGTAAAGGTCAAAGTTTCGCCGTTGGCAATAGCACCTCCCATTTGAGAAATGTCTAGACCTAAATCTTCAGCACTAACAGTTCCTAAAATTTTGTAGGCAAAAGCACCTTCTTGATCGGTTTCAAAATCAACAGTGAAACTAGTGCCTTCACTAACTGTAGTAGCCGAAGGAGTCAGCGAAAACGTTGGCATTATCTAACTCCTACTGTTGCCTCGACCTTGCCTACACCCTCACCTGACCAATCTTGTAGGCTACGGCCAATCACGCTCCATACTGGATCTGCGTCTACTGCGGCTCTTGCAACACCAGGTGTTGCGCTGGCAACTAGCCTATCGCCCTTTTGAACTGTTCCTTGAACTTTTACAGGAATACGACCTGCTACTGCGATAGGCAACGCATTTTTTACATATTTTTTACGAGCGTTCAGCAAGTAAGCAGGACGAGTTGATACTACACCAAAGATACTGGTGTCAGCATCTCGCTTTGTTGATGTGATTTCAAATGCTCCGCCAAGGCCCACCAAGGTGCCTGGCTCGTAGGCTGCATCGCCTACATAAATTTCTGCAACGTCAGCAAATTCTGCTTCCACGGCAACACCGCGGATCTTGAAGTCACTGCTGGCGTTTAGGTTAATACCTTTGCCAATTTTACCTGTGTCATTGTAGTCACCTTCATCACCGTCGGCATCACCTTGACCAGTGAAGATTGTGTAGTCGTAGCCGTCAATTTGTTCTGCTGCCGGAGCAGGTGTATAGGCTGCGTCTGAACTGAATACTGCTACTAGAACACCATTGGCTTTGAATTTAATTGCTCTGTGAAGATTACCATTGACACACTTGATTGGTTCATTGACAATCATACCAGTTTCTTGGCCCGGAGGACCCCAAAGATTGCTTAGGTGAATCCAACGTGACCCACTCCAGATCAACAATGATTGATTGGCAGTATCAAACCACATGTCGCCTTTGCTACGATTAGCAAGGCTGGGCTCTGCGCCTACAAATACATGACCTAATGGTTTCCAAACACCGCTGCCGTGAAAGACTTTCAACTGCTTGGGCTGGCCACTGGTGGTAGGAAGACTAAACCACAGTTGGCCAGGGATTGGATTTGCTGGTTCGTCAGTGCTGGAAAAGTTTTCCAGCAATTTTACAAAATTTTCAGCGATCAGTTCGCCGTAGCCTAGGTAGTTTTTACCCAGTAAGTTTAAACCATAAGTGGTGTCAACTTCGCCCTCTTGAATGTTGAGCAAAACTGAACCATCGGTTTTATTAACTTCATATGCCATTTTTAGTGTCCTTTAAGAGCAATTTGCTCGATTCCGCTATTTAGTTTTAGGCCCATCTTATGCCCTTACCCTTAGAGTGTAGACAATTTGAATGCGCTGTTCCGCAGTTTTTTGCACTGGGTGGAACCTAAAATGTGTCAGTAGTTTACCAGAATCAAGCCCGGTAGTTCCTCGACTTTTGAGGCCAATTTCGTCAAATCGCATGGCGCCATTGGCGGCCTGAAGATCCAATGGTGCTGTTGATGAACTTTTGATAAACCCGCCACCAGTGCCGTCAACTCCTGGATCTGCGTAGTCCAGCGTTGTGGTGACCACAATGTCAGAATAGGCAAAACCACTGACATGATCAACACGAACATTGTTGTTTTCTGGGTCGCCGTTGTCAAAATCCAACGGATCCACTATGCGATAGTAAATGGGTCTGTATAAATCTGCATCTGATCCAACAATGTTGGCGGGTCTGTAGGAAATTGAACCATCTACTGCCGTGATAGTAGCACCGTTTCCAAAATGGATTTCGCTGACAACATTGCCATTGGTTAATGCTTGGCTGATGGCCACACTCATGTTTTCTTTGTGAATTGCATTGCGGCCTTCAAGTAATACCTGGCGAGTGTCAAGATCTATAATCTTGACAAATCCTTCAATGCTGACTGGTAGATCGATTCTGTTCATAGTGGATATTTAGTGCCTTAATTTAAAACCCATTTTATCAACTGCCTTCAGTTAAATTCACAACTGAAGTTATGCCGCCTTCTTCAACTGACATAGTGATAGTTTCAGCCAAATCAACAACAATGTTTTCGTTGCTGGTTAGGCTTTGATTGATATCCACAATTTTACTGTGATAGGGTTTGACTTCATTGACATAAGATTTAACAAAAATATCTCTGCGGTCAAAATACACGCCCACTGGATTCAAGTCATTGGTTGATGTTTGACTGATATCCAGATATGTGGTTTTTGTTACCCAGTTGGCATTGGGGATCTGACGCAGGCTTTCTTTGATCATATCAAAGAAGAACAAGTTGAAATAGCCAACATCTTCGTTGACAAATAGATCTTCGCGCAATGCTGTGATTAAACTCAGCATGACTTCGCTGTTGTCTTCGTCCCAGGCATATTGATCCCAACGGGCCATATCCCAAGCATCGCCTAAACTGCCATCCCAAATTGCATCATTGAACTGGATAGTTCCGTTTCGCTGATAGACCAAAGTAATGTCGTTGCCAGTCTTGACAAATGATTTTTCAACAACTCCGCGTTCATCAGTTACACCGTAAAGCCCGTCAGCAGTCATCTCAGGAATAGAACTCACAACAAACTGCTCAGTGTTGTATTCGTATCCTTCTGCTAGATAATCAACATATCTCCAGTAAGGTGTTAGGTTCTTGACATAAGGACCAAACAATGGTCTATAGGTCAATAGGTGTGCATCCCAATGATCTTTTTCAACTGCATTGATTTTCAACAAATATGCATTGGCGCTTCGCACAAAGTTTCGGCGAGCCTCTCGAATGTTTTTAAACCATGTTTGTGGAATGGGTGTATATTTGTTACCATAGCGACGCAACGGATGTAGCCTTGGATCGGGCACACGGCGACTTGAGTTGATAACTGCTCGATAGTTGTCGCTTTCCAACACACCTTTAATAATTGCACTGGTAGCACTGACAACAATTTTTTCATCGATATAGTCTTGGCGGAAGTCTGTGCTTGAAATGTAAAGACCCTTGACTTCAACTACTGATGCTCCAGGATTTGCTGATAATACTTCTGCTTTGGCAGTGATTTCGTTTTCAGAATACAAATCCACAACCAAACGTTCACCGTTTAGACTGGCCACTACCCTCCAAAGGCTTTCTACTTCATTGTCAGGATTTACTGTGCTGTTGGCAACAAAAAACACACGATGTAGACGTTCATCAATGTTAGACAAGTCAGGGCCTGTCAACTTTGGACGTAGCACATTTTTAACTTCTTCTCGCCCGTCGTTGAACACTTGGATAACTGGAATATCTCTGGGTCCGTAGTTGACATTGGCCAACTCCAGTGTGCTGTAACTGTCGTAGACTGATATTTCAGTGGGGAAGTCTTGTTTGATAACATACTCGCCTACGGTGTAGGCAGTATTTTCATACCATGTTTTCAGCGGATAAGATTTTCTGTAGTCATCGCGACCCACCAGACTTGTTCTCATTCTGCGGAACAGGTATTCTGGAATAACATCTCCGGTAAAGCCTTCGCTGACCAAGATACCGGTTTCGTGTTGCTGTTCTGCTTGCTCTTTTTGCTCAATGCGTAAGATTACACTATTGCGAGTTGTTAGATACTGTCTGATGTTGGCAATGATCAATGCATTGCGATCAATTGGGCTCATCCAAGACACACCTGAGGTGTCTGGATTGTTCAACACAGTTTGAATCTGTAGTGCGCTGTAGCGTCTTGTAGAATTTTCTGGCAGGACACTTACATTCCGTTTCCAGAAATAGTAGTAGGTCTTTACTTGACCAGTTGTTTCAATTTCTTCAATGGCATTGAAGCGAACAACTCCAATGCCACTGCTGGTGTCTAGTCTGGCCATTGGCTGTGAATCTGCTGTAGGAACTTCTTCTGAGCGAACCCACTCGTAGACCACAACTTCACTGCCACTGAATTGCTTGCCCCAATTGCGAGCACGATAATGAATATCACCCTGTTCATATTCAAAGTAACGAACACGACTTGTGTCCCACCATAGTCTGCCCACGTGGCGATTATCCCAGGCATTTACAGTATCAGGATCAGGCAGTCCTAGGTCGTCGGTGTTGTAAACAGCAGGATCTACTCCATCTCGATAGTTGAGATGTTGGGCTACTTCATCAATGGTTAGACCCTTGTATGGGTCAAACACTTCAATGGTTGCTAGTAAATCTTCGTTGGTGGCGTCCAGCAATGTCACACTTTCAATGCTGTGTGTATTCACCATTGACTTGGCAGTGGTGCTGTAGGTGCTGTCACGACGCCAAGCAAACACACCACCTTCGTTGGTGTATTTGTAAACTGTGTATTCGCCTTCAGGATTGCCATCAGGTTCTACAAATGCCAGCATGCCTTCTTTGAGTCCGGCAACACCATTTAACTGTGCTTGTAGAGTTGTCAATGATCCAAATTTCATTGACTTCAATTTGAACACTACCAAGTTAAACACAGGAACGTCACTGGTGCTTCTTGCTTCAATCAACACGTTAAAGTCGTCAACACGCTCTTTGACTTTGTGAAACTTGTCGTAGTTTCCATCACCGGAACCTGCCAGGAGAAATACATCTCCTGTGGCCATCTGATGAGGACTACCAAAGGTCACTTTACTTTCGTTGAGGCCAGTTTGTATTGCATTAGGACAGGCTTCTTCAACATAAAGCGGGCCCAATAATTGCAATACGTTCCAACCAACTACATCGGAATCACCGGGTGGTGTTGTTTCAGCAAAAGGATTTTTAAAGTTATAGTCGCTGACCCAAATGTTTGGTGGTAGTAATGTTGCTTCGTTGTTATAGGCTGACCATTGTGTTGGATCAAATGCTGTGTTGTCGCCACCTTGCACACGACTCAAGCACTTGTAAAGAACACCTTCATTCCAGGCCACGTCTTCAGGTTCATAGTCTCTATATTTGCTGAAACTCAAGATTGACAACAATGTTTGAATTTTTTCATTGCCCAGATCTCTTTCCAGGGCAACTTGATCAATGCTTCTTGCCTTAAGGTCTGTGAGATCTAAATTGGCCACACCAGCACTGGGCAACCATTTTTGTGTTTGTGCAATCTTTTGTTGATCAATATCTGATCTCAATAGGCGATCAAAACGCACATCACTGTATTGACTAATCCAGCGCGGATCGCCCTTGCCTACTAGATCAATGATGTTGTCACTGCGAGAATCATCAACAGATCCATCACTGAATCTGATTATTTGTCTGTCGTTTACTAGGTCTTCTTTTTTAAGTTCAATTTCCCAGAGTTTTCTGCTGTTGAGTTTTCCAAACTCGCCGCTGGCAAACAACCACTGTTCGTTGACGTTGATGTCTTGGCCGCGGCCAGGAATGTCAATGTTTGCATTGCGGAAGAATGCAGTGATGGCAAGGTTGGTGCCTGACGCACTTTGAAGACCTTGTCTGAATAAAAATTCTACACCAGCATCAGGAATTACTTCACTGAGCACAGTGGTTTTAGAAGGCACTACGTTTGATTTTGACAATCGTCCAAGGAAATTATTGAACTGCGATTTTTCCAATCTGCGTAGTTCTGATACGTCGCTGACCAATGCATCAAATCCTGGCAACAATCCTGTGGCAGTAGGCATAACACCGTTGGCCTGATAACGTCCGTCCCAGCCTCGAGTTCTACGACCCACAATGCCAAGATAATTCAATCGTTGACCGGTGATGTGATCAATGATCAAATCATTGAATCTTGTCTTAGAGTTAAAGAAGAACACATGATCATATTTGCGAATCTTAAGGTCTGCAAAAATAACTTGCTCGTCATTGAGCGATTGAATCAAATCTGTGTTTTCTTCGTAGTCTCGAGTGGTCAACAAATCTGCGCCTTGCGCCAGTTTGCCTGATGCAAAGAGAATTTTACCTCTCTTCAGCAAGTCAGAATTCAGTTGATCAAGTTGACCTTCTTCGTGGCGAATTTTAAATCCGCCTGCGGCTGTGGCTGGTTCAACTATGACATAGTGTTCTTCGCCCCAGTTTTCATCAATCCAAGCAAGAGCATCAACGGCTGCTTGTCTCCAATCGTTGATGGTTCCACGGTCGTTGAGTTGATCAAAAATCAAACCTTTTTGTGTTTGATATTCGTTCATGCCAGCAAAGAAGTCAAACAATTCTTGTTTGCTGTTGATCAATGATCCGTATGTGACTTTTACTACCGCAGGTTTCCACTTGGTGTAATTGAAGTAATCACCAGATGGTGTTGAGTAAACATTTCTATATGTGCCTGTGATACCACCAGCAGAATTTTCTCTAATGGGCTCGAGGATTTCAAAGTATCTGCACTCTGGATCAAAACCATAAACTCTAAAGCCTGTTCCGTCTTTTTCTACACGAACTGCGCTGTAGCGAACCTGCTGTTCGGCAATGCCTGAATCTAAAATTAAGTTAAAGTCTTCGTCAGGCACAAAGTTGCCAGTTTGGTATCTTGTGTGATACATTCTGAATCGAACTGTGAGGTCAGTGAAGCCGCCCATGCTAAACTGTAGCACAGGTTGAATAAGTGTCAATTCCAACAACGGCGACTCGCCCAGCAAGTTTAATTCTCTGTTGGTTTCAAATAATACTGCACCAATGCCAATGGTTGGTCTAACCTGAACAAAGTTGCTGGGTGCCATGGTCAAGTCGCCCAACACCTTAGGTGAATTGTTGATATTTGGGCGATTGAAAGGATTAATACCTGTTTCAACAAACTCGCTGGCTGAACTTAGATCGCTGGCTCTGTCAATACATGAAGCCCACATACCTGCACCAGTCCTTAGCCAAACATCTTCAGCAGGACCATAACTGCCAATATCCCAAGGCTGACGTGCTTGGTCAAGGCTGGGTTCTGGTAATCCCCATTCTACAGGATTTAACAATCTACCATTGGCAGCAACCGGGTAACCCAGTGCAGAAATTCTTCTAACACGAAAATCATAGGTCACTGGCTGACCGGGCTCAGAAATCTTTCCGCTGGCCACGGCCATTTCTAATGCAGAACGTTTGACAGGATCTGTCCACGAATAGTGTGTGTCCCACCAAACAGGCTTGTCATCAAAGCCTAACATTTCCCATGGGTGCGTATGAGGTTGAACTGTTCCAAAGTTGTCGAGATAGACTCTGCGCCAACTTTTACCACCGTAGTTCCATGTCCAAGGGTTGTCGCTGATAAAATCACTGCGTTCTCTGTGATCAATGTTGTTGGCAAAGAACCATTGCAGTTCTGCTTGTGCGCGATCAGCACTGGCTTCTTGACCATACACATAGGTATTCAATCGTTGACGCAGTGGATCTCCTATTCGATTTACGCAACCAGTATAGATTCTTCTTTCAAGTTCTAAAATAACAGCATCTCTGGGATCGCCATCAGTGAACCAGTTTTCCTGATAGGCTACAATCTTGCTACCATCATGGCACTGGATTAAAACTCTGTCGTAGTTGCCCCAGGTTTCTCTAATCAACTTAGGCTCAAATACTCCACCAAGACCCAATTTTGCCGGGCTGGCAGGAATACCAGAATACACATATTCTTCGCCGGTGTGATAGATTTCAATTTGAGTATCAATTGCAGGTGCCGCTTCAAAGACTACCTTGTCGTTTGCAATGGTATATCCACCGCTTTGCAATTGCCCATTGACATAGACATAAACATGGTCTGGGCCATAAAGGCCGCGATATGAAGTTTGACTGCCTGTGTTGATGGCAAACTGTGTTCTAACTCCGTCTGCGGAATGGCCAATTGTGTTCATGTCCGCTGTATTAAAGGCCATGCCTGATACTGCGTCGGGCACACTATAATTGATGCCAACATTCAACTCGTCAAAAATGCGATTCAATGATAACCGGGCCGGTTCATTGGCCAGGTCATACATTTTGTTATGACGCTCTAGCAATGCAATAAATTTTCTAAACCAGCGCCAACTAGACATACTGCGGCTGGCCAGGGCTTCGGTAAGTGAAGGACTAACCCTTTCTTTTAGCCAAGAACTTCTAATGGCCGAAATGTCTGCCATTAGGGCGCCGTCAAGGGCTGGAACTTGCGGACACATAGTCCAAATTTCGTTGCCAGAAATAGCATTAGACTTAATGGTCTGTAGCATACCTTTGACCAAGCGACTTGGAGTAAAGGTTTCTAATTCTAGTAACTGTAAAGGATTGAGTTCAATGCCAGGAATAGCAGTTGCGTGATCTGAGTCGCTGTTAAATTCACCTTGATGTTTGATTTCTGCTACACCTGACGTTGCATTAAATTCAACAACAAGTTCAATGACATTGTTGTCAACATCTCTGCTTAAGACAAAACTGTGGGCAACATCCTCAACACCGTTTACCTTTACTACAGGGGCACGTGGATCTGCTTTGGGATTGATGATCAACAACTTTAACGTATCTTCATTGTTTAATCTCAATTCATAGAAACCAGGCTCTACAGATTCAGGAACAACAAATTCCACTGAGCCTTGACTGTCAACAGTCAACTCTGCAGGCCATATAAATTGCTGTGTGTTGACATCAAAAATGTTTAGAGTGTCAACACCAATGCTGTTAATTTTTAAATTTTCGCCGGCACCAGCAACCAATAGATTTTCAACAGCAACATCATAATTGTCGCTGTGGCAAACTTTTGCCACACCGTTTTGATAAGTGATGTGCCATTGGTAAGTTGGCCAGGCCGAAGCATCAATAGACACACGCGACACGGCGCCGTCGTTGTAGTTGGATAGGTTGTAGGTATTGCTGGCCCAACTGCGTAGTCTAAACCAAGCACGTCTATAACCAAAACTCAGTCCTTCATTGAGGGGCTGATCTTGTTCTGTCAACACTGATTGCAGTCTACGGAAACTGTAAGGTCCAGCAACTTCTCTGTCTTTGGTGTTTGACGTTAGATAAAAGATCTTGTCTTGTAGTGTGTGCTTAAACTGTATGTCATACATTGGATTGGCCGCTGGGCTGGCTGGATCCAACAGTTTGAATTTGCTTGTCAAGAAGGATAGTTTATATCCTGATTCTGTGTCTACAGGATCATCTTCTTCCAAGAACTCAACAATTGTTGAGTTCAATTTTGTAGGCTTTACATTGTTAATTTTTGCCCATTGGCTCAACGACAACTGTTCTTTTTCGTAGATGTTGAACAGAGGTTTTTGCACAGGTGTCAATCTTGTTTGAGCAGAAATTGATTTGTTTTCTACCCATTGATATTCCATCATTGACATGAAGCCACTGGCTGGGTAAACAACTGTGGCATCTCCGTTGTTGCCTGATTCTACTGCAAGGTCAACAACCACATTTGACGCATCTGTGTAGAAGGTAATAACTTTATGCTGCCATTCATCTTCGACCGGCCAAAGAACACGATGCTGAACATTTGAAATCTTACCTTGCCTTACATTTCTCAATATTGTTTTGATGTTTAGAAGTGTTTCGATGGTCAAGGTTCTTTCGGTTGATTCAAAACCGGCGGCAAATTCCTCTAATACTTCGTCGTTGCCTTCGTCAAGTGCTTCAACGATCTTGTTCAATACGTCTCTGGAACTGGTTGCATTTGCTTGATTGCTGATGGCATTGAAGGCAATATAAGTCAGCAATGTTGTCAGAGTATGTCCTACCAAAGTGTAAGGACCAGTGGCTCCTGCATTGACAGGTTCCACTGAAAGTGCATTGGTAACAACACCATCAACCCAGTGTCTAAAACGCAGGCCGTGATTGAACAATTCCAGTCTATGATCAAACTCCAAGATTGGACGCAATGCACGTTTGCGATCATTGATCAATTCTTCTGTTTTGATATCAAGGTAATTGCAAACTGTCAAAACAGTATCACGATGAATCCACACGTTCACACGACTAAAAGCAGATCTGTTGCTGGCACCGGTGTTTTGCAAAACATAATGTTTTTTGTTGATACCAGGAATATCACCGTCCCATTCAATACGATCCCAAGGAATAGTAGTTTGATCCCAAAGACTTTGAATAGTTGAACTGTAGACAGTTGCAGTGGTCTGATGCGACCTTGGCAACAATCGAATACCACCAGGGCTACCAACACCCTCTACTTGCCAGCGACGATCCATCTTTGGCTGCTCAGGAGGAATTGTTTCTTCTGTTACCCAGTAATCTGGTAGGTCAATATCAATGACTGCGCCGGCAGCAGGTGCGCGACCGTCTTTCCAAATGATACTGCCAAGTGTAAACACAAAATCTGGATCACTGCCTAGACTGGTTTTGGCAACACCATCAACCAACACAGTGATTTTTGTTTTGTCATATTGTTGAGTCATTTCATGCAAAAAGTCCAGTTGGTTTGAACCTGTTGCAATATGTTGCTCTGCTGTGTCGCCGTTGATGTTGTTTCTATTGGGATAAGTTTTCTGGAATACAACACGCATTCCGTTTTTCAGTTCAACACGTCGTCCATTGGTCTGTGTTGGCACAGTATAAGATTTTTTGCCAATGATATCTTCGACAATGTTGATTACTCCACCTTCTTCCAAAGAAGTTCCAACCAGGTAAAGAGTTGGCATGCCTTCTTCGAGCCAGTAATAGTTGCTCCAGTTTACAAACTTGTCTGGGTTGATGGGCAAATCTAAAACACTGACAGCCGCTGGTTTTTCATTTAGGTGTTGGTCAGCAAAGCCCTGCGATAGTGCAATGTCATCGGCAGTCAACACACGAGTTCCACTGGAATCTTGCACCAGTAGGCCAGTTTCAAATTGTCTGCGGCTGTTTTTTCTTGGCAGGAATTCTTGTGCTATGCCAGCATTACTTGATGGCTGTCCTACTGCAAAGTTTACGTTTTCAATTGCTGACGGTTGGAACATGTCTTCCACTACCGCGCTTAAAATTTTCTTGTTTGTGTCAGTTCTAAAAACTGCTGGCAGTAGGTTAACTGCCAATGGTTCTACTCGACCTTCCTTGCGTTGGCCAGGGTATGTGTTGTTTTCAGGAACTTGTCCAGCAAATGTTTTTGGATCTTTTTCCATGTGTTAAATCTTACTTGGCAATGGTGCTTGTTGAGTTGTGATCACTTCGACATCGGACACAACTGCACTACTAATTAACAATTCATCTTCCTCGCATTTGATTTGGAAAAAGTGATTGAGTCCAACATTGGGTTGTTTTGGTATCAATACAATGCTACTGATTACGCCAGCAAGTCGTTGGTGAACCCAAGACGCCATGTCGGTAAAATAAAAACTTTCTCCAAAGTCCCAGTTATCAACACTAAAGTATCCGTTGATGGCATCAATTACCAGACTGCGAATTTCAGCATTGCTGACTTTTGTTCCATCGCTCTTGGTAACACGAATAATTGCTTGGTCTTTGCTGGACGAGCCATTGCCAAATATAATCTTGTATTTGGTTGGATGGAATACAATTGTATCGCTTACGCTCTTGAATGGAACAATGGTCTGCATCATTTGTTCCAACTCAAAAGAAGTCAACGCCATTGGCATACTTCCTTTAAGTCCACCAGAAATCCAATTTCTAAACAGTGAATTGTATTCTGCTGTCAACACAAACATGTCAATGATATTGGTAGTAGCGGCATTGATGCGATTGTCTCTCAATGGAACATGATTGTATTGAACTTTTAAGTCTTTCTTTCCAGGAACATCTTCTTTGACAGGAACAGTGATCTTGTCATCGTCTGCCAATGGCTGAACTGTATTTTGTCCTGCGGCATCAGAAAATTCCACAGTTTTTAATTTGATGGTTGATGTTCCCAGCAGTTTGTCAAACAAACGAGGATCTTCAGGCACTAGATTTTCTGACAAACCTGGTAGCCAAAGTTGCACTCTTCGTGGATCATAACGAGCATCATCTAGCACAATGTAATCTGCAACATCAAATACCAATTTCTCAGCAACACCTTCGTTGGTTTTTAAAATTTCAACGCTGTCTTTGATCACACGTCGTGTCACTTGATCTAGTGCTGTGCCAAATCGTTGATTGTGGAAAACCAACTGTGATTCACTGCCAAACACAACTACGTCTTTTCTGTAGGTGTAGACCCAAGAATTGTTGCTGACATCATGCTTCATTCGAATCAGCCAGTTCTGTCCTGGAAGGTTGGCAAAGTTGCCCTCTTCAACCAAGTCGTCGGCATTGATAATTTTCCATGAATCCAAATTCTGATCGTAGCGTAGACCAAAGTTCAACTGATCTTGAATCACTTGCTGAATCAGTTGTTTTTCATTAGGGTTAAAACTTGTTCTCAGTGAAGGAAACCACTCAATAATATTTGCTGACTCTTGAATGCCAGAAACAAATACTGCACCTTCGCCGTTGGCACGAACACCTGTGTTGGTTCCATCATTGCGGCTCACGCCAAAACCTTCACGATATACGTCCAGCACACGATGCCATGATCCGTCAGCGGCCTTGAACAAAGTGTTCTTGCGAATAGTTCTAAGTT
>JACCEC010974577.1_pt1 | contig 21389 bp, 15 predicted proteins | sample 7450121 | NCBI WGS metagenome assembly JACCEC01 (sample SAMN15323455, study PRJNA562643) | freshwater metagenome | isolation source: river surface water | place: USA:Blue River Watershed | collected 2017-08-18 | reverse complement strand
CTCCTGCGTGTTTTTGTGCAAGAGTAGTTTGCTCATTATTCAATTCTATGCGTATTTTTATAGACTTCATCCCAATAATTTTGATGCTTCCGTGATTGATAACATACCACAAATATAAACATTATAAATTTAAAATCAAGTAAATTGTTTATATATGTGTAATTTTGTTTAAATTTTATATTTCAGATTGTAACCCTTGTGGTTTTTTACTATCAGCTATTTTATCTATTTTTGTACGAAGTTTATAATAAACAAGAAATATATTTTATGGCTCAGTACGACGTTGTAATACTTGGAAGTGGTCCTGGTGGTTATGTAGCTGCCATTCGTGCATCACAATTAGGCTTAAAAACAGCCGTTATCGAAAAAGAAAGCTTAGGAGGTATCTGCCTCAATTGGGGTTGTATTCCAACTAAAGCCTTGTTGAAATCTGCTCAAGTATTTGAGTATATCAAGCATGCCAAAGATTACGGAATTGAAGTAGGCGAGGCATCTGCGGATTTTAATGCTGTTATTAAACGTTCTCGTAACGTTGCCGAAGGAATGAGCAAAGGTGTTAATTTCTTGATGAAGAAAAATAAAATCGATGTTATTTTCGGATATGGGAAAGTACAGCCGGGTAAAAAAGTGGAAGTGACTGATGCGGAAGGCAAAAAATCAACTGTTGAAGGCAAACACATTATTATCGCAACTGGAGCTCGTGCCAGACAATTGCCTAATGTTCCGATTGATGGACAAAAAGTAATAGAATACCGTAAAGCAATGAGTTTGGAAAAACAACCTGCTTCAATGTTAGTGATGGGTTCGGGAGCTATTGGCGTCGAATTTGCTTATGTTTATGCAAGCATGGGTACTAAAGTAACTATTGTAGAGTTTATGCCAAATATCGTTCCGGTGGAAGATGAAGATATTTCTAAGGAATTAGCTAAAATCTATAAAAAGCTTGGCATTGAAATCTATACAAGCTCAAGCGTAGAGAAAGTAGATATTTCAGGTGAAACTTGTAAATCAACCGTAAAAACCCCTTCAGGAGAAATTACAATCGAAACAGATGTAGTTCTTTCAGCTGCTGGAATTGTCTCAAATATTGAAAATATCGGTTTAGAAGATGTAGGTATTGCGACCGACAGAGGTAAAATTTTGGTGAATGGATTTTCAGAAACAAATATTCCGGGATATTATGCCATCGGTGATGTGACGCCAGGTCAGGCATTGGCTCACGTAGCATCCGCTGAAGGAATTATTTGCGTAGAAAAAATTGCTGGACATCATCCGCAACCTTTGGATTATAAAAATATTCCAGGTTGTACGTATTGCTCGCCTGAAATTGCATCGGTAGGTTATACAGAAAAAGCTGCAAGAGAGGCTGGATACGAAATTAAAGTTGGAAAATTCCCATTCTCAGCTTCTGGTAAAGCAAAAGCAGGTGGTGTAGCTGACGGTTTTGTGAAAGTAATTTTTGACGCAAAATATGGCGAATGGCTCGGTTGTCACATGATTGGAAATAATGTAACTGAAATGATTGCCGAGGCAGTTGTTGCTCGTAAATTAGAAACAACTGGTATGGAAATTATCAAGTCTGTTCACCCGCACCCGACAATGTCTGAGGCGGTTATGGAAGCAGTTGCTGCCGCTTATGGTGAAGTGATACATTTATAATAAATAGGCTAATGTATTGAAAAATCGGTATTTTGTTTCAAAAAAGAAACAGAATACCGATTTTTATTTATAGGATTTTGACGAAAAAAAGCCTTTTTTTTGAAAAATCTAAATAAATATACTTTTTGGCATAATTTTTATGAAAGTATTGATAGAAGTTCAAAATCAATTTCATAAATTTGCACTCCAAAAAATTATGTAAATGAATCACGGTGCGTAATCGACCCTTATTCAAAACAAATTTGAAATTGTAGTTTTACATCAAAATTGAGATAAAATATAGTCAAAAATGGCAAAAGAAGAAAAATCAGGTCTTGAAATCATTGAAAGTACCGACGAATTACAAAAAGAATTTTTGAAAGCAGAAGGTTTTTTGAAAAATAACCAAAAAAATCTTAGCATTTTAGGTGGAATTATCATTGTGGCAATTCTTGGTGTATTCGGGTATAAATATTATACTAAAACACAAGATGAGGAAGCTCAAGCAGCTATGTTCAATGCAGTTTTCGCTTTTGAATCCGATTCATTGAAACAAGCTCTCAATGGCACAGGAGGAAATGAAGGATTAATAGCAATTGCTGATAATTATTCTTCTTCAAATGCGGGTAACTTGGCTAATTTTTATGTTGGTGTTGCTTTGGCAAAACAAGGTAAGTATGATGATGCCATCGAACGCTTGAAAAAATTTAGCTCTGATGACTTATTGTTGCAAGGAAGAGCTTATGCTTTAATCGGCGATTTGTACATGGAGAAAAAAAGCATTGAAGATGGTATTTCTTACTATAAAAAAGCAGCTGAATATAAGCCCAATAAAACTTTTACGCCCGTTTATTTGATGAAATTGGCTACTGCCTATGAATTGAACAACAATAACAAGGCAGCTTTGGAAGTTTATAGTGAAATCGTTGCTAAATATCCTGAATCAATCGAAATTGGTAACGCAAAGAAATATAAATCCAAACTCGAAGGCATCGTCGGCGAGTAATATTTGGTTATTGAACGCATAATCAAAGGGATAAGCCGAAATTAGGTTTATCCCTTTTTTTATTTATTTCAATATCCACTTTATATAAAACTATAATATCTTAGAAACAATATATCCAAAAGAGTGAATATCTATGTCGTCTGCAAATAAAAATTTAAGTGAATTTAGTACGGACGGGTTGCCGGACGTAAGCCAGAAAAGCTTTGCGGTTATCGTGGCTGAATGGAATAGCGAAGTAACTGAAGCCTTGTTTGAGGGGGCTTACCAAACCTTATTGGCGAATGGCGTAAAGCAGGAGAATATTGTCCGTGCCAATGTGCCAGGCAGCTATGAATTGAGCTTTGCCGCACAAATATATGCTCAAAAATCAACTATTGATGCTGTAATTGCTATCGGTTGTGTGATTCAAGGTGAAACCAAGCACAATGATTACATCAATCATGCAGTGGCTCAGGGGCTTACTAATGTGGCATTAAAATACAATAAGCCAGTTATTTTTGGAGTATTAACTCCGAATAATCAAGAACAAGCCTTAGATAGAGCTGGTGGAAAACATGGAAATAAAGGAGACGAAGCGGCAATTACTGCCATAAAAATGCTGGCTTTATCATAAACTAATGGATTTTTACTTAAATTTCATAATTATTCAAAAATTAAAATAATAAAATGCAAGTTTGGAAATTTGGTGGCACCTCAGTAGGAAAGCCGGAGCGTATGCACTCAATTCGTCATTTGATTACAGAAGACGGAGCTCGTAAAATCGTTGTTTTGTCTGCACTTTCAGGCACAACCAACGCCCTTATTTCGATTGGAGAATCTTTGAAAGCTAATAATGATACCGAAGCAATTGAAAAAATAGACGCTCTATATGCTCATTATCAGTCATTTATCAAAGAATTATATAAAACTCCAGAAGGACTTGCTAAAGGGTCACAAATCGTAGAAAATGAATTTGGGTTTATTCGCTCTTTGGTAAATATCAAGCCTTTTTCGCTCAAACAAGAAAAAGAAATTGTAGCCGAAGGAGAATTGCTTTCTACACAAATGTTTGAGGCATATTTACAAGAAGAAGGGGTAAGTTCTGCTTTATTACCCGCTTTGGATTTCATGTTGATAGATGCTGATAATGAACCAGTTTTGAGCTTCACTGAAGAAAAACTAGGGGCTATGCTTTCGCAATTGCCTGAAAAACAAGTATTTATCACCCAAGGGTTCATTTGCCGTAATCCTAGAAATGAAGTCGATAATCTCAAACGTGGAGGATCCGACTATACTGCTTCTTTGATTGGTGGTGCTATCCGTGCAGAAGAAATTCAAATTTGGACAGATATTGATGGAATGCATAATAATGACCCTCGTATTGTGAAAAGAACTTTTCCAGTGAGAGAACTAACTTTTGAGGAAGCTGCCGAATTGGCTTATTTTGGAGCAAAAATTCTTCATCCAAGTACCATTACACCTGCTAAAATGAGAGGAGTCCCTGTACGTTTGAAAAATACTATGGAACCGAATGCTTACGGCACTTTGATTGCCAATAAATCAACAGATTCGGAAATTAAGGCAATCGCTGCTAAAGACGGTATTACTGCTATTTATATACACTCAACTCGTATGCTGAATGCTTACGGTTTTATGAGAAAAGTGTTTGAAGTGTTTGAGAATTTCAAGACTCCAGTAGATATGATAACTACTTCTGAAGTTTCAATTGCCGTTACGATTGATAATGCAGAAAATTTAGATAAAATTACGGCTGTTTTAGGGCAATTTGCAGAATTGGAAGAACACGATAGAAACCAATCGATTATTTGTATCGTAGGGAATTTTATGGCGGATAAAGCTGGTATTGCCTTGAAAGTAATGGAGGCAATGAAAAATATCCCAATCCGAATGATTTCTTATGGTGCTTCAGAACACAATATTTCTCTTTTGGTAGATACAAAACATAAAAATGATGCGTTGAATGCCCTCAACGAAGGTTTATTCAAATTTGACTAATTCATGATGCTATTCCTATAAATAATAATTTTATGGGAATAGTAATCTTTATATCGAAACAAAGAACTTAGTATGTTACAACTCAATTTCATCAAAGAAAATAAGCAGGCAACTATTGCTGCTCTCCAAAGAAAATATTTCAAGAATGCAGAGGAAACAATAGAGGCTGTGCTGGCTATTGACCAGAAACGTCGTGAGCTACAAGCAGATTTAGATAATACTTTGGCACGTGCAAATGCCCTGGCTAAAGAAATCGGAAATCTTATGAAATCCGGTAAAAAAGAGGAGGCAGAGGCTGCTAAAGCTGAAACCGCAACGCTCAAAGCCAAGTCGAAAGGTTTGGAAGAGGACTTAAAAACGTCTGAATCTGAATTGTATGATATTTTGGTTACAATTCCCAATTTACCACATGAAAGTGTGCCTGAAGGAAGAACAGCGGAAGAAAATGTAAATGTATTTGAAGCTGGGCTTATTCCTGAACTGCACGAAGGAGCTTTGCCTCATTGGGATTTAATCAAGCAATACGACATTATCGATTTTGACTTAGGAAATAAAATTACCGGAGCGGGTTTCCCTGTATATAAAGGAAAAGGGGCGAGAATCCAACGGGCAATGATTAATTTCTTCTTAGATGAAGCTCTTGCAGCTGGTTACTTCGAGGTTCAACCGCCTATTCTTATCAACAAAGATTCTGGATTCGGTACTGGTCAATTACCTGATAAAGAGGGTCAAATGTACCATGCTACGGTAGATGATTTATACTTGATACCAACAGCAGAGGTTCCGGTAACGAACATTTATCGGGATATGATATTGAATGAAAATGAACTTCCTATCAAAAATGTGGCTTACACACCTTGTTTCAGAAGAGAAGCAGGGAGCTGGGGGGCTCATGTGAGGGGTTTGAACCGATTACACCAATTTGATAAAATTGAAATTGTGCAAATTCGTAAACCGGAAGAATCTTACCAAGCTTTGGACGAGATGGTGAATCACGTAAAATCACTCCTTGAAAAATTAGAGTTACCTTACAGAATCTTGAGGCTTTGCGGAGGAGATATGGGCTTTACTTCCGCTTTAACTTATGATTTTGAGGTGTATTCGGCAGCTCAAAAACGCTGGCTAGAAGTTAGTTCTGTATCAAATTTTGAATCTTATCAAGCCAACCGATTGAAATTGAGATACAAGGCAGATGGTAAAAATCAGTTGCTACATACATTGAATGGCTCTGCCTTGGCATTGCCGAGAATATTGGCATCTATTCTTGAAAACTTCCAAACTCCAGAGGGAATTAAAATTCCAAAGGTTTTAGTGCCTTATTGTGGGTTTGAAACGATTTGAGTGGATTAAAGCTTCAATACAAATGGGTTATTTCAAAACAACCCATTTGTATTAATTCAGATTATAATAATTTTTTTCTTAAATAGGCAATTGCCATGGCATTGGCTTCTTTTGCGGCAGTTTCATCAAATTTTGGATTACTTGGGTTGGCAAAAGCATGGGCAGCATTGAAAATTTTATAATTCAATTCTTTTCCTGCTGCTTGCATATTAGCGGCAAATTGCTCAATCACTTCTTTTGAAATGTATTGCTCTGTAGCAAACAAACCTAATACATCTGTATTTAGTGATTTTAATTTTTCAATATCTTTAACAGGCATTCCATAATACATCACCGACCCAACTGTTTGTTTTCCACCAATAATTGCAGATTTTAGTGACCAACTTCCGCCGAAACACCAGCCAACATTAGCAACTTTTGCTTTCTTCCCTGCGAAACTCAAAGCACCTTTTACAATATTTTCTAAACGGCCTTCTACCACTCCTTGCATAAATTTGCCAGCATCTTTTGGGTCGCTTGCAATTTTCCCATCATACATATCCAATGCCAAAACATTTACATTTTGGTCTAAAGCTCCATAAAAAATATCTGCTTGGCGTTTGATGTGGTCGTTAAGTCCCCACCATTCTTGATAAACAAAAAGCCATTTATCGGTTTTTTTCTTTGCTTTTACAAAATAAGCATTCCCTTTTTGCCCATCTTCGGTGTCGAACTGAATCATTTGTCCGCCTACTTCACTTACATGTTGATAAACCAAGGGGGCTAAGTGAGAAGCAATAAATGATTTATCATTGGCAAAAACTGCCATATTGCCATCGTTGCTGGCAAACATGACATCGCAACAAGTTTGAGAAAAAACTGTCCATGAGGTACACCATAAAATTGCTGAGAATAAGAATTTTTTCATGTTTTGTAAAAGATTTATATATTTGATAAAAATAAAAACTTGATAAAGACGTAAATGTTTAGGACAAAATTAGTGATTTTTTTGAATTTATTGTTTTTGTTTGAAAAGAGGCAGATTGATGTACTTAGACCGTTTTTATGAATAAAAATGATTGCTTATTTAAAAATAAATGTTTATCTTTAAATAAGATATTCCCCAAAAATAAATGAATGAATAAAATTGCTGTTACATAGGCTAAATTCTCCTCAACACAATATTTAGTCAAGTTAGCTACACTGTTTAATAATTCATTTAGTAAACGGAATTGACAATAGTCAAAATTTGAATGAATCAAGCGTTCAATTTGTACTATTTTGAAAAATGGATGTTAGGCAATCACTGACAAGTGGAAATTTGCAGAATGTCCTAGTGTGGTGAAACATTAATTAAATCTTTACTAAAATGAAACAAATTATTGGTAGTATCGCAACGTTTGGCATTATTGCTCTTACTCTCTTCAATTGCCAAAAAGAAACAAACTCTTCAGTTATTTCTAAAGAAGATAACTTCAATAAAATTTTGGAAACTAAGCTCAATTCGTTGGAAACAGAGGTTGATGCTTTAGTGATGTACAAAGAAGCGGGTGAGTATAAAATTAGCTTTGAAAAAGATTTACTAACTTTTTATTTTGACTCTCCTTCTGCTGCGAATACCCGTGCGAGAATGGCAGATTGTGGCAAACCAGTCGGAACAGAGGTGTGTAGCGGTAATGGGCTAACTATTGCTAAATGTAGCCAAGATTATATCGAAAAGGGTTGTGCTTTGGTAGTTTGGAAGGATTCCAACGGCAACTATCATGCGAAAATTGCCCAATTATAATTTGAAGATTTTATTCTCCTTTTGCTATCATTTATGGTTTGATAGGAAAAGGAGAATATGTTACCTATTGCTGCTTATCGCCAAGTAGGTTCGTCTGTTTAGGCTTTTTTCTTGGTAATTTTCTTGGCAGCTTCCAGCAAGTCTCTCGCTTCTGTATATCCTAAAAACATTTTTACTACTTTTCCATCGTTTGGATTGATAAAAAATAGAGAGGGATATCCTTGTACATCATAAGTTGATGCTAATTTTTCTCCTTCTTCTGTTTCCATATCAATAGCTGCATTGATGAAGTTTGCATTGAAAAATTCTCCTAAAGCTTTATCTGGAAATACTCTGGTTTTAAGCATTTTACAGGGGCCACACCAAGTGGTATAAGCATCCATAAAGATAAGTTTTTTTTCTGCTTTCGCTTTTTTTACAATTTCTTTCCAAGAAGAAGATTCTGTGAATTTAATTCCTGATTGATGTTGTGCTGATGCTACTAAGCTGACCATCAATGCTATTAATAATAAAGAAAGGTTTTTTTTCATTAGTTGTTTTATGATTAATTGTGAATATAAATATTAAATTTTCTTCTTTTAAAGAAAAAAATACAACGACCAAATTATGAAATTAGTTTATTCAATCCAAAGATATAAATTAGCCTGCCCAATTTTCTCTGTCTAAACTTCTGTACTGAATTGCTTCTGCCAAATGTTCAATACGAATTTCCTCTGTACCTGCCAAGTCTGCTATGGTGCGGGCAACTCGTAAAATTCTATCATAAGCCCGAGCCGAAAGCCCTAATCTTTCCATTGCTTTTTTGAGCAAACCTTTACCTGCCTCATTGATTTCACAGACTTTTTTTACCATTTCTGGAGGCATCATCGCATTGGAATGAATTTCTGGAAATTCCTCAAAACGGAGGGTTTGTAAAGCCCGAGCTTTGATAACTCGCTCCCGAATTTGCTCGGAAGTTTCACTTTTTCTATTCGATGAAATTTGATCAAAACTAACGGGAGTTACTTCTACGTGTAGGTCTATTCTATCGAGTAAAGGACCTGAAATTTTATTCAAATACTTACCCACTGCCCCTGGTGGACAAGAACATTCTTTTTCAGGGTGATTGTAATAGCCACAGGGGCAAGGGTTCATACTGGCTACTAACATAAAATTCGCTGGAAAATCAACGGCTTGTTTGGTACGAGAAATGACGACTTTTCTTTCCTCTAAAGGCTGACGCATTACTTCAAGTACTGTTCTTTTAAATTCGGGTAATTCATCCAAAAACAATACACCATTGTGAGCCAAAGAGATTTCGCCAGGCTGAGGAAAACTACCCCCACCGACAAGAGCAGCATCCGAAATAGTATGATGCGGAGCTCTAAAAGGGCGTTTGGCAATTAATGAAGCTTTTACGCCTAATTTTCCTGCTACCGAGTGAATTTTAGTGGTTTCAAGAGCTTCATGTAGTGTGAGAGGTGGTAGAATGGAAGGCAAGCGTTTGGCAAGCATGGTTTTTCCTGCTCCGGGTGGCCCAATCATGATGATATTATGCCCTCCTGCTGCTGCAATTTCCATCGCTCTTTTGATATTTTCTTGCCCTTGTACGTGGGAGAAATCTGCTTCGTATTCCCCCACTGAATTGAAAAAAATCTCACGTGTATCAGTAACTAAAGGAGTAATTTCTAAAGTTCCCGACAAATATTCTATTGCTTCATTTAGACTACTAACAGGAATGACATCTAATGAATTGACGATAGAAGCTTCCATGGCATTTTCTGTTGGGAGAATAAAGCCCTTCAGCTTACATCTTCGAGCTTCAATAGCAATGGGCAGTACGCCTTTGATAGGTCTTAAGGTGCCGTCAAGTGCCAATTCACCGAGAATCACATACTCTTCCAATGATTTCTGAAATGATATTTGCCCAGAAACAGCCAATAAACCTAATGCCATTGGTAAGTCATAGGCAGAACCCTCTTTGCGGATATCGGCAGGAGCTAAATTAATGACAGTTTTCTGACGAGAAATTTGATAATTACAATTTTTGAGGGCAGCATCAATGCGTTGTTGGCTTTCTTTGACAGCTCCATCTGGCAATCCTACTATTGCCATGCCTGTACCTTGCACAACGCTGACTTCCACCGTGATGAGTGTAGCATTTACCCCATACACAGCAGCCCCGAAAGTTTTAGACAGCATATTTATTAAAATTATAAAGGAATTAATACTTCGGGAATAAAAAGCAATCCTAATTATTCTTAAAAAGGATTGCTTTTATAAAAGGTGTTTAACAATAGATTAAACAAATATAGCTAAATAGCTCTTGATAAAAATTATTCTTCCCAACGCCAATCTTTACCAATAATCAATTCTGTTTTCAAATTTTGCTTGATTAAAAAGTCTTTAGTTTCCGAATCATTCATTTTTCTAACAGGCAATACATCTGCCTCCGCCAAAGCGTATAGCATCATGGCAGTATATCGAACATTATTGTTGATTTGTTTTTTATTAATCAAATCAAATCTGTCGCAATTGGCATGATAGCAATTATAGGCTTTCACAGGAAAACTCCCTGATGGCGAACATACTGGTACGCCCTCAATCATAAATGGCTGATGGTCGGAATGTAATCCAGCAGAATTATGATTGGCATTGGCATAGGTTGTGTCAATTTTTTGTATTTTTTTGCCAATCTCTTCTATAAATTGCTTTAATTCATTTCTTCCCATGGCATTAAATCCTTGAGCATTATTGACCATGTCGAGGTTCATCATCAATTGGACTTGATTCAGTTTTCCTTCTTCTTTATATTTTTTCACCAAGGCTCTCGAACCCAATAATCCTTGTTCTTCTCCCATAAACATCACAAATTCGATGGTTCTTTTGGGTTGTAAATTCAATGCTTTGAATACTCGGGCGATATCTAATACTGAAAATGAACCAATCCCGTTATCCATTGCTCCTGTGGCTAAATCCCAAGAATCCAAATGCCCACCAATAACAATTTTTTCTTTCTTCAAATCTTTAGAGCTTCCTTGCAAAGTAGCTACGACATTTCTTGCACGAATAGGTCTGCTGAAATTTCGCATATCAATAATTGCTAACAAATTGGGTTCATCTTTAATCCATTTACGAATTGCCTTACCACTTTCTACCGAAATACATACGGCAGGTATTGGAATCAATTCGCCTGTAACAGAAGCCGTACCTGTCAGTAAGACTCCCCCTTCAACAGCATTGGCAATAATTACTCCAGATGCCCCGTATTTGATGGCTAAAGCAGTTTTTTCAGAGCGGTGTAAGTTTTTCTTGCCTTTGTTGGCTTCTTCTTGAATATTAATGTTAAACAAAGCTACATTGCCTTTGACCTCAGTTTTGATTTTTTCAAAATCGCTTTCTAATCCATCTCCACAATCTACTATTTTACCCTTCAAATGTGAAGAAACGGGTGAGTGGGCAAGGGCTACTACTTCAACATCACGAAAATTGTCGCTTCCTTTGGGTACGATTGCCAAACTAACGGTATCCCTAGCCCAAGATTCTACCTCAAAAGGCAGGTATTTCACATCTGCAAAGCCATAATCTTTCAATAGTTTAAAAGTGTATTCTTCGGCTTTTTTCCCGTTGATACTTCCAGTAAGGCGGTGACCAATGGTGGAGGTTGCTTCGCCAAGTGTTTCGTAGGCTCTTCCACGCCCTAATACATCCTGGTTGATTTTGATAAATACCTCTTCTAGTGTTTCTTTTTTGTTTTTAAAAGAGGAAAAAACTCCCAAAAAAGCTATAAAACTGATAAAAAAAATACTTTTTTTCATTGAGTTTGATGAGTCTGTTAATTAAAGATAAATTATTCTAACTGAGTTTGAATGTTAGAAAGTGTAATATTAAGCTTAAAAAATGTTTTTTTTCAATATTTTCTGTAAATATTTTTTGAGAAATATGAATCATCCTTTTGTCGAAAGAAATTCTAAAGATAGATTGAGAAAAACTAATTTCAGGTAAGATTATATGATGTCGGAGAAGGAAGACCAAGAATTATCCTAAATTTTGAAATAAAATTAAATTGCTTTCGGATTAAAAAATCGTATTTCTCAAAATTATTCAAATAAGTTGCACTGAAATAATGTTTTTTTGTAGAAAATTTTAATATTTTTCGCTTACTTTGTCAAATATTTTGAATAGAAAGTGACTGTTGAGAATTTATTTCGTCTAAATTAAAACTATTTTTGAAGAAAACAATAAACTTTATCCCAGCATGAAGAAGGTAACATTCCTTTTCTTAGCGTTATTAAGCTTTTCGCTAACAACTCAGGCACAAGATACTTGTAAGGTTTGTAAACCATACAAGTGGGAGATTGGCTTGCCAATCGGTGTAAATCAATATTTCGGCGATATGCATTGCAGTAGGCCTTATGCTTCTGCCAATAGCATTATGATTGGTGCATTTGCCAGACGACATATCAATGACTACTTTGCATTGAGAGGACAAATCCTTTTCGGCAGATTGGCAGGAAATGATTTGGATAATCCAACAGGGCGTTGGGACTATCGTCGCCTTAAATTTAGCTCCCCTATGACAGAGGTGGCGGTTTTAGGTGAATATTATCCTTTCAAAGAACGTAAATATAATTGTGACGGAACATTCCGCCGAACTTTAGCTCCTTATTTATTTGGAGGTATCGGTGCGGTATTCACAAATCCTACGGTTACGATTCAACCTGGTGCTACATTCCCTCCGGTACAAAGATTGTTAGACCAAGATATGGCTAATTTGAAAAAAGCGGCTTTGGTTTTACCATTTGGTGTTGGTTTGAAGTATAATGTAGCAGAAAGATGGACTATCGGTGGTGAAGTAGGCTATCGTTATGCTTTCTCTGATTATTTAGATGGTACAAAATTATCAACCACTGCGATTGGCTCAGGAACAGCAACTGACCCGAAAGGACCTTCGAATAATGACGGTTATTTGGTAGCTAATTTATTGGCATCTTATCGTTTTGGAGATAAAGATACGGATAAAGATGGCGTTGTGGATAGATGTGATGCTTGTCTTGCTGAAAGAGGATTGCGTAAGTTCCAAGGTTGCCCAGATACAGATGGTGACGGTATTCCTGATAAAGATGATGCTTGTCCGACACAAGCTGGTCCGATGGCTTTGAAAGGTTGCCCAGATACAGATGGTGACGGTATTGCAGATAAAGATGATGCTTGCCCGACACAAGTTGGTACTGTTGCTTTGAAAGGTTGTCCTGACCGTGACAAAGACGGTGTAGCAGATAAAGACGATGCTTGTCCAGATGTAGCTGGAGTAAAAGCTTTAAAAGGTTGTCCAGATACAGATGGTGATGGTATTGCAGATAAAGATGATGCTTGTCCAACTCAAGCTGGTCCGGCTTCTTTAAATGGTTGCCCAGATACAGATGGAGATGGTATTGCAGACAAAGATGATGCTTGTCCGACTATTAAAGGTGTGGCTTCAGCTAAAGGTTGCCCAGACCGTGATGGTGACGGTGTAGCAGATGCGAATGACAAATGCCCTGACTTGGCAGGTTTGACCACAAATGATGGTTGCCCTGAAGGTTATGTAAATGGTATTTTGGCTAAAGGATACACTACTGCCAGTGGATGTACTATTTCTCAAGCAGAACTTGATGAATTAAGTCTTGCTGCAAAAGGTATCGAGTTTTATAGCGGTACTAATAAATTAAAATCGTCATCTTATGCAAAACTTGATAGAGTGTGTGCATTGTTGCAAAGATGTCCAGATAGCAAATTGCATATTTCGGCATTCAACGATGGAGCAAGCAACTCGTCAAATTTACGTTCTGCTAAATTACGTGCTTGTGCTATTTATGCTTATTTCTTGAAGAAAAAATGTATCAGCAAAGCTCGTATGACTTACTCTGGTCAAGGTGATGAAGATCCTTCAACAGAATATACTACTCCTGAAGGTAAAAAATCACAAACTCGTGTTCAGTTTGAATTGAAATAATATCTTGAGTGAATAATCAAAAAAATAGGCTATCCGATAGGGTAGCCTATTTTTTTAGAAGAGTTATTTTTCAGAGAGAAGTTTTAGTAAAACCCCATTTGTCCAGCCAAAACCATCTTGTACCAGCCCCGCTTGTAAGGTGCTATCCTTGACATTGTATTTTTCAAGTAATTTTCCAGTATTTTTATATACTCTGTTATTATTCGCAATCCAATTGTGTTTGATTTTATCTGCAAGATGATTGAAACCATAATTCCGTAGTCCAATTATTGCCATATATTGCAAAGGAGCCCATCCATTTTTGTCATCCCATTGTTGATTGCTTTCATGTAAGCTTGTTTGTAAACCGCCATTTTGAAGAAATGATGTTTCCAATACTTTTGCTACTCTGGCAGCTTGTTGTGGAGAAGCGAGCTTAAAGTATAAAGGATAAACGGCTGCCAAGGAATAAATATCGCTTTGTTTATTTTTTATAAAATCATAATCAAAATAAAATCCAGCACTTTCATTCCAAAAGTATTTATCAAAAATAGCTCTTCGTTTGGCTGCCAAAATTCTCATATTTTGGGAATAATCTTTTTGTCCTTTGGCTTGATAGGCATCAGCGAGTGTGACTTCCATATCGTATAATAATGCATTCAAATCTACGGGGATTAGTTCGGTTGTATGGATGCTCGATAAATTTTTAATATCCGAAAGCCATCTACTCGAAAAATCCCAACCCGACTCTGCTGCTGAGCGTAAGTCTCTATAAACACTTTCTTTGTTTTTCTTGAAAGAGCTTTTAGCGATGATAATATCTTCTTTATAAGCTTCTGGTCGAGGGGTATTTTTATCGTCATAATAACGGTTCAATAAATCATTCTTCCCAATAAATACTACTTTTCGATATGCTTTTTGACCACCTTTTCTGGCTTCATTCAATTGGCTAATATCTTCACTGCCACGGTCTGCTGCCATCCAGTATTGGTACTCTTTTTGCATCTGAGGTAAATATTGAATCAACCTATCTTCATACCCTTTGATACCTGATAGTAATTTGACCATTTGTGGAAAAAAAGGCGGCTGGGAGCGGCTGAAATAATAGCTTCTATTCCCGTTGGGAATATGATTAAAATCTTGAATAAGCTGAGCAAAGTTAAGCACCATATTAGAAATAAGAGAATCTTTTCCTGCTGCTTGTAAGCCTAACATTGTGAAATAACTATCCCAATAATATATTTCCCGAAATCTTCCACCTGGCACAATGTATGGTTTGATTAAAGGTACTAATGTTCCTCCTTCATCTTTCGGTTGGCGTGTCAGTATTGGCCAAAGTTCAAGGATATGTTCTTCAATAGTGTGATTTGGATTAGAGGTATAAGTAGATGAATTGTCTTTTGGGACAATAAAATGTGTATAAACAAAAGCTTTTAAATCAAAGCCAGGTTTGTTTTTTTGTTGTTGGTAATTTTCCAAAATTACAGAGCTTTCAAACTTGGGAATACAATCTGGAAATGTCTTTGAGTCTGGAAATACTGGTTTTAATTGGACATCTTTGAACAAATCTCCAAATTCTTCATCAGGGGAGCGGTATTCTTTTTTGGTGACGGATTCGCCACAAGCAAATAGAATAAATGCCGAAATCGACACATAAATCAATAATTTATACATATTCATTAGTTGGTAAATTATAAAAATAGGGGCAAAAATGCCCCTATACGAAAATTGAAAGAAGAATATCTTAAACAAATGCTTTTCCTTTATTTCCAGCAATTGCTACAAATTCTTTCACTTTCTGCTCATCTTCTTTCCGACAAATCATAAGGACATTGTCAAATTCAGCCACAATAAATCCGTCTAATCCATTTGTAACAACTAGTCTGTCGTGCGGGGTTTTGATGATACAATTCTGTGTATCGAATAAAATAGCATCGCCATCTACTACATTCTGATTTTCGTCTTTATCCGAAACTTCGTACAAAGATTTCCATGTACCTAAATCTGACCAGCCAATATCCGATAATACCACGAATACATTTTCAGCTTTTTCCATAACTCCATTATCGATGGAAATATTTTTACATTGGGGGTAAGCTTTTTGTAGAGCATCTTTTTCTTGGCTTGTATAAAAAGCATCTTTTATTTCTTCAAATGCTTCTGCCATCTCTGGGATATGTACTTCAAAGGCACGCTTGATGGCCTGTGCATTCCAAATAAAAATACCTGCATTCCAAACAAATTCACCACTCTCGACAAATTTAATTGCCCATTCTAAATTTGGTTTTTCAGTAAAAGTACGTACACGCTTGATATCTCCTTCCGAATCCCTAAACTGGATATAACCATAGCCAGTATCAGGTCGGGTAGGTTTGATACCTAAAGTAACTAAGACATCGTTTTTTGCTGAAAAATGCAAAGCAATATTAATCCTGTCCCTAAATTCCTGTTCTTTTAGAATAATATGGTCTGCTGGAGCTACTACAATATTTGCATCAGGGTTCTGTGTTGCAATTTTATAACAAGCATAGGCAATACATGGGGCAGTATTACGACGGTTCGGCTCGAGTAGAATCTGATCATCGCTCAAATAAGGCATTTGCTCCTTGCAAAGGTCGTAATATTCTTTACTCGTAACGATGTAAATATTTTCTCTCGGACAAATTCCGTCAAAACGCTCAACGGTTTGTTGAATCATGGTTTTTCCTACGCCAAGCACGTCATGAAATTGCTTGGGATTGGTAGTTCTGCTGAAAGGCCAGAATCTTGTACCGACCCCTCCTGCCATGATAACTACATAATTATTATTGTTTACTTCCTGATTAGGCGACATGTTTACTTCCTTCATTTGATAAAATCTTCAATTTTAATAAAAGTTTGTAGCGAGTATAATAAAGAATCAATTCAATCGAGCATCATTAGATAAAAAAGGTTTATTCCGCTTATAAATAGCTATCAAAAAAGCAGATTTTACTTGATTGCTAACAATAAAAGATTCATAAAATCAATGTGATTGGTGTAATAAATAATTTTCAATCCGCAAAGCTACATTTTCTCTAATATTCATCCAAAAAAGATTTATATCGGCAAAATGCCAAATCTTATTTTTTAGAAAAATTCGACCCGGAACATAAGGTTTATTAATCCATAATAGTCCTTGATGATTCTCGGCATCAGCAAAATTATTGACAAATCTAAAGCCATAACTTATTCCACCTTTGTTGGCTTCTTTAGGGGCAAATCCATCCGTGATTTTCCATGTAAGCGGATTCGTACATACTGCCTTATTCAAACCTTTGTTGAAGTATTCAGGAAAATACCCTCGGGCGTATGTATTCCAAGATACAAATCCTCCAAAATCAGAGGCAGTCTGACTTGCTTGAATATTTTCGAAAGTATCAGGTAAGGTAGCAATTCCGATTAAATATGCTTCTACTAATTGTTTTTGTAGAGATTTCCCGTCAAAAAATTCTTTTAATAATCTTTTGGCATGTACTGTTCCTTGGCTGTGAGAAGCAATAATGATGGGTCTGCCCTGATTCCAATGCTCGAGATAATACAAAAATGCTTTTCGGATATCTTGATACGCTATATTCAGAGCAGCTTCTTTATCTTGAAGATGGGTGGTTAAAAAACTATAATAATGAGCTTGTCTATAACGAGGTGCATACACATGGCAAGATTCATTGAAAGCCGATGCTTGGTTGAGTATAGTAGTTTGGTCGGTTTTTTGGTTAAGCTCAGCATCTTGTATGTCAGCATTCCATTGGTACTGATTTTTTGGTTTATAAGTAAAGGTTGTGGGATGCAAGAAAAAAACATCTGCTTGTTTTGATCCTTGCTTCTCCGAAACACTGAATCTGCTCGGAAGTGAGTCCGAATAATCTTTGATTTGTGGTAAAGCTGCCCAATTTTGCAATTGAGTATAATCGGGTGTTGCCGGAATTTTGAGGCTGTCAAAATGTTCTTCTAAGACGACAAATTTCTGAGCAAAGAGAGACGTGTAACAGAAGAAAGAAATTATAAAATACGCTAAAAACTTTGTGCCTTTCATATATATAATTATTTTTTGTTAAAATTGAAAGATTTTTATAAAATCTTCTCAAACTATATGCTTCTATCCTTGCAAATTACTATTTTCTTTTCTAAGTTTGACACAAAATTACATTTTGTTAATCACTAACCAATAATCTTATGTATAAACTTTCCATAAAAAAGTCTATATTGAGCGTTTGTTTTGTCCTTTTGGTACAAATAGCATTCGCACAAACTAAAGTTTCAGGCTTAGTTACCGATTCTAACACGAAAGAACCTCTTATTGGGGTAAGTGTTCAGGTAAAAGGTAAAGTCATCGGAACAATTACAAACACGAAAGGTGAATTTTCCTTCAGTGTATCTACTCCTCCTCCTTTTTCAGTAATAATCTCTTCGGTTGGCTATATGAGTCAAGAAGTGAATATTACGGGAGAAAATTCAAAACTAAACATTTCTTTGGTTGAACAATCTATTTTAGGTCAAGAGGTGGTTGTAGCTGCTTCAAGGGTAGAAGAGAGTGTGATGAAATCTCCAGTAACGGTAGAGAAAATGGATATTAGAAGTATCCGTGAGAGTGCAGCTCCTTCTTTCTATGATGCATTATCTACCATGAAGGGTATCGACATGACCACGCAAGGTTTATTGTTCAAATCTGTCAATATGCGTGGATTCGGAGCAACTGGTAATCCTCGTACTGTTCAGATGATTGATGGAATGGACAACCAAGCTCCAGGATTGAATTTCCCTGTGGATAATATTGTTGGTATGCCTGAGTTAGATGTGGAAAGCGTGGAGGTGCTTCCTGGTGCAGCATCTGCTTTATATGGACCGAATGCCATCAATGGTTTAATCTTAATGAATAGCAAAAGTCCATTCTTATATCAAGGAGTAAGTGCAACACTTAAAACTGGTGTGATGAGTGCAAGCAACAGAGCAACGGTAAATACACCGATGACTGATTTCTCTCTTCGTTTTGCGAAAGCATCTAAAAACAATAAGTTTGCATTCAAGGCAAATATCGCTTATATCGCTGCTAAAGATTGGGAGGCTACTAATTATACAAACCTTAATGTGGGTGGTGTACAAGATGGCTCAAGAGGAGCTGGTGTGAAGACTGATTATGATGGAATGAATATTTATGGAGATGAAGTACAAGCCAATATGCAGTCGGTTGCTAACAGCCTCATTGCAGCGAAACTTTTACCATCTGCTGCTATCAATATTATTCCGAATGTAAACGTGAGCAGAACAGGTATCATGGAAAGAGATATGGTAGATTATAATACCAAAAGCTTTAAAACAAACTTGGCAGCTCATTACCGTATCAACGAAAAAGTTGAGTTGATTGGTCAAGTAAATTATGGATTTGGTACTACGGTTTATACTGGAACTGGTCGTTATTCATTACGTAATTTTAACCTTACACAAGCGAAAGTAGAATTGAAAGGAGATAATTTTACGTTGAGAGCATACACTACTCAAGAGCGTTCGGGTCAATCTTATACTGCAGGTTTGGCTGCGGTGGCTATGCTTAATTCAATTAAGCCACATGCTACTTGGTTTGGCCAATATGTAGGTGCTTTTGCTACAGCTAAAGGTGCTGGGCAAAGCGACGAGGCTGCTCACTTAGCGGCACGTGGATTTGCTGACCAAGGCTTACCTAAGCCAGGTTCGTCTGAATACAGTGCTTTATTGAATAAATACCGTGATGCTGCGATTGTGGACGGCGGTGGTTCGTTCTTAGACAAAACCAATTTATACCATGCTGAAGGAGTGTATAACTTCAAAAACCAAGTTAAATTCATGGATTTATTGGGTGGAGCAAGTGTAAGACAATACCAATTGATGTCTAATGGAACTTTGTTCTCTGATATGAAAGATGGTCGTAATGGAACTATTCCGATTAATGAATTCGGTGCATTCTTGCAAGGCTCGAAAAGTTTGTTTTCAGATCACTTGAAAATTTCTGCCTCATTACGCTACGATAAAAGTCAAAATTTCAAAGGATTCTTTACTCCTCGTGTATCGGCAGTGGCTACATTCGGACAACAAAATTTCCGTTTGTCTTACCAAACAGGTTACAGAATCCCAACAACACAAAACCAATACATCGACCTACGTACACCAGCAGGTACTTTGATTGGAGGTTTACCTGAATTTGATGCAAGATATAATTTGCCAAATGGTATTGCAGTAGCAGCCTTAACAGATTTTACTTTGAATCCTTCAAAATATATCACTGCTGATGTTTTACAAAAAGCAACTACTTATGCTACGGCAGCAGTTACGGCTCAAGCTACGCCAGCAATTACAGCAGGTGTGACGGCAGCGATTACTCAAAAAGTAACAGAAGCAGTAACAGCTGGGGCAACTGCTCAAATTACAGCAGGTGTGACAGCGGCTATTAATGCTTCAGTAACGAGCAGTGTAACAGATGCAGTCAATGCGGCAGTGGCAGCAGGACAACTTGCACCAGAAGCAGCAGCAGCGGCTATCCAAGCAGGTGTGGCTCAACAAATGCAGTCAGCACCAGTTCAAACCTTGATACAAACAAAAGTAGGCGAGCAATTGGCACTTCCTACTACGCAAGCAGGAATTCAGGCAGGAGTACAAGCTAATTTGCCGGCAGCTTTGGCAGCTAATTTCCAACCAGCATTCAATGCTGAGTTAGCAAAAGCTTTAGCAGCGAATGTGCCAGGCGTAGTGAAGCAAGTAGCACCTGCATTTGGTTTGGCTACTTTACCAAAATACAAAGCTCAAACATTGGTGCCTGAAAAGATTGAATCTTATGAAATTGGATACAAAGGCTTGATAGCTAAAAAATTATTCATCGATTCATATTTCTATACAAGTAAATATACCAACTTTATTGGAGGTACTTCTATTGTAGTTCCAACAGCGGCTGCAGCACCAGGATTGCCAATTGAGTCGGGTGTAGCAAGTGCAAATACTCGTTTGGCATATTCAAGACCATCGAATACAAAAGAAAAAATTACAGCCAATGGATTTGCTATCAGTGCAAATTATGCCCTTCCAAAAGGATTTAATGTTGGTATGAATTATGCACAAAATAATTTGCTTGGTTTTACTCCTTCACCAGAGCAACAATACGCAGGTTATAATACTCCAAAAAATCGTTATAATATCAGTTTCGGAAAACGTTTGAATAGCGGTGAGAAATTTGGATTCAATATCAATTTGAGATACCAAGATGCTTTCGTGTGGCAAGCAAGTTTCAACCAACCAACTACCACAGGAGTTCCGTTCTTCTCAAATACAACTGTTCCGGCAATTACTAATTTAGACGCTCAAGTGAGCTATAAATTGTCATCAATGAAGTCAATTATCAAGATTGGTGGAACAAACATCGGCGGAAAACCATACATCCAAGCGTATGGAAGTGCTGCAGTAGGTTCGATGTATTATGTATCTATTACATTTGACGAATTGTTGAACAAATAATTTATTGAAAGATTATATAATTTTCATAATTTTCTTTGGTTTAAGTCAAAAAAGAGCTTCCGTTTGGAGGCTCTTTTTTTGTTCGGCAAATCTTAGAATTTTTATATAAATCAATTAACTTTGTAACGTAAAATGTTTTTTGATGTCGTAAAGGATTGTTGAATATTTTCTTCAAGTATTTTACTATCCTTTTT
>JACCEC013053026.1_pt1 | contig 21392 bp, 23 predicted proteins | sample 7450121 | NCBI WGS metagenome assembly JACCEC01 (sample SAMN15323455, study PRJNA562643) | freshwater metagenome | isolation source: river surface water | place: USA:Blue River Watershed | collected 2017-08-18 | reverse complement strand
GATATGCCGCATGATGGCGGCGACGATTTGTGCATTCAGGATCATTGGAACACCCACTTTCCAGTTTTCATCTGCTGTGACAACCGCGCAGCTCGGGCGGGCGTCTGCTTCGCCCAGGAGCTCTCCAGCATCCTGGAAGCGGCCTCGGTGTACCTGCCGACCTCCACCAGCGCCAGCGTGTTTTTGAAGCCCAGCAGGCCGTTGGTGCCCATCTGGAAGGCCATGTTTACCAGCACGCCCTGGCGCGCCTGGTCCAGCTTCGCAAACCACGGCAGCGCCTTTTGCAGCGCCTGCACCCGGTCCGTGATGTCGTTCTTCAGCAGGTAGTCGATTTCATCCGGCCGCAACCCGGCACCCGGCTTGCGCGAGTCGATCAGGCGACCGACGCCGATGGTCCAGTAGCCCAGGTGATCCTGATAGGCCGCACCCCTGTTGCCCTCGTCGCGCCGTAGTTGCGCGGTCAGTTGCTCGATCATGCCCACCACCTCCACCAATAGAAAAGCATCACGATTGCGATATGGTTCATTTGACGATGTGAATCTTGTCGCTGAACCAGATGTAGAACGCCACCGACAGGCTCCCAACGATCCAGATCAGTTTGTTGATGACGCTGCGTCCAACTTGCTGATAGACCTGCTGCGTGATGCGCTCAATCGCCTTGTCAGCGGCCCGGCTGGCGATTTCCTCGATCTGGTCTTGAGTGAGGGAGACGGCCTGGTTATGGTGCTCGGTTTCTGTCATGTTTTCAAAGTGCTGCAATGATGAAAGCCAGAAGCTCTTCGTAGCGCACGCCGTAGCGGTTGCCGGCCAGCACTCCTTCCTCGTCTTCCCACTCGTCGTAGCAAACGATGCCATATCGCATTGGGTCAAGCCCATCCGCTTGAAACGCTGCAACGACTTCCTGTGCAATCACACCAACGTGGATTCGAGCAGCTTCACCTTTGACCTGAACAGAATCTTTGAATTTGAACTTTTTAATCAATCCTTTTAGCGCCGATGCCACACGCAACTCAGCAGCCTCAAGCGTAGAAATATCCTGCTTTTCGCGCTCGTCAGAGGTGTTGATCGTACCAGTACCAGCGTATATGGTAGACCAACGTCTGGATGATGTACCTAAGTTGCGAGTATTGTCCGTATTCGCACGGGCAATGCCGTTGATGATAAACTCAGGTGTCGCTGAGTTAAATGACCACAGTAGTTGAGCATAAGTTCCATCGTTTCCACTATCATATTCAAGTTGCATTACCCCCTGATCGTATGATAGTCTGGATTTATTCACACCAGCAGATTGATCGATAAATCTCAGTTTTGGTGCAAAACTGGAAATTGTAGCGTCACTCAGTCCACTACCGTCCATGTAAAATCCAGTTTTGTTGGTAGATAGATCGCTAAACTTGGCTCCAGATGGTGTAAACCCTGACATCCAATCAATACCAGTCGCAACCAGTGTTCCATTCTCAGCGTTGGTTATGATGGCGCCTGTAATGTTACTAGACACTACCCCAGTTACAATAGAACCGCTACCTTCGTTTCTATAAACCACAGATCCACCACCGAGGTGGGACAAACCGTTGATTTGGGTGGCTACAGCAGTGTTCTTCACATACACAACTCTGGGTGCGCTTTTTGAGTTGTTAGACTCTGAGTATACACCGTTGATTACTGTATTATCCGCATCAGCGATAACCACACAACCCTCGGTCCCACCTGATTGTTGTACAGTCAAGCCGGTAAACACGTTAGCTCTATTGCGTCTACCCGTAGTATCACCGCCGATCTGTAGCGAATGTTCGGTACATCCAGTAACATATAAACCGGCGGTATTGTTTTGGTTTGCACTATCCGCATATATTGCACCTCGTAGGTTACCAATATATGCTGTGAAGTTAATGATTTCGTTTTCCCACGAATACACCTCTAGAGCGTAGCCGGATCCCACATAGTCGACTCCACAATCTTGTATGATACAATCTTTGCTAGCATCTGTCCAAGATGGGTTTCCCAATGTGCGAACCGTAGGAAGGGCGATACCTCCAACGGTAGTAGTATTTCCCTGAAAATACAATCCACGCATACCAGACTGAGGTGCAGCACCATCAGCGCGTGAAGGATCACCGAATATGGCCAGTCGGTTACTGTTGGTTGTATTGCGGATCATTCCACGAACACGACAATCGGAGTATAGGATCTGACCTGGGAACTTCGGTCCGATTTCATCAGATATGAGATAGAAACTGTTTGGTTCCGGGAAGAACACACTCTTTCCTGTTGCGATAGCGTTACGAATCGATGTAGTATCATCCGTTGTACCATTACCAATTGCACCAAAGTCCGTGACGCTCACCGTCTCCCGCAACTTGCTCTGCACAGTCGTGGCGACTGCGCCGGTGCCTGCTGGGGTGTAGGTGACTTGGGATGCGTCGATGTTGCTGATAAGCGCTGAGTTGATGCGTTCGGTCGCAGCCGGCGCACTGTAGATCGTGCTGCCGTTCTGGTTCATGACGCGGATGCTGTAGTCGCTGTTGACATACAGGCGCGCAGGCGTGCCGCTGTTGACCGGATAACCGCCACGCGTGCGGATCGGCTGCACGGCGAGCTGGGTCAGCGCCGCGTCCCAGTAGACGTTGATCGGGTTACCTTGCGGGTCCAGGTTGGCAGTGCCGATGTAGACGTAGCCGTTTTCCAGAGGCTGACCGTCGATGTCGGTGAAGATGGGAAATGTCGGGTTGACTGAGAGGGCGGACATGAACGGAACTCCTGTCGATTGATGGTTGGATTGTGCCCGTTATTGAGGCGGCTTGTAAGTCAAAGTGCGCTGTATCTTGGCGCGCAGCTTGGCGCTTTGCACCTGGTCGCGCAGTAGCTTCAGGACGCTCAGGACGGGTACTGGAAGGCCCGTCAATGCGCCGCCAGCGCCAGCCTCAGCGATGGCCATCATGAGCGCCATACTGGTGCCGGAGTTGTTGATTTGCGTACCCGGCGGAACGGTGCTGATGTAGCGCGCCACCTCGGACAGGTCGCGCATGATGCCGGCTTGCTGCTTGCCCAACACCAGATCCAAGCGTCCGTTCTTGTCCATCTCGGTGACGGCGCGATGGAGTTGCGCCGTAGACACCATCGGGCGGCCCTGCGAGTCCATGCCTACGCCTTTGGTAGCCTGATCTTGGATGTGCCGCACCAGAGAGCCTTGCAGCTCCTTCCATGCTTGCCGACCATCCTTGCCACTGGTAAGCAGTACGCGCCGCAGGAAGGTGATTTCTTCAGGCTGTGCATTCAGGATGGAGCGTTGAAACACTTGGCCGGCGTAGGTTCGCGGATCGTCGCCGCCTTTGACGCTGCTCACCAGGCGGCTGACGATGGCGCGGTTCTCAAACTTGATGGCCTGTTGCCGGCGCAGTGCGCGCGCTTGTGCGTACAGATCACCACCCAAGCCTTCCGTGGCCGTGTCGAAAGCATCGCGCAACTGGCGACCGTGGAACATGTCAGCGCCTTCGTAGCCTGCGCGCTGGAAGGTCTGGCGCAGGCCTTCCGCCTTGGCTAGCGTTGTGGGTTGCGCCACAAGCTGACCATCCGGGCCTTCAACTGCCGCACCAATGGCCAGAGCCTTCTTCCGGGCCGCGTTCAGAATTGGGGCCAAGTCGGCCTCGGAAATGTTGCCGTTGATGTAGTCCAGTACCGGCTGCAGCGTGACGCTCGTTTCCAGCTCGCCGGCCTTCTCGGCGTTCTTGTAGGCCGCGCGGACTTTGTTCTTGGCGGCCTGGTAGCCTTCCATCAACGACTTCTGCACCTTGCCGCCAGCCTCAACGGCGCTGGCCGACTGCGCATCCGTCATATCGAACAGCGCGTCCATGTTCTGCATCAGGGCTAGATTCTTGGCTTCGGCCTTGGCGCGCAACGGTGCGCCTTCAGGGCCGCGAATCTGCTCTTTCTCAAACGCCAGGATGTCGGGCTGTCGCGTGATCTCGCCCACGGTCAGCTTTTCTTCCATCGGAACAGGCAGGCCGCGCGCTTGTTCATAGCGCTGCAATTCGGCCGCCGTGGCCGCTGCGCCACCAGACTGGCGAGCTCCTCCAGCCGCCGCAGGAGCTTCCGCAGGCTCTCGCAGGCCCACTGCCTCCATTGCTCGCGCTGGTGCCGCCCTGACGGCTTGCGCGGCCCGTTGTGCGCCCGCCACCGTGGCTTGCCCTGCTCGCTGCGCCTGGCTGGCTGCAATCGTCGTGGCGGCCTGCACGGACGGGCGTGCAATCGTGGCAGCGCGACCCAGGGCGGCCAGTTGACCCGGCAGCATGCCGATGGGAATGGTGGATTGCAATGCCCCAGCGGCGGCTTGTGTTTGCTCTTGGCCTGCCTCCGTGCGCGGTGCATAGGTCAGGTTGCCTGCGGCCTGCATGCCAGCCTGCGTGATGCGTTCCGCTGCCTCGCGCGTGCCGAATTGGCCGCCCGCAATCTCGCGCGCCATCTGGCCGGCGGTTCCCGTGAACATGCCAATAGATCCGCCGACTGCGCCAGTGCCCAGCGCCAGCGCGGTTTCGGCGGCGCCCGCGATCTGCTGGCCGGCCTGCATCAGGCGATCCGTCAGAGTCGGTTCCGGCGGAGGCGTGATGATGCCTTGCTCGGTCGGCGGCACGTATCCGCCTTCGCCCGGGATCTGGCTCGTGACGGTCGGCGGCAGCTTGACCAGGCCGGCGCGCATAAAACCTTCGAGATGCTCGCGGTCGCGCGGGTCCATCGTGCCGTTGACGTAGGCCTCTGTCAGTGCCTGCGGGGCCAGTTGCGGCTCAGGCGCAGCGCCTGCTACCGGTACTTGCGCGCGACCACCCTTGAGCTGTGCGCCGCGTGGCAGCATGATTGCGCCGCTGTTGACGGCCTGCTCGAATGTGGCGGCATCATCTGGCGTCATGCGGCCCGACTGGTAAGCGTCGTAGACCTGAGAGATGGACTCGGATTGCGGTTTCGACTCAGCGCGACGCTGTTGCACGCGCTGGAATGTGCTTTGCTGCGGCCGCGCTTCCTGCCCCATGCCGGCCAGCACGCGCTGACGGTAGGCCTCGTTGACCTTTCCCCACTGCTTTCGATCCAAGCCGCCGTGATACTCGCCAATGGCCTGCTCGATGTCGCCCGCGTTGCGGCTCAGGCTGTCTTTGAGCAGGCGGCCGGCCACCTCGGCGGCATTCTCGGGGTTCAGGTACGGGTCAATTCCGTATTGCTTGATAGCGCCCTGGCGCGTCTCTGGGATGATCTGGAACGGCGTGCGAGCGCCGGCGCTGCTCACGCGGTCGGCGTTGGTTTTCTCGCCTTGCGTCAGCACGGACACCAGCAGGCCATCGGGCAGCCCCAGTTTCTGTTCGGTCGTGCTGGCCAGGTTGACCCAGAACGGGTCATCGTATCGGTTCGGGACTTCGCGCGCCATGCTCACCGCCCTGCTGGAGTGGAGTATTTTTGGAAGAGCTGCTGCACCGCGCCGCCTGGTGTCTGCGCCTGTTGCGCCTCCATGCCACCAGCGCGCGCCTTGGCAAACTGGCGCTGAAACTCATTGAACGTAGTGCCGGCCGGCACGCGCACGCCGCCGATTTCGACATCTCGCCGCGCCTTGCCGAGCGTGCCGTTGTCACCAATCCACTGGGCTTTGGCGTCTTCGAGTTGGGCGTTCAGGCGCTCAATCTTGGCGGTGCCGCGCAAAAACGAGGCGATATAGGCGGCATCTGCGTTTTCATCCGGCATGCCCTCGCGCGCCACTTCAATATCCTTGTCAGTGGCCGGTCCTGGCGGCAAGTTGCGCAGCGCGGCCGAATTGCGGATTCGCGCGTACTGGTTGCGCAGCTCTGTCATGTAGTCCTGGCGGCCGGTGGCACGCGCCGCGAACTCAGAGAAGCGAGAAATGCCGCCGTAGCCTCCGCCCTCTCGCTCGAACTTGTCCGCCAGATCGGTCATGCTGGCGGCCGCAGTCTCGCCAGCCACGGACGCCACTACCGCGTCATTCACCAGCTTCTGCGCGCTCTCAGGCAGCTTGCCGGCCGTCTGCTCAAACTCTTGCAACTTCAGCTCAACATCACTTGTCAGCTTGTCAGCGTCCAGTCGCAGGCGTGCAGCGCGATCCTGAATCTGGCTGCGGATGTTGGCGATTCCGGCACGCTTTTCCTCTGCCTCCAGCGGTCGCATCTCGGCGCTGGCTGCCGTTTTCGTCATCTTGTCCCAGCGGTCAGGATCGACGGCAGACAGTACAAAGCCCAGATTGGCCTGCACCGCCTTTACATCGCCACCTTCCAGCGCATCGCGCATGGACTGCAACTTGCGCGTGTCCTGTCCGGCGTTGGCCATAGCGCTGATGCGCTGCTCAAGCAGCGACTTGGCGGCAGGCACGTTGCCGGCGTTGAGCGCATTGAAGGCTTGCGCGCCAGACACGAACTCGCTGTCTTGCTGGTCCTTGTTAAGCATGTCCCACGACTGCTTGAAGGCCTCGCGCTGCTGCGGATACTTGGCAGACAGCGCGGCAAATGCCTGCGGCGTCGGGTTAGAAAATGTGGCCTGCAAGTCTGCCGCGTACTGCTGCCTTACTTGCTCGGCTTGCTGCTGCGCAATGCGCAGCTGCTCCATCTCACGGAACGTCGAGCCGGCTTGCAGGCCAGACAGCAGACTGCGCCCGATGTCAGGCGGCGGAGGCATCATGCCCAGGTAGTTGATCGGTTGTGCCATGTTGACTCCTCAGAACGTCATCAGCGGGGCGCGGATCACGTTGCCGCCGCCGAAGTTGCCGACGAAAGTGCCAGCGCCGGAAGCTGCGCCAGATCCGCCTGGGCCACCAAAGCCGCCCATTGCGCCAAATATCGTGCCGCCAATTTGCAGCGCTTGACCAAATGCCTGTCCCGGAACCGCGCCTTGAGCGATCTGGCCACCAGCAGTTGCAGCCCCAGCCTGCCCAAGCAGTCCGGCCACGTTTTGACCAAGGTTCATGCCAGCAGACGCCTGTCCAGCGGCGGCGTTTTGCCCCATGCTGGTCAATCCACCCAGGCGCTGATATTGCTGACCAATGAGGGAGGAGAGCACCTGCGGCCTGAACTGCGCCAGCGCCGCCTGGACGTTGCCCCCGCGCAGTCCTCCTGTGGCAGAAGCCCGTTGCAACAATGCCTCCTCACCTTGCTTGATCAGCGCCAGCATCTCTGGCGACTGCTCCAGCGCAGAAATGGCTTTCTGTTGCGCTTGCGATCCTTGCAGGCCGATGAGCGCCTGTTGTCCACCCAAGGCGCCAGTTCCAGCCGTGACATAGGGAGTCATCAACTCCACCAGCTTATCAAACTGTCGGCGCTGCTCCGCAATGCCAGCCTGCGCCGCCGCGGCTTGCGTGCGGCCTGCCGCTTCTGCCGCCTCTCCAGCCTGCTTTGCGCCCGTGATGCCGCCTACGACATCGCCTATCACATCGCCAATAAAACTCATGATTTACCCTCCCAGTCCCGGCGCGTGATGGCCAGGAGATAGATACCCTTGATGATACCGTCCTGAGTGCAGACGTCGCGCATGAATCCCTCGTGCGTCATGCCCAGGCGTAAACAGTAGTTGCGCGCCGACTCCAGTCCCTCAATCACCGGGGCCGAGATGCGCAGCACGTCGCGATGCTCGAATCCCCAGTCAATCGCAGCGCGCCCCAGCTCACGCGAATGCCGCACAACGTCACGTTTGAGCAGTGCGTGCATCTCCAGGTCGCACGCGTTTTTCTGTATCGCCAGGAAGGCGCCCGCGAATGTGCCATCTACCGTGGCGGTCAGATAAGTGACGAGAGGGTGGGAGATGGGCGCCGACGGCCTGTTGTCGTGGCCGACCTTGGCGATGATGTAGGCATCCGAGTAGACATCGTGCAGATGCTCATCGGTGATGCCTTCGTGAACCGTGCAGATGCTCAATCTTCTCTCCAGAGGGTGGGGTGAGCTACTGGACGCTTTGGAATGGCTCAATACCCAGATTGTCCCACATTTGCATGACCCGTCAATCCTCAGACTCGAACTCGCGCTCCTCCCACGCTTGGCATGACCTCATGTCATGGCAAATGAAGTCGAACTTTTTGCAGTAGCCGCGATACCCTGCTCCATCATCCCACTGGTTGCGTGGGATTCTGTCCATCTTGGCTTGCGTCAGCGGGTCATTGAAAAAGTATTCGCAGTTGGAACAACGACGACGGCGCGCCTCTTTCTCGTCCGTCTGCATGGCCTTGGCCAGCTTGACCCAATACGGCTTGTTCGCGCCTGGCTCGTTGGACGGATTTTCAGGCCCGAGCATCCAGTCATCAATCACGGTTTGCGTGTTCTTGCGATTCTGGGCCGCAGTGATGAAGGTCTCGGACTCTGGCAGGCCAGTGAAGCCGGCCAGCATGATTTTCGGCATGTCCATGCTGTGTTTCCTCAAGTGATTTCGATGCCTGCCGCGCTGATGGTCAGCGCAGATGCGGTGCCTGCAAGCGTAGAGATGAAGCCGCCAAGCTCAAGCACTTGGCCGATCAACTCGGGGCAAGTGTACGCCTCGCCGGGAGCAATAGCGCGAGACGACAGCACCAGATTGGAAGCAGAAGCCGAGCCGCCAGATGCCACCAGATTGACGCTAAACGTCACGTTAGATACCGTCGTATTGGTCACGGTGAACTTGTCGATCCTGGCCTTGCAGTTGGTGGCCGTGTACTGCGTGGTTTGCGCGTTCTCTGCTTGCTTGCGCGGGATGAGGTTCTTGACGGTGATAGTCATGGCGTTTTCCTTACACGATGCTTGTAATGATGCCGTTGACGACAGTGACAGTCAGTGGCGGTATGTCAGCGGTGGTGAATGACCCAGATGCACCAGTCACGCCTGCTGCCGCAATAGTGATAGATCCTGGGCCATTCGTAATAGTGATATTTGATCCCGCAGTCAATAGCGCATTTTCCCATCGTGACTGCACGCCATCATAGATCAGCACCTGACCAGAGACTGGGCCTCCGCCGTTGATATACACATCCTGCAAATTGTTGAGCGACTCGCTCAATTCCATTCGCACGAATATCGAACCGGCACCTCCGCTTGCGGCGTTGATGACAACAGCCACCGGAACACTGATGTTTGGAGCGGCTGGCTTGATTTTCGTCCAAGTGCCTGCCGTTGCGGGATCGAAATACAACAGATCGCCATCTGCCCAGGTTTCTCCATATGGAGATCCAGTCGTATTTAAGCCTCTCACCAGTCCAAAGCTGGTTACATATCCGAAAGCATTTGTATCGATGTCCTGCGTAGCCACGCCCATCATGTATTCGGCATGGACTGATCCATTGGCGACGGCCAGCCCGAACGTCAGCTTTCCAGACGCTCCAACGGTGCCAGTGAACATGACTGGCGTTCCGTTGGCAATCAATGCGCCGCTAGTGTTCTTGGCGTAGTAGTGGATTTCCTGGCCAACTTGCAGCACACTTGCGCCGTACAAGTTGACATCCACAGTCCCATCGTCCCTGTTCCAGTAGGTGCGCCCAGGAGTCTGAGCGGGAACAGGCGCTTGCTGGTTCAGATCCAGATAGTCAGTCGTCAGCGAGTTGTGCTGCTGGCTGCTGGCTGGCGTTATGAGTTGGCGTAGGTCTTGCGCCAAACGCTCAACAGCAGCCAATGCCTCGGTGGCGGATGCCTGGGCCTGCCCGGCGTCGATCTGAACGCCTTGCACGACATCAGGAGCGATGGCATCAGCCACCCTGACTAGCTGCTCGAACTGCTTGATCTGCTCGTGATCCTTTAGGAAGGTGGCGAGCTGATCGCGCGTGAGGTTGAGTTTTTGCGTTGCCATAGTCAGTACGCCAGAGGCTCCAGTTGCGCCTCAAGACGGGCAAACGACAGATGCGCCTGGCTGTCGCCGCGAAAACGCTGGATGCGCCAGTTGCGCATATATCCTTGTTGGAACCAGACGAGGCGCTTGGTGGTTGCGCCAGTGGTGCCTGTGCGGATTGGCCTGTCTTGGCTCCAGGCGGTGCCGTCCGTCGAGTAGCTGGTGGTGATGATGGGGTCCAGGCCCAGCGCCACGCGGCCCGTGAGCAAGACCAGCTCTAGCGCGTTGAACAGGGCTCCCATGCTTTCGTTGTAGATCACCAGCGTGCCGAACTCCCATCGCACGATCTGGCCCCAGTGATGGCCGGTGTCCTGCACCAGGTAGCCGACTGAGCTGGACTGCGGATCGCCCACCAACCACTTGTCGTAGGCCCAGACGAAGTTACGCGCGCGGTACTGGCTGAATCCAGCCTGACTGGTGGTCAGGATGAACCAGACGGGCGCCTGTAGCGCTTCGCTTGCGGAGGCGTCGTAGACCAGCGCGCGATCCGGCAAGTGAACGTAGAGGTGCTGATGCGACTTGTCGTTGCGCGCCTCCAGCTTGACGCCAGCAAGCTGCTGCTCGGTGTAGCCCAGTAGGATCTGGTCGATCTCTTGCGTGCTGATCTTGGTTGCCGTGGCGTTCGATCCCATGTAGAGGCCAGGAGCCTCGTTGCGGCCGCTGCCCAGGAATGCGATGGACTCCAGGTAGACGCAGCAAGCGAACGTGCCCACCACGCCCTTTTGAATCTGTGCGCCATCGATGCGTTGGAACGGGAAGAAGTCGCCGCCCACGTTGTCGAACACCTCGATGGTGTGGCGATTGAGCGCGTAGACTTCATTGCGCAGCTTGAGCAGCGCCACGACAGGATCTGGATCGGCCTCGGAGCTACCGTACTTGAGCGGGTTAACCTGCGTTGGGTCGGTCAGCTCGGTGACCACGAGACTCGTGCCGTCGGTCGTCATGAAGTAGCCATCCACCCAACACATGTCCAGCACCGTGCCAAAGTCGGGATCGGTGACTTGCGTCAGGGTGCCATTCCAGTAAAACAGGTTTCCGTTGGAAACAATCGCCAGCCGGTCAAAGCTGTAGTCGAACGTCACCAGGCCAGAGCCGCCCACGTCGCCCAGCACTGTGACTGCGCCATTGCTGGCTACGGTCACAAGTTTCGTCCCCATGACGCGGTAGCAGGTGCCTTGCCAGTTGATGCCGCCACGATCCACGCCGGGACCCGTGCCGTTTTGCGCGATACCGTCAGCCGGGCGCAGATAGCCTTCGCTGATGCCGTTGCTCTTGGGCACTGGCACGAGGTTGACCGGGTACGCGGTGCGGATGTCAGGCCCGTTGTCAATGTAGATGCCGGAGACGATTGGAACTTGCATCAGCTCACCACTTTTCCCTGGCGGCCCAGTAGGCCGCGCTCATCTTGCCCTTGGCGATGTTCTTGGCGTGCCGCGCCATGAAAGACTCGCGCCGCGCTTTGTCGGACTTCGACTCATCTTCGCGCTTTGGCGACCCGCTAACGCCTTGCTGGCCGAAGCGGAGCGTCTTGACCTGGTAGCCATCCTTGGACACGACAACGTGGCTTTTGGTTGGATGGCCAGGCGTGCGCTTCGGCTTGTTGTAGCCAGAGACGCCGGCGCGCTCCAGTCGCGGGTCTTTCTTGGCAGGCATCAGACGCCGCCTTCGCCCGTGGCGATGTTGAGCGTGGTTCCGGCGGCGGAGATGTGCGCCACGGTCATGTCGCCGTCGCGCTTGCGAACCACGATCTCGCTGCCGGCGCGAACCGGCAGATCGGCGGTGGTGGCGGTCTGCGAGCCCTCGCCAATGCGGACGTAGCAGATGTTCGCGCCGCTGTTGACGAGGCGAACGGCCTTGTCTTGCGCGTTGACGGTCAAGCTGGCCGAAGCCGCGCCAGGGGTCACGACTTGATTGGAGCCGGTGCGCTGGCTGAACTGGTTGATCTGGGCCATGATGCTGAACTCCTGGTCAGGCGATGCGATACCACGCATTGGTGGACTGGACGTAGCGGATGCGGAAGAAGTCCTCAGCGCCCAGCGTGGTCGGGATGCCGTACAGGTTGGCAGCGCCGTTGGCGTTCATGCTGAATGCCGTGATCTGCCGGGTCGTCGTGACTAGGATTTCGGTGCCGTCCGGAGTGCTGGTGTTGAGCGGCAGCGTGATGGTGCCAGTCGCCAGCGTTCCGACTGGGGTCAGCAGCATCCACTGGAACGCGGTCGGCGTCGGGACTGCGATGTTGAAGCCGGTGCCCGGCGTGTAGAGGTTGGTCGCCATCGTGGGCGAGGCGAACTCGTCCTCGAAGTAGGCCAGCAGCGCGTTGATCGGCAGACGTCGCGCGTCGCCGTTGACGGTGTTGTAGATCGGCAGCTGGTCTGCACCAGTCACGGTGTCGAGCAGCGCCAGTTGGTTGATGGTGGGCATGGTCTGATCCTTCAGTTGTATTCGATGTCGCCATCCTGGCCAGCCAAGACGCCTTCCTGCGGCCTGCGCAGGAACGGGTCGTCATAGAGTCGCCACGGCTTATTCCCGGCGCCGGCCGGCATGGTTCCGGGCATCTGCTGCTCGGTCGGCGTCGTGGCACGACGGCTCAGGAGCGTCTGATACGCGTTGCGCGCCACGACTTGAGTCTGAGGCATGACCTGCTTGCCATAGCTCGGGGCCAGACGGATCGCCAGGTTGGTGATGATGGCCTCGTTCGCGCTGTCCGGCACGCCGGTTTCGGCGTTGATGTCGCTGTTCTCGGGGCTGCTCGGGATCGGGTAGGCCAGTCGGATGCCTTTGCCGTTCCAATCCGCCATCATGGCATCGAGCCGGCGCAGCGCAGATTCGATCTGCTGCGGCTGCAGGTCAAAAACATAGGACGCCAGGCCGATTTCCTCGAATGCGGCCTGCACGAATTGCAGTTTGCTGTAGCCCATACGTCATCCTTTCAGTGCGGCCTCAATGCGCTTGAGCAGTAGCGCGTCGCCGGTGCGGCCATCAAACTTCAGGCCAAGCTCTCGGGCCTTTGCCTCCATCTCGGAGCGCGTCGGAGGCGCTGCATCGTCGCTGTCTTGCGCCGGCTCAGGCTGTGCCTGACTTTGCCCGATAACGGCCGGCTTGTGGTCATCTTTTGGATGACGGGCGGACTCGATGGCGGCGTCCTTGCTGTCGTGCCAGCCATCGCACAGCGCCGCGTGATGCTCGGCTGCATCGTGGACGGTCTTGCAGCCCCAGGTCGGCGCCTTGGCCGTTGTCTGGTACGGCCCAGGGCTGCAATAGACGTGGCAAGGGTAGATCACTTCTTGTCCTTCTTCGGTGCCTTGGACGGCTTGCCAGCGGCTTTGGCGGCGGTTCGCGCCGTAGACAGCGCCACGGCAACGGCTTGCTTTTGCGGCATGCCGGCTTTCATCTCTTTCGAGATGTTCTTGCTGATGGATTTTTGGCTGTAGCCTTTGGTCAGGGGCATGGTGGCTATCCTATGGAAAAAAGGGGCCGAAGCCCCTATTTGTCATTCAGGCATTATTGCCCGAAAATCAGCGCCCCACACATCTCGGGGTTCTTGCACACCACGCCGAACAGGGTGTCCAGGCGGTACTTGGTGGTCATGGTGTCGATGTCGTAGAACTTCTGCATCACCAACTCCACACCCTGGTCAGTCGATGCGCGCAGGATGGCGGCGCCGCCGTCGGTCGGGACGGAGTAGCGGCCGGGCAGCAGCTCGATGGCTTCGCGCTGCCAGAACGGGTTGACTTTGCAGGCGTTGTCGTTGAGCCAGTTGATGGTGGCGGTCGCAGAGGTAGAAACCACTTCGATGTTCTTGTACTGCAGCTCGGCGTCGGTCGGGCTGGAGTTCGCGCCAATCATCGGGGGGCTGATGGTCATGGTGGTGCCGGAGTCAACCGAGATCACGCGGAACGTTTTTGGCTGGCCGGTGGAGACCTTGGTGATGTGGTGGACGGCCTCGATACCAGGGATGATGAACGCATCGCCAGCGACCACGCCAGTGGTGGTGGAGACGGTCACTTGCTGATAGCGGTTGTCCACGTTCAGCACGCCAGCGGTCGAGCTGGTGGTAGCGCGCGGGACGTAGCGGACCTGAGCGCCGTTGGTGGCGATGGTCACGGCAGTGGCTTGCGCGGCCAGGCGGGTTGCGTAATCCAGCTTGTAGGTGTCGAAACCAGCCACCATGCCGACGTAGCTGCGCTCGTAAGCACGATCCGACTTCTGGTTGCCGAAGCTGCGGGTCGCGGCGGCCAGGTTGCCAGCCAGGCCGTTGTAATCGCGGCTGGAGAGCGCCAGGTAGCGGTCATAGTTCGGGACGCCATGCTCGTTCATGATGGTGTCGCACAGGGCCACATCGTCATAGTCGCCAGCGGCGCCGGAGACGGCGACAACCAGAGTGCCTTGCAGGGCAGCTACGTTGCTCACTGCCACGTTGATGTCGCTGGCCAGCTTCCGCTTGGCGGCGTCACCCAGGCGGCCTTCTTGCAGCGCGTCGCGCAGTTCCTTGGCGTTGAGCTTCCATGCGCTGGTCTTGCTGAAGCCCAGGGTGGCTGGGACGGCAAGCTGCGTCATGTCGTCGTAGTTCGATGCGATCGAGCTGCCGACGGTGCTGTTGAAGGACTGAGCGATGTAGGGCATCGGACGCCAGATGGTGTCGCGTGCGCGCTCCATCGTTTGCGCGTCGGTGTTGTAGATCGAGACGGCGCGGCTCAGGATCAGTGCGTCATTGAATCCTTCGAGGATGTCCTCGAATGCGACGATTTCTTCTTTGGAAAAGGCGTTAGCCATTTTGATTCACCTTTCAATGGTAGAGATTACGCGCGCTTGCTGCGCTTGTACGCCATGACCTTGGTCATGTCGCCAGTCTTGAGCGCTTCGGCGCGTAGTCGTTCCAGCGTCGAATCCACTGCGCCAGAGACGCGAGCGGTTCCGCTGATGGTCTTTTCTGGCGGCGGTGCTGCCTTGCGTTGGGTCACTTTCAATTCTTTCTCCAGCTTCGCAACCGCAAAGGCAAACTTCACGGGATCTTTGATTGACGCAATTTCTTTCGCTTTCGCGGGGTTCTTGCCGAGCGCGTAGATCACCAGGGCGGGGTTATCAGCGCCTTGCACCACAATGCCTTGTTGCGTGACATCAAAGACTTCCTGGGCCAGGGCTTCGGCGTCCTCAAAGTCGCGCACCTTCAGCTCGGCTTTCGCCTTGCCATAGGCATCCAGCCTGGCGGCCCATGCGTCACGCTGCGCCTGTTCGGCTTGGCGCGCCTGCTCAGCTTGTGCCTCCGTCTGGCGCTTGCGCTCATACCACTGCTCTAGCGCGGCCTCGTAGCGATCGGAGTCGTAGTCGTGATCCTCCAGGCGTGGCTTGCGTCCTAGCTCAACTGGCTTGTTCTCAGTCTGAGCAGTGGACTGCAGCTTCTGCTCCAGTTCACGAATTCGCTTTTCCTTCTCGCGGTTGGCCTTTCGCAGCTCGCGCCCCCATTCCGGCGCGTGAGTTTTTTCCTCTTGAGGCGGCGATTCCTCACCAATGGACACGATCACTTCATCATCGGCTTGATCGTCTGACTGGCTGCTTTCCTCTGCCTCGGCTTGCGCCGCTGCGTCGTCGTGCTGCTCGCTCTCAACGATTTCAACCTCTTGCGATTCGATCTGATCCTCGTTTTCTGCCTGTTGCGTCATTTATTTATCCCATCATCTCGCCCATTGAAACGGTGGGCGGTGGCCGTTGGTGCTTATATCATATTCGATTGCGGCATTTGCTGCGATTGATTCATCACAGCGCCGCCAATCTCGCGCGCCATATTGAGCGCGTGATCGGTAGAGTCCATATCGACTTTCGCCAGCGTCTCGACGGTTTTGGCACGGCTCAATTCGGCATCGGCCACGGTCTTTACGGTGTTGGCGCGAGCCTGAGCGGCCTTGGCCACAGCCTCCTCTGCGGCGGCCTGCAGGAAGACGGCATTCGGGTCTTGCGGCTGGTTCTGGGCTTGCGTTGCCATCATTGCGGCCTCTTCCTCGGTCGGCTTGATGGCGCCCATGCTCACCAGTCGCTTGCGGAAGAACTGGCGCACGTCGCCGATGCCTTCGCCTTCCATGTTCATCATGGCCATTGCCTGCAGAACCTGCTTCGTCTCGGGGTCGTCGCTGATCTGCAACATACCGGTCAGCGCGCGCACAGTGGCGGCACGCTTGCTGCTGCTGCTCGGGCCGACTTCCACAGCAACGTCGAACTTGGCCTCGCTCAGGTCGTTTTCGATCACGACTTCGCCGGTCTCGGGGTCGATGGTCGGGCGCATGAGGTCAATGCTGCCGACCTCGCCGTTGTCGCCCATCGTCTTCATCTTGCGGCCTTCCTCGCCGTAGACCTCGCGCGCCATGCTCAACCAGATCTCGCCGCAGCGCTTCATGCCCTTGCTGAAGTTGGACATGTAGATGAAGGTCTGCATGTCCAGGCGCTGCTGGATCATGTCCACAGCCTTGCCGCTGATGTTGCTCACCACCTGGTCAGCGCCGGCCGGGTTGCCCAGAATGTCCTGCATGTCCTGCTCGGTGATCTGGAGCAGGCCAGCCAGCGCCGGAGGAATAGCGGCGCTGCGCGTGTAGGCCACGGGGCCGGCTGCTTGTTGCTGCCCGGTCGCATCCGTGATCGGGTTAATGAGCAGATAGGGGTAGTCCTTGATGTTGTCCTCGGCCCACATGACCTGATGGCCGGCGACCTGCTCGGGCGTGAGGATTGGCTTCTCGACGCTGGACAGCGCGCTGATCTCTCCCAGCTTGGAGAGCTGCATGTTTTTGAGGCGTTGCGCGTCTTTCGCCAGCCTGACGTGGCCCATGCACCGCTCGATGTTGTCCACGAACCAGCGCTTTCCGTACACCGGAACGATAGGGATGCACTTGCCGGCGATGTAGCCGCAGTCCTCCAGCACCTTGCCGCCGCTCAGGATGTACTTGTGCACCTTGCGCGTCTTATAGCGCTTCTGGCGCACCTCGACCGTGCCGACGGCTGCCAGAGAGTCCTCAAGCTCTGCATCGTCCTCGAAGTCGGTTTGGCGGTAGCGCTCCTCCTCGCCTGCAATGTTGCGGAAGATGCGGACCGTCTCGGCCTTTTCCTCGACGCGGTAGTACTCGGCCACGTAGACCACATCGGGTGTGCACCAGTCGAACTCGTTTTGATGGATGACCTTGGGCCAGTCGCTCGGGTCGTCGCCCCATGCTTCCTTGTAGGCCTCGCGCGTCATGCTGGCGATGACGAAGCAGCGCTTCGCGTCCGACTTGTCTTGACGCTTGGCCTCCAGGTCAAAGAACACGGACGAGTCGGCATCGTAGATCGGCTCGATCTTGATGCGCTGACGGTCGTCGTCCGGGTCTTCGTCGTCCTCGTAGACGGTGCGCAGACGCCACGCGCCAAAGCCTCCGCCCACAGCCTCCTCGAAGGCGTTGTCGTAGGCTTCATCGGCCACGCTGTCCTGTTCATCGGCGCGATAGAGGCCGTCGCACGCATCGGCCAGCTTATCGTACTCGTCGCCCTCTTTGCTGGTGAAATCAACCGTGATCCGGTTCTGTCGGTACTCGTTGATGATGCGAATGACGGACAGGTGAATCTTGTTCACCTCGAAGCGCGGCTTGTTCTCGAATTGCTGCCCCAATGGACCTTCCCATTGGCTGCCGGCCAAGCTATAGAAGCGGCGATCCGCCAGGCATTGCAAGCGCTCATCTCGCAGCGCGGATTGGATGTTGTCAAATTCTGCCAGTGCCTCGGCGTGGATATTGGCTAGGCGTTGCTCTTTGCTGATTCTGGCCATGTCTTTTCCTGTTGATTGGCGCGATTGTCTCACCAGTGGCGCACTGTCGGCAATGGCGTTACATTGGCCTGTTTCAGTGCTGGCATGCGTTGCGCCAGATTGATGGCGTCGAACATCGGATCGAGCTGGTCATCGTGCGCGCCAGACGGGAACGCGCTCACCTCGGCCAGCAGGTCAGATAGCCACGGCGCATCCTCTGGAAGTGCCACGTTGCCTGACTCGATGAATGGGGCCGCGTCGTAGCCTCGGCTAATCTTGTCCTTGTTGCGCTGCACTGGCACCACTGGAATTCCCTCGCGGCGCATGGTCTGAATCAGGCCCGTGCCGCTCACCTTGTCCTCGACGTACAAGCCGCGCAACGTGGCTGCACGGTAGACCGGCAGCGGGTCGTTTAGGTGCTTGATCCAGAAGGCGCGAACCTGCGTCAGCAGCTCAGGCGCTTCCCACTTGCCGCGCAACTGATCCAGCAGCACAGCCTTTCCAGTCGTTGACCTGCCCCAGCACTGCACTACGCTGAAGTCGTTTTGCTCGGCCGTCTTTTGTGCCGTGTCGGCTGTGATGAATCGGAAGTCCAGCGCAGGCGGAACGATGCCGCGCCAGTAGGTGAACCATGCCGTGTTGATGATGCCGCCGCCGCGTGGTGCGGGTCGTTGCTGCAACTGTCCTGCCGTGCCGTAGCTGCCAAGCGTTTTCTCCAGCTCGCGCACCTGCTCTTCGGCGAAGCGCTCAGGGAACATCAGCTCGCCTTCCGTCGTGCGTGGATCGGTCCAGCCGATGGCCGTGGTGCAGCGCCTGTCAGGCTCGAAGCGCATCGGAATGCACAGATGGACGTAGGGCAGGCCCATCTCCAGGATGACGCCGGAGATGTCCTTCTCGTTCAGGCGCTGCATCACCACGACGATAGCCGACTTCTCGGAGTTGATTCGGGTCGGCAGCGTCTCGGTGAAAGCGATGCGCGTGGCCTCCAGCTTGGCCTGGCTGTTGGCGTCGTAGGCGGAAAGCGCGTCATCCAGAATGACGCGGTCGCCACGTACGCCGGTCATGGAGGTGAAAGCGCGTGCCTGCCGCACGCCCTTCTTCGTGTTTCCGAACTCGCGCTTGCCATCCAGGTCGGATGCCAGCGGCAGCGGCCACAGGCGCTGGAACCATTCTGACTTGATCAGGTCGCGGCATTTGCGGCTGTCGCGGATGGCCAGCGTTTCCTCGTGCGCGGTGCCGATGTAGCGCATGTGCGGCATGGCGCGCGGCCCCCACTCCCAGGCCGGCCAGATCACACCCGTGAGCAGGGACTTCATTGAGCCTGGCGGGACGTTCATGAGCAGGCGCGTAATGCGCCCGTCCGTCACGGCCTCCAGGTGCAGGCAGATGGCGTCCAGTGCCCACCCCCACTTCAGTTCTGCCGCAGGCTCCAGGACGCGCCACGCGCGCTTGGCGAAGTCGGCCAGACTACGCCGGCAAAGCTCGCGCTCAACCGCGTCGATGTCAGCCTGCGTCAGTTGCATCCTTGGCCGCCATGATCTGCGCCAGCACCTCGGTAGGCAGCTTGGACGCATCCAGCGCCGCCACAGCCACAGGGCCGCCATTCTTGCCCGTCAGCTCGGCCTGCACCTGCGCCGGGATGATCTTGCCCAGCAGCGTCATGAACGCTTGCGGGTTTTCCTCGGCCTGGCGCATGAGGTATTCGGAGCCACCGACGCCATGGAATGCGGCTTCAATGGCTTCCTTGACGCTGGCAGTGAGCTTGTTCGGCACGCCCTTCGGCCGCCCTGGCCCGGCACCTTTCAAGTTTCCGCCAGTTTTTTTTACCGGCTGTTCAGTCATTTTGCATTCTCTACTTCAATCAGCTTGTCCAAATAGTGCCTGGCCTTCTTCAAGTCCTCAACACCGCCCTTGTCGTCGCACCGCGCTAGGTACTTGATGGCGTTGCCTCGCAGGAATCCAGCGAAGGCCTCGCGGCTCATCCACGACTCCATCGCCTCCCACGGCTGCACGGCCTTGCTTGCGTAGTGCGTGCCGCCCACTTGGTAGCTGTCCGCCGCCGCGGCGCGGTAGGGTTCGTGCATGGTCATGCCTCCCTCACCAGCAACATGGCGTCTGCCTGCGCAGTCGCGCACCGAGAGCCCGCCGCCGCTGACGTCTCTCCCGTTGTCGCCATAGACCGGAAACGCCGGGCCGCCATTGAATTTTTCGCTCATTGTTCAAACTCCAAAACAAAAGCCCTCAGTGACAGCCTCAGCCTTGCGACTGTTGGTGGACACCGAAAGTAGGTGCAGGCTGCCCCTGAGGGCTTACTTTCAAAATACCGCCACCACGCGGTAAGGGCGTTACCTAAACCCTGTCACACTGTTTCGTTTGACTCGTTACCGAGACCACCCGTTACTGCGTTACTGGGTTATCTGGCCCTTACGGGCCAGTATAACACCGAGTAACGGCATGTGCAACGGTTACGGCTGCGTTACTTGCGTTACGGTAACGTACTGGTAACGCTGGTAACGCCTACATTTTGCCATAGGTGGGCAATCCAAAAAACGCCCCGTTGAAGATGCCGGCCATGCCCTGCTCGGTGGCGTGGTATCCGCCCAGATCATTCTTGCCGGCGCCAGGAACTTTCTGGAGTGCGCCATATTTTATGAGCGCATCGCGTGCGGTGAACAGCGCCTTGCGGCGCGCACCATCTGACGGGTACTCGTTTGCCTCGGCCTCATAGTCATTCCACTTTTCGGCGGAGATGTACGGCAGTCCATCCATTGCGCGAAAGTATCCGCCGCCATGAATGACGGCGGCCTCAAACATCGCCTTTGCGGCGGACACGCCCTTGGGAAGTGTGGACTGTTGTCCCGCGTCATCGTCGCTCTGCGGACGAGCGCCGGGCTTGGCCACGACGGTTCCGATGGGGTCTCCGAAGTTGTCCAGCTCAGTCGGGTGGTCCATCGGCTGCAGCTCAAAGAACATGGAGTCGAAGTGCCGGCCCCTGAACTTTTGACCATGTGGGAAAAATTCCGTCGTGGTCTCGCCGTCGTTGCGCCATAGACACAGGCAGGCATCAATCGACCCGATGAACGCGCTGCCACCACGCGGAGCCAGCGTCTCGCGTGTCGCACCCTTTGGCGGGTGCATCAGGACGATGGTGCACGGACGGCCGAGCGGATCCATCAGCTCGCGCATGGCCATTGCCAGCGTGTGCATGGCGCGGTTGTCGTTTTCGTCCTCTGCGCTGCTGTGCGCCGGGCCGGTGTCGATCACCATCAGGTCATATGGGCCGTGTTGCATGGCCTCAGCCACAAAGCGCGCTAGCTGCGCCCGGTCATCAATGGCGAATGGCCTGCGCGTGAAGTAGATGCGACCATCCAGTGCATCGACTGGCACGCCCATATCCAGCAGCATCACCTCCATGCGCAGGCGCACGTCCTGCGGATTCTCGCCACATAGAAACAGGACGCGGCACGGCTTCGTTTTCTTTCCCATCAGCGGCCGGCCGAGCGCCATCATGACGGACAGATACAAGCTCACGGAAGTTTTGCCGCTGCCGGGGTTGGCGGTCATGGCGTACAGCCAGCCTTGCGCCAGAATGTGCTGCCACACATACGAGATGCCGACGCCATCGCGCATAAACTCCATGATCGGCACGACGTTGCCAAGTTGCGGCTTGGCCGGCACCAACAACCCCGCCAGATCATGCCCGGCCTTGGCGTAGTCGTTGGCGTCCATGCCTGGGATCGGCGGCATCACCACGCGCGCGCCGAACTTGGCGCTGGCCTGGTCGGCGTACTTTTGGCCGACGCCT
>JACCEC011694267.1_pt1 | contig 21393 bp, 17 predicted proteins | sample 7450121 | NCBI WGS metagenome assembly JACCEC01 (sample SAMN15323455, study PRJNA562643) | freshwater metagenome | isolation source: river surface water | place: USA:Blue River Watershed | collected 2017-08-18 | reverse complement strand
TGCTGCATTTGCCGATGAATCAGATGATAATATTTACAGCCGTTTCTCGAATCCAAATGTGCAAGAATTTGTGGACCGATTGGCAGTGTTGGAACATGCAGAAGCAGGCTTCGCAACCGCAAGTGGTATGAGTGCAGTGTTTGGTTCTTTTATGGCTTTGTTAAAAAAAGGAGACCACCTTTTATCTTGTAATGCCATTTTTGGAAGCACTCATAATGTAGTGTCTAAATACCTTCCAAAATATGGTATGGAATACAGTTATGTATCGGCAGGTGCGACTGCAGCTGAATGGGAAGCCGCGATACAACCGAATACAAAAATGATTTATTTGGAAAGTCCTACCAATCCAGGATTAGAAGTGCTAGATATTGCAATGATTAGTGCGATTGCTAAAAAACACAATATTATTTTAAATGTAGACAATTGTTTTGCAACGCCAATTGGTCAAACTCCAATTGATCTTGGCGCAGACCTTGTGGTGCATTCTGCCACCAAATGGATAGATGGACAAGGACGTGTTTTAGGTGGAGCTGTCTTAGGTAAAAAAGAATTGATACATGAAATTTATTTATTTTGCAGAAATACAGGGCCATCCCTCTCTCCTTTCAATGCATGGGTATTAAGTAAGAGCTTAGAAACCTTAGAAGTTCGAATGGAAAGACATAGTAAGTCTGCTTTATCCATTGCTCAAAAATTAGAAGGCCATCCAAAAATAAATTTTGTAAAATACCCTTTCCTTCAATCCCATCCACAACATGCGATTGCGATCAAACAAATGAAAGATGGTGGCGGTATAGTTTGCTTTGAATTGAAAGGTGGATTGGAAGCAGGACGACAATTTTTAAATCGTCTTAAAATGCTTTCCTTAACTGCGAATCTTGGGGATACCAGAAGTATCGCTTCACACCCTGCGAGTACCACCCATGCTAGACTATCTGAAGCAGAAAGACAAGCCGTCGCAATTACCCCAGGATTGATTAGAATTTCAGTAGGCTTAGAGCACGAAGAAGATATCTTAAACGATATTTTACAAGCACTTGACGCCTAATTTAAATGGAATATAAAAGCCCTGTTCAAAAAGTTGAGCATGGCTTTTTTTTGTTTGGCTATGGGGAGTATATATTGAATTTTAGCCCCTTAGTTGTGTCCTTTTTACAATTAAGTTTGTATATTGAATACGCTTAAAAATAACCAACGATTAAAACAAAACCTATGAAATTAAAAACAGGTGTATTATTATCTCTTATGATGTTTCTCCAATATTACATTTGGGGTGCTTGGTATGTTACAATGGGAACTTATATGGGTGAAAAATTAGGGGCATCAGGTGTAGCCATTGGAGCTGCATATGGCGCGGGTGCAATTGCGACCATCATTTCTCCCTTTTTTGTAGGTATGATTGCCGATCGCTTTTTTGCAGCTCAAAAGATCATGGGAGTTTTGCATATAGTAGGTGCAGCTTTACTTTTTTACGCAACGAAAGTTGATAATACTAGTTTTTATTGGGTGATCCTTATCTATTCTTTATTATACATGCCTACGATTGCCTTAAGTAATAGCGTAGCATTTGCTCAAATGACAGATCCAGGAAAACAATTCCCTTGGATCCGTGTTTTTGGCACCTTAGGCTGGATTGCAGCAGGTTTAGTGATTAGCCAATTGGGTATTGAAAAAACCGAAGGTACATTTATTGTTGCGGCAGGTATTTCTGCAGCTTTAGGTTTATTGAGTTTTGCTTTACCAAATACACCTCCAAAAGCAGCAGGTTCGCCATCTTCGATGGGCGCTATTTTAGGAAAAGACGCCTTTGTATTATTAAAGAATAAATCATTCTTAGTATTCTTTATCTCAGCTATCGCTATTTGTATTCCTTTGTCTTTTTATTATGGATTTGCTAATCCTTTCTTAAATGAAATTGGTTTAGATAATGTAGCTGGTAAAATGACGATGGGTCAAATGTCAGAAGCAATTTTTATTTTAGCCATCCCTTTCTTATTCAATAAAATTGGCGTTAAGAATATGTTGATTTTTGGTATCAGTGCTTGGGTATTACGTTATGTTTGTTTTGCATACGGTAATATGGATGCAAGTTGGATGTTGTATGCTGGTATTATTTTACATGGTATTTGCTATGACTTCTTCTTTGTGACTGGGTATATGTATACAGAAAAGAAGGCAGGAGAAAATATCAAAAACGCAGCACAAGGTTTATTTACATTTGCCACTTATGGTGTAGGTATGTTCATTGGAACCAACTACAGCGGATTTGTTGTGGAGCAAAATAAATTAGCAGATGCGACTGGACACAACTGGACAAGTATCTGGTTAACGCCAGCAGCAATTGCAGGTGCAGTTTTGATTGCATTTATCTTATTCTTTAAAGAGAAAAAAGAAGTCGAAGCAGCTTAATATTTTTACAAAGCCTATCCCCTTGGGTAGGCTTTTTTTATACTTTTATTTTTTCATTTTTTATTCTTTCAATTATGAGAATCGCAATGTTAGGTGCAGGGTTTATTGGGCGTTTTTATGCAGATGCATTACAAGGCTACAGAAGTAAGGACAAAGTAGTAAGTATATATGCACGTCGTGAGGAATCAGCGAAAAAATTTGCTGCAGATTACAACTGTGCGCACTGGACCACCGAGATGGAAGAAGCCATTGCACATCCAGATGTAGATATTGTTTGCATCTCCTTGCCAAATAATTTACACGAAGCAGCAGTGATGATGTGTTGCAAACATAAAAAAGCTGTGATGACCACCAAGCCGCTTGGCCGAAACGGTGCAGAAGCAAAACGCATGTTGATTGCTGTAGAAGAAGCAGGGATCTTCAATGGTTATTTAGAAGATCTTGTGTATACCCCTAAATTTATCAAAGCCAATCAAAGTGTAAAAGAAGGTGCTTTGGGTCGCGTATTATGGGCGAAGTCCCGAGAAACGCATCCTGGCCCTCATAGTGAATGGTTTTGGGATATTGAACAAGCTGGAGGTGGATGTATTTTAGATTTAGGATGTCATTGTGTGGAGATATCAAGATCTTATATTGGTAAGGATATCAAACCAATTGAAGTCATGTGTTGGGCAGATACGCAAGTGAAACCAATAGAAGCAGAAGACCATGCCATTGGCTTAGTGAAATATGAGAATGGCGCGATTGGTCAATTTGAAGTGAGTTGGACTTTTAGAGGTGGCTTAGATTTAAGAGACGAAGTCATGGGCACAGAAGGAACTATTTGGATCAATAGTTTTTTAAGAACAGGCTTTGAGATGTTCACTACCGGAAAAGGTGGTGACTATATTGCAGAGAAAGCAGAGAGCGATAGAGGTTGGTTATTTCCTGTGGGAGATGAACTGAATGAACTAGGGTACAATCATATGTTCATGGATATGTTCAACTCTATTGAAAAAGGCGAAGCTCCAAAAGAAACATTTTATGATGGCTATGTGGTGAATTGTATTTTAGATGCGGCCTACAAATCGGCTAAAACAAAATTATGGGAACCTGTTCAATTGGATATCTGGAGAGGTAAGACTGGCTTAACTAAGGAAAGTCATTTAGTTGAATATGATGCAGACCATTATTTAGTGAAAGAAGAGATGACGCATTATGGCGCAAAGAAATTAATTCTGAAGCATAAGACCACAGGAAAAATATCAGAACAAACAATCAACTAATAAATAAAACAGCCCTTACAAAATAAGGGCTGTTTTATTTTCAATAGACTATTTAAAAAGCCCTTCAAAAAAATGAAGGGCTTTTTAAATCATTACAGGGTCTTTTTAAATTGATTAAAATTATTCATAGAAGTCACAATATCATCGAATGGATTTTTTGGAAAATCTTGTTCAATAAAAAAGTATTCTACCCCAGCAATATCTAAATTTTTAAAGGTTTCTTTAAAATTATATACCCCATTCCCAAAAGGAACAATATCCCCTGTTGCAGTCATATCCTTTACATGTAGCATTGGGATACGGCCCTTGTTTTGTTTAAATATATCCACAGGATTTTTACCCGCTTTGAATACCCAGCCTAAATCCAATTCTAGTTTTAAAACGTCTGCTGTAATTTGAGAAGTGAAATAATCATAGGCAACAACACCATCCTTTACATCAAACTCAGTGGCGTGATTATGGTAAGCAAATTGTAAACCTGCTTTTTTAGCTTGCTCCCCTGCAGTTTGAAGTATTTCTGCAGAAGCTTTAATCTCATCTCCTGTTTCAATACCAATACTAGAACATACGATATAAGGAATACCTGCTTCAGCAACTAGGTCAACTAATTCCTGACTATTGTCTTTTAAAGTCATCATCTTAGGGAAGCTCAATGGTTTACCATCGGGACCATTTGGTATTTTGAAATTTGGAGGTGGTTTCAATGGAGATCCCACCACATGATGTGAACGCCACTCCATCCCCATATCATGTACAAGTGCCTTAAACTCTTTTGGTTTTTTACCATAAAAACTACCCGGCTTACTAAAAGCAGATTCAATATTCTTATACCCTGCTGCAGCTAGTTTTTGTAAGGAACCTACCGCATCCGTTTCCATTTGCATTAAAATTGTAAATAATTGAATGCCCGTTTCTGGTAACTTTTTAGTGCGAAAAAAACTTTCAGCCCAACTATTTTGACTTAATAATGCACCTCCTATTGTAAGTGCTGTGGCTTCTTGTAAGAAACTCCTTCTTGATTTCATGATGGCATTTTTAAATTAACAAGGCAATCATTGCGTTGCTATGACACAATATAAAAAAAATAAGACATTATATCAAAATATTTTTATCTTTAAAATATGGCGAAACGCATTCAAATTCCAAGTAATAAAAAATTAGTATTAGAAAAAGGGGATCAAATATATCAGGCTGGGATATCTGTAGATTGTGTCATTTTAGGATTTCATGAAAACGCACTTAAAGTGCTTTTATTAAAGGTAGATAATACAAATAAATGGGCATTGCCTGGAGGCTTTATTAAAAAAAATGAACCTATTGAACATGCTGCCGATAGAGTATTACAAGAAAGAACTGGCGTTCAAAATATTTTTTTAAAACAGTTTCATGTATTTGGAGATCCAAATAGGTCTGATGCGCGTATTCATCAAAATAGATACCTTGAATATGGTATTAAAATTCCAAAAGACAACTGGCTATTACAAAGGTTCATCACTGTTGGATTTTATGCATTGATTGATTTTTCTGACGAAAATTTAAAAGACGTGGTTTCAGATGAAACTACTGCATGGATTGATATCAACAAGTTAAGTCACTTAATGATGGACCATGAGGCAATTGTATTAAAAGCATTGGAGGCATTGAGGTCTCAGCTAGCCTATTTGCCTATTGGTAGGAATTTAATGCCAAAAAAATTCACAATGCCTGAATTGCAAAAATTATATGAAACAATTTTAGATCGCAAATTAGATCGTCGGAATTTTCAACGAAAAATGTTAAGCTTTGATATTTTGAATAAATTAAGTGAGATTAGAAAAGGTGGCGCACACAAAGCACCTTTTCTTTACTCCTTTAACGACAAGAAGTATCAAAAAGCACTTAAAGATGGATTATACGGTTCTTGGTAAATTTTAAAATACTTTCACCAATTTACTTTATCCAATTAACTTTAACTGCTTTCACATCTCTCGAATTTGGCCCAACCATGATTTGGAAATCCCCTGACTCCCAATCAAATTTTAAATCTGAATTGTAAAATTTAAGTAGTTCAGGTGTGATCTCAAAAACAACTTGTTTAGTTTCACCTGCCGCTAACTCGATTTTATCAAAACCTTTTAATTCTTTTACTGGTCTTGTTATAGTGCCCACCTCGTCTCTTATGTATAATTGAACCACTTCTTTACCAGTATACTTTCCGATATTCTTCACTGGAACTGTAATAGTTAACTTTTGATTGCCCTTTAATTTAGTAGCAGACAACTGTAATTCACCATATTCAAATTGTGTATAGCTTAAGCCATAACCAAATGGATACAATGGCTCATTAGACACATCAATATAATTAGATTGGAATTTTGAAAACCATTTACCAGTCAATGGTCGGCCTGTGTTTTTATGATTGTAATACAAAGGAATCTGTCCTACATTCTGAGGGAAACTCATACTTAACTTTCCTGAAGGATTTACTTTTCCTAAAAGCACATCTGCAATAGCATCTCCCGCTTCTGATCCTGCAAACCATACATCCAGTATTGCAGGTACATTTTCATTTTCCCAATTCAATGTCAAAGGACGACCATTGAACAAAACCAATACAACTGGCTTACCAGTTGCAACCAAGGCCTTTAATAATCGCTTTTGTGCTTCTGGAATATCGATATTTGATTTTGAGGCACTCTCTCCACTACTTTCAGCACCTTCCCCTAAAGCAGCTACAATCACATCTGCATCCGCACTGATCGCCAAAGCTTCTTGAATCATAACATCTGCAGATCTATTGTCACGTGCAATATCTTTTTCAAATAAAGTTTGGCGTTTTTGTAACTCAAGATCATCTTCTAAATTTGATCCTATTGCATAAACCAGTTTACCATCATTACCAACCGCATCTGTAAGTCCTTTTAATAGACTAATGGATTTTGAGTTATCCGCCCCCACACTCCAAGTTCCTGTCATATTTTCCTTAGCATTCGCAAGGGGTCCAACTAAGGCAATTTTTTTTCCAGCAGCAATTGGCAATACATTGTTATTCTTTAACAATACAAAACTTTGCGCTGCAATCCTTCTTGCTTCTGCTCTGTTTGCAGCCGTAAATACTTCTGTGGCAGATCTTTGTTCGTTACAATACCTATATGGATCATCAAATAAACCTAATTGATATTTTGAAATCAAAATACGCTCACACGCTTTATTGATTTGTGCTAAAGTCACTTTACCTTCTTGTAATGATTTTTTCATGGTATTTAAAAAACCTTCGCCTACCATATCCATATCTACGCCGGCATTCAAAGACATAGCATTCACCGTTTGGGCATCACCCACCCCATGATTCGTCATTTCGGGAATACCTGTATAATCGGACACCACAAAGCCATTAAATTTCCATTGCTTTCTCAGTACATTATCAATTAGCCATTTATTGCCAGAAGCAGGAATGCCATCCACTTCGTTGAAGGACATCATCACAGAAGCAACGCCAGCATCCACTGCTGCTTTATATGGAGGGAAATACTCGTTGTACATTCTCACTCGACTCATATCTGTTGTATTATAATCTCTTCCACCTTCTGCAGCGCCATATAGTGCATAATGCTTTACACAAGACAAAATGGTATTTGGTGCAGCTAAATCATCTCCCTGATAACCATGTACCATCGCTTTTGCAATAGCACTACTCAAAAAGGCATCTTCCCCATTGCCTTCTGAAACCCTACCCCATCTTGGATCTCTTGTCAAATCAACCATTGGAGAAAATGTCCATTGTATTCCATCTGCACTCGCTTCGCTCGCTGCAATACTTGCAGATTTTTTAATCAATTCCATATCCCATGTCGCAGACATGCCTAATGGAATAGGAAAGATTGTTTTATATCCATGAATTACATCCATCCCAAATAACAATGGAATGTGCAATCTTGAATTATTAACTGCAAATTGTTGTAATTCTTTAATCTTAGTAACAGAACGTATATTAAATACGCCTCCGACTTTCCCAGCTTTCACTTTATCTGCAATATCAGAACTACTCACAGCACCAGTTACAAAATCACTAGAAGCGGGCAGGTTTAATTGCCCTAATTTTTCTTCTAAAGTCATTTTAGACATCAATGCATTCACAAACTGATACATTTTAGCATCCTTATTCACTTGAGCAAATCCAATAAATACAAATAGCATTCCCACTATCGTTAAATGCACTCTTTTCATAAATTCCATTTTAAAAATTTCAATTAAAGTTTACCAGACAATCGTCGAAGCAGATTTTTCGGGCAACGTAAAGTTATATTTTTTATGCTCAAAATCAATTGTAAAAACTGCTTCCTTTCCAGTATTTAAAGCAACCAGTACCTTTTTGCCATCGGGTCTTTTAAAGCCAATGGATTGAATTTGATTGTTTGATGATGTCGTTTGAATACGTGCAGATCCTGCTGGTATAAATGGTGCCACTTGTCCAATGATATAATAGCTCACATTACGCTTCAAATCAGATCCAGCAATGGTTAAAGCCCCTAAACATTCTGTGCATCCTCCTGGTGTGTGCGGGCCATATGTTGGATCATTGGCCAAATTCCATTCCAATACCATACTACTCCAATTAGACATGGTGCCAATGACTATATGTTCCATATGCCACATAAAATCACCTGCAAAGTTACCCTTGGCACCTGTCCATTGTTCGGTGAAATAAATTTTCTTGTCTGGATGTGCTTGATGCAGTTTTGACAAAGCAGATTCATGGCCTAGGTATAAATGAAATGCAGCCGCACTTATAAAAGACTTTGTAAGCGAATCATTCAAAATCTGAATCGGATAATTTGGATTGTCTGCATTGTGATCCCAAATAACAATTTCAGTTTGAATGCCTTGTTTTTTAAATGCTGGACCTAAATGATTCTTGATAAACGCATTTTGCTCCACTGCAGTCATTAACATACTTGGATTATTGCCCCCATGTTCTGGCTCATTCTGAATAGTGACTGCATTGATTATAAGTCCCTCGGCTTGCATCATTTGAATATACTTCACAAAATATTGCGCATAAGTCGCATAAAATTGAGGCAATAAATGACCACCTTTAGATTGCCTATTGTCTTTCATCCAAACAGGCGGACTCCATGGGGAAGCAATTAATTTTAAATGTGGTTGAATTGATTGAATCTCTTTTAATATTGGAATTAAAAATTCCTGGTCTTTTGCGATAGACATCTTTTTTAAAGCTGGATCTACTTCTCCTTCCATTAAGTCATCATAACTAAATACGGTTGCATCCAAATCGGAAGCCCCAATACTTATTCTTAGATAATTTATATTTAAGTCATTAGGCCCATGCCCAAATAGCTCTTTTAAAATAGCTGCCCGATTTTGAACAGGCATTTGATGTAATAAATAGGCACTGCCCCCTGTTAAAGTATACCCAAAGCCTTCGATTTTTTGAAATTGAATTTGGTCATTAAAATAAACGGTATCTATAGACTGGGTTTTTATATTTTGCTCCAAGCCCAACAATGGAGCTTCTATTTTATTGAGTAAAAAACGTCCATCCGCACTAGTAATTGTTTGAATGAACTGACTATGTCCATTTAGCACTATAAGCACAAGAAAGCCAAAAATGAATATACCTCTTTTCATAAACAACAATTTATTACGAATAAATATACAATGAATTGTCTTAAAAAATGGTAAGTTTAGGAATGCAAAGCCAGCGACCTACATTTCAAATTCAATTACTTGGAGACCACGCAATTGTATACAAATCAAATACAAGGCAATTAAAAGGTATAGATCAAGATTTATTGGCTTTTACCCAATTTGTGATGAATGAAAAAATCAACGGGCTAAAGGATATTATTCTTGCATATGATACTTTAACCTTAATCTATGATATTTTTCATTTTGATTCAAATCCTTTTTTATTCGCACATGCTATTTTAGACAGATTTAATGCATCAAAAAAAAGTTTGAATGCGATAGAAAATAAATCAATCATTGAAATTCCTGTTTGTTATGACCCAAGCTTAGGCATTGATTTACAAAATGCAGTCAAGGCTTCTAATTGCAGCATGAATGAACTCATTCAACAACATAGTGAAAAAATATATACCGTTTATTGTCTAGGTTTTTTACCAGGTTTTGCTTACATGGGAGATGTGCCAAATGCCATTCAATTACCAAGACATCCATCACCAAGATCAAAAGTACTTGCAGGTAGTGTGGGTATCGCAGGAAAACAAACTGGTATATACCCAATGAACTCACCAGGCGGATGGCAAATTATTGGTCGTACGCCTATCAAAATATTTGATCCTACAAGTACAACACTCACCCTATTCAAAGCAGGAGATCAAATAAAATTTAAGCCAATTGATTTGGAATTGTTTCACACCTTAAATGCCCATGCAGATGTCCATTAAAATCATCAAGAAGGGGCTTTCGGATCGCATCATAGATGCAGGTAGATATGGATTTCAACACTTGGGTATTCAACCTAGTGGAGCGATGGATTATTTATCTGCGCAATTGGCGAATACAATTTTAGACAATGATTTAAATCAACCAGTTTTTGAATTGCATTTTCCAGCATCCGTCTTTGAATTCGAAGAGGCCATGTATATCTGTATCAGTGGTGCGAATTTTGTTCCAGTGATCAATGATAAAAGTGTTGCACTCAATACACCCATTAAAGTAAATCCTAAAGACCAACTTAGTTTTCTTCAACCTATTGAAGGTCGTTCTTGTTATATTGCATTTAAAGGCAAATTGGATGAAAGTAAAAAATGGCTCAATAGTTTTAGTAGTTTTCAAACGACTTTAAATAAAGGGGATCATTTTGTCATTCAAAAGGATTCCGAAATGGCTATCTCAATCAATCCATTCAAGCAAAAAATAATTCAACAGGTTCAAAAGAATTTATTTAATGAGCAGGAAATAAGATTTATTCCTGGGCCTGCATGGAAAGATGTAGACCCCGCATCTATTCAACTATTCATGCAAGAACCATTCACGATTGATGTAAAATCCAATCGTATGGGTTTTTTATTCAATGGGCCAGCCATCCATTTATCAACACCAAAAGAATACCTTTCTAGTGCGGTGACGATGGGCACTATACAATTATTGCCAAATGGTCAAATCATCGTCTTAATGGCTGATCATCAAACCATTGGAGGTTATGCGAATTTGGGTCAAATAATTTTGGTAGATTTACCTAGGCTTGCGCAAATAAATAACCAATTTCCATTTAAGTTAAGCATTACAAATGTTCAAACAGCACATCAACTCTATCGATCAATACAGTCATGGTTTATGCATTGACATCAATTGTGATATGGGAGAAGGCATGCTTAATGATGCTTCATTAATGTCATTGATTAGTAGTGCCAATATTGCATGTGGTTACCATGCTGGAAATGAGGATACCATAAAAAGAACGATCGAATTAGCATTAGAACATAATGTGGCTATTGGCGCACACCCTAGCTACCTTGACAGAGAAAATTTTGGAAGACTATCACAAAGTATTTCTTTAGTTGAGCTCGCAGAATTAATCAGTGATCAATTGAATATATTTGAAAAGATAACAAACCAAATGGGCTGCAAAATTCATCATGTTAAGTTACATGGTGCCTTGTACAATGATTGTGCAAAAGATGCTTTATCAAGTAAGATTGTAGCACAAACAATTCAAGCAATTGATCCTTCTATTATGTTATATGGACTAAGTGGAAGTCATTCCATTAAAGAAGCAAAAGCAATTGGATTAAGATCTGTAGAAGAAGTTTTTGCTGACAGGACCTATCAAGCCAACGGACAATTAACGCCTAGATATTTAGACCATGCACTCATCACGGACCCAAATGAATCTGCACAGCAAGTACTATCAATGGTGTTAGATCAAGAAATTAAAACGCATGATGGCACAATGATTGCAGTCAATGCAGAAACGATTTGCATTCATGGAGATCATCCTGATGCTGTAGAAATTGCAAAACATCTATTCAATACATTACAACAATACAAGATTGAAATCAAACAACACTAATTCAAAAGCGACAGTTTCCTCTTTGACTGGAATAAGTTTAGGAGCCGCTTTTTTGATGGCCAACTCATCCATTGGACCAGGCTTTCTAACTCAAACTTCCTTTTATACAGAACAACTACTGACTAGTTTTGGATTTGTCATTTTAGTGTCTATCCTACTAGATTTTGGTGCACAAATCAACATTTGGAGAGCCATTACATTAAGTGGTTTGCGAGCGCAAGAAATTGCTAATTTATTACTTCCAGGTCTTGGATATCTTTTATCCTTATCTATTGTAGTTGGCGGATTTGCATTTAATATTGGCAATATTGCTGGTTGTGGACTTGCACTCAATTTATTAACGGGGATCAGCTTCGCAAAAGGGGCCATCTTAAGTGGTGTGATTGCTATTGTGATTTTTTGGGTGGATGAAATTGGAAAAATGTTAGATCGCCTCACAAAGGTGTTAGGTATTGTAAAAATTAGTTTGACTTTATTGATTGTGTATGCTGCAAACCCACCAATTCTATCTGCAGTGCAACATAGTTTTGTACCAGAACAAATTTCATTGTTGGCTATTGTCACCATAGTAGGTGGCACAGTAGGAGGCTATATCACTTTCTCAGGTGCACATCGATTGGTTGACGCAGGCATGGTTGGCCCTGAGCACTTAGGCTTTGTCACCAAAAGTGCGAGCAGGGGGATTCTTATCTCTTCATTCATGCGTTTTATTTTGTTTTTGGCAGTGGTGGGTGTGGTGTCTCAAGGCGTCCATCTAGATAAAAATAATCCAGCAGCAACTGTGTTTGAAACTGCAGGGGGCAGATGGGGATTATTCGTTTTTGGAATTGTATTATGGAGCGCCGCGATCTCATCGGTCATTGGTGCCTCCTATACCTCCTATTCATTTATTAAAAAATTAGATATCCCATATTTAAACCATGAACGATTCTCCATAAGTGGATTTATCCTAATCTCAACCTGCATTTTTATTTGGATAGGAAAACCTAAGGAACTGTTGCTTTTTGCAGGCTTAATCAATGGTTTTATTTTACCATTTGCATTAGCCATCATGTTAATTGCGAGCAGAAAAATTCCTGTATTAAAACAATACAAATACCCATTATGGATCGAATTGGCTGGTTGGCTTGTCGTTGCATTGATGGGCTCGATGAGTATCTATGCACTGATTGAAGCTATAAGTAAATAATTGACTATTTATTTTTAGTTGACTTTCACATCGGCATCCAACATATCCATTTTTTGTTCTTTTGGTTTTATGCCAAAATTATAGCGGATATTGATTCCGAATCTTCTTGAATCATTTTCTCTGAATCCTACCGCATAAATACTTCCTTGTCTTAAAGTGAAAGTATTTTTATTGGTAAAGAAGATATCATTCATAGATATGGTAACGGTTAATTTTTTATTTAAAAACAACCTGTTTAAAGAACTATTCAATTGACCAAAATTATTCAATTCATAAAATTGTTGTTGGCCATTGGTTCTCCAAAATCCATTGATGGTGAAGGTAGAAAGCTTATCTAATTTCAAAGATTGAAAAGTAAAGAATGTCCAGGTAGCTTTATCAAACACAATTGGTTTTTGTTCGTAAATACCATTGTATACATTATGATTTAATTGTGCCCCTACCACGGCAAAAAAAGCTTTACCTGGAGGAATCACAGCAATACCTCTAAAATAAGTCTCCCTGCTTTTACCAAGATTATCATAAGTTCGATAGGCCACTTGATTATTGGTGGGCGATTGGTAGAGCACATTCGTAAAAATATCTTTGGTCTCATTCACCCCAAATGCGAAGATAGGTTTGTCATCCACACTAATATTAGCTTCATAATTAGAGGTAAACTGTGGTTTTAAACTTGGGTTACCAGTTTCATATAAAAACGGATCGATGTATTTTGGAAATGGATTCAAGAACTCATAACTCGGCCTACTGATGGTCTTACGATACACTAGATAGCCTCGCATTTCATAGCCAGCAATTTTAAATAATTTACGACTTAAAAACACATATGGAAATGGATCTGTTCGGTTCAATGAAAAAGAGGTATCAGAAGGAATTCTTTGATTGCCTTGCATGATGGTTTGCTCTACCCTTGTTCCAACTTTAAGCACCACTGGTCCCCAGGTTTTTGAACCTTGCAAATAACCTGCATTGATCTGTTCTTTGAAATTATACGCACTTGTTCTAAAAGCATCATTTACAATAATACCATTTAAATCTTTCTGGTAATTGGCCTTATTGCGAAAACTTAAAATACTTGACTTTAAACCAGCTTCGATAGTGATACCAAATCGCTTCTTCTTATAATCTGTCTGATAAGTAAGAAAATCTCTATCATTGGTAAAATTACCAGATCCTTTTGAGGCAAGTCCGCCAGCAAAAAATGTATTATTGTAGGTTTGATCTGTATTTGATTGTATAAAATTATAAGAAAAATCTATCGTCCATTCACCACCTAAAGAATCTAATTTAAGTTTTGACCTTACTGATTGGTTGAAATTAAAATTTGAACCATCATTTTCAACCAAGGAAGCAATGCTACTTAAATTTTTCTTTGCAGAAATTCTTTCTAATATGGATGCATTATTGGTGGAATTGATAAATGATTGCCCACTCACCCTAGCATCATAGTTCAATTCAAAACGGTCTGTCCAATTTCTACCTACACCAAATCCAATATAAGCAGACTTATTTGGACTCAAAGTTTTTGCAGTTTGCTTTAACACAGTGTCGGCGGATAAAAATCGATCTGTGTTCACAATACTATAACCATCATTTTGATTGTACTGCGTATTCAAATAGGAATTATATTTATCAGTGGTATTATTTAATGTAAGTCCAATGAATTGGTTCCCGTAAACGCCTTGATTCATTCCAGTATTCAATGACCCATTCAGACCAATCTTGACCCCTTTTTTTAAAACAATATTCACCACTCCTCCGCCACCAGATGCATCGTATTTCGCAGATGGCGTCCTTACTAATTCAATTTTTTGAATGGAACTTGGTGGTAAACTTTTTAATAAGGTGGCCATATCAGTAGCACTCATCCTCAATTCTCTACCGTTGATTTGGATACCTGCAGGGGACAAGCCATTTAAATAGATATTGCCATCCTGGTCAATGAAAATGCCTGGAATTTTTTCCATTGTCTCATAGGCATTGGTTGACGATGCTGCTAAAGGTTCTGGATCCACCACCGATTTATCATCCTCTTGTCTAATCAAAGGTTTGGTTGAAGTCACTACGACTTCTTTCAACTGACCATTCGTTTCCTTTAATTGAATTTTTAAACTATTTAAGTTTTCGAATTTGATGGTTCTATTGTCAATTTGATATCCAATTGCACTTGTTTTAAACGCGTACAATTTACCTCGCTGTAAAAATAAATTTACAACCCCATTGCTGTCCGCTACTTGATTTTGTGAAATAGTATTATCAATCATTTGAATAGCGATGTTGGCAAATGCAATAGACTGATTTTTATTATCCACTACCGTTAACTTCAATGGAGACATTTGAGCAAATACAGTATTATGAACCAAGCCAATTATGAGGATACTAAGTATTCTACTATATATATATTTAAACCGCATCATGAATCAGTCATCATTTTTGTGGAGAATAGCGGGTTCGAACCGCTGACCTCTTGCATGCCATGCAAGCGCTCTACCAACTGAGCTAATTCCCCTTATTAATGTACCTACAATAAAAAGAGCAACGAGAACATCGTTGCTCTTTTATTTACAAGATTTATTTTAAATTAAGTTTTCTCCTACGCCGTCGATCCAGTCTTTTACAGCTGCAGTAGTAACCGATTTTGGACGCTCTAATGGGAAGCCTAATGCACGATCCCATGTCAAACTTGCCAATACACCTAAAGCACGACTTACTGCAAATAAAACGGTATAAAATTCATATTCCACAATGCCGTAATGCACTAACAAAGCACCACTATGTGCATCCACATTTGGCCAAGGATTTTTTACTTTCCCTAATGACTCTAAAATTGGTGGAACAGTTTCATAAATATTCCAAACCGTGTTCACTAATTTATCATCTGGTAAATGTTTTTTACCAAATTCCATTTGTGCAGTGAATCGAGGATCTGTTTTTCTTAATACTGCGTGACCATATCCTGGCACTACTTTACCTTCACTCAATGTTTTCTTAACGTAATCAGCAATCTGATCTTTAGAAGGGTTATCCGTTCCAATGGCTTCCTGCATTTCAAAAATCCATTTAATCACTTCTTGATTCGCTAGTCCATGTAAAGGACCTGCTAAACCATTCATTCCTGCTGCGTAACTTAAATAAGGATCACTTAATGCAGATCCTACTAAATGTGTTGTATGCGCAGACACGTTACCACCTTCATGGTCTGCGTGAATGGTCATGTATAAACGCATTAATTCTTTTGTACTCTCATCTTCGTAACCCATCATGTAGGCAAGGTTACCTGCCCAATCCAATAATCCATTTGGATGAATATGTTCGTTGTTCTTGTATTTTCTTCTGTAGATATAGGCAGCGATTCTTGGCAATCTTGCAATCAAGTTCATTGAATCATCATAAGTGTATTGCCAATAATCTTTTTTGTTCATCCCCTTTGCATATTCTTGTGCAAACTTACTTTCTGTTTGCAAAGCCATCACTGCAGCAACATACATTGACATTGGATGTGCACTTATAGGAAATGCATCAATCACATCAAATACATGAGATGGGACATGGCTTCTTCTTTGCCAATTGCTTGTAATTTTTTTAACGTCTCTATCATTAGGTAATTCACCAATCATCATCAGGTAAAATAATCCTTCTGGCAATGGTTCATCCCCACCTTCTACTTTTGGCAATTTTGCTTGTAATTCTGGAATGGAATAACCACGGAAACGAATTCCTTCTTGGGCATCTAATAAACTTGTCTCTGTAACAAGACCTGTCATGCCTCTCATACCTTGGTATACCTGCGCTAAAGTGATTTCTCCAATCTTCTTTTCACCATGCACTTTAAGCATTTCTTTGATCTCATTAGCAGCTACTGTTGCTTTCTCACCAAACCTGTCTTTGATCTCTTCCATATATCCAATAATTATTGTTAATAAAACGGTTTAAAATTGGACACAAAGTTAATTAAGAAATGCTTATTTAGGGGCTTTTTTGTATAAATAATAGACGACAAAGACAAAAATAATGTTGGGTATCCAAGCAGCAACAAATGGAGGTAAATTGCCCTTTGTAGAGAAGATAGTAGAGAACCTATCAGTGATAATAAACAAGGCGGCAATGGTAAAACCCATTGCCAAATGAGCCCCACTACCACCCCTGACTTTTCGGCCAGCAATAATAGCCCCAATCATGGTTAAAAGCAATACAGTAATTGGGGTAGCGTCACGTCTATAACGTTCTATTTTCAATTCATTTAATCCCTCAGAACCCCTTAAGGCTTCTATCTTAATCTGTTTGATGAGTTGAGGGGTTGTTAGTTTGTCTTTGGCATATTTATCCTTTTCCAAATCAACAGGCTTAAAAGGATATTTTTTGTGTACATAAGGCAAATAAGAAACGAGCTCTTTTTTGTCTGTTACTTTGCGTTCCAAGACTTCGGATAATTCCCAATCCTTTTTTGCGGTATCCCAAATAATGGCTTCCGCTCGGATATTATAGACTACTTGATCCCCCTTGACAGTATAAGCAAAAAAGTTACTCCCTCTTTTATAGGCTGTATCATATCCATAAATTCCTGCGTATGTAAAGGAATCAATCCTGAAATAATAGTCATTAGAGCCTCTTAATAAAGCGTTGTAGGATGAATTTGCATCAATATATGTGGCTTCAAAATCGCCACGAATATTATTTGCTTTTGGCACAATCCATTGGTTAGCTATCCATAACACCAAACCTAAAAATAAACCTCCAATCCAATAAGGTCTTAACCACCTGTTATATGAAGTGCCACTTGCTAAAATTGGGACAATCTCTGTTTGTCCTGCCATTTTTGAAGTAAAAAAGATGACGGCTATAAATACAAACAAAGGAAATAACAGTGCTATAATATGGGGTATAAACCCAACATAATAATTTTTAATGATCTCGGAACTTGTCAAACCGGATTTTACAAAATCATCTGTTTTTTCACTCACATCAATGACCACTGCAATGACAGCAAAGAAAAAAATGGCAAAGAAAAATACTGCCAAAAACTTTTTTAATATGTACCAATCCAGTTTTTTCAATGCTTATAATCTTTTACTGATTTGTGGAATCATGGCTGTTTTCCATGCTTTATAATCCCCGGCAATAATATGTATTCTCGCTTGTTCAACCAACCATAAGTAAAAGGATAAGTTTTGTATACTTGCAAGTTGCAAACCCAATATTTCATCGGCCACAAACAAATGTCTGATATACCCTTTTGTATAATATTGACTCATCTCATTTGGTATACCTGGATCTAATGGACTAAAGTCCTTATACCACTTTTTATTTTTTATATTGATAACCCCCTGTGAGGTAAAAATCATCCCATTTCTACCGTTTCTAGTTGGCATTACGCAATCAAACATATCGACACCTAAATCAATGGCCTCTAAAATATTCCAAGGTGTGCCTACCCCCATTAAATAACGTGGTTTTTCTTTTGGTAAGTTTTCACAACATAAGGCGGTGAACTCATACATTTCTTCCTCCGTCTCCCCCACACTCAATCCGCCAATCGCATTACCTACTGCATTTTTAGAGGCAATATAGTCACAAGATGCTTTTCTTAAATCCTTGTACAAACCTCCCTGAACAATTGGAAATAAATTTTGAGTATGCCCATATAAATCTGGGGTCTCCGCTAATCGATTGAAGCACCTGTCCAACCAAGTATGCGTCAAGTCCATGCTTTTACGCACATATTCATAAGTACTAGGAATAGGTGGACATTCATCAAAAGCCATGATGATATCTGCCCCAATGCTTCTTTGAATATCCATCACATTTTCTGGACTAAACAAATGTTTACTGCCATCGATATGCGATTGAAACACCACTCCTTCGGGCTTGATTTTTCTGTTATTGGCCAAGGAGAATACTTGATAACCTCCGCTATCGGTTAAGATAGGGCGATCCCAGCCCATGAATTTATGCAGTCCACCTGCTGCTTCTAATACTTCTGTACCAGGTCTTAAGTATAAATGATAGGTATTCCCAAGGATAATTTGTGCATTGACATCCTGCTTTAATTGCTGTTGCGTAACCGCTTTTACAGAACCAATCGTCCCCACAGGCATAAAAATAGGTGTCTGGATGACCCCATGATCGGTCGTGATGGTACCTGCTCTCGAAGCACCTACTTGACTCTCTGCTGCTAATTCAAATTGTAATGCCGCCATGAGACAAAGGTAAGGTCAAAAATCTTTACTTTTGCGCTATGATAATCAACTTACCCATTTCATCAACACTTATATCTGAACTACTTATATGCTTATTTGCGGCAGTGATTGCCATCCAGGTTTTTTACTACCTCTTCTTTTTTTTAAGATTGGCTATTTATAAGAAACCAAAAAAAACAGTCCATGTGGAGCACCCTGTTTCGGTGGTGATTTGTGCACGTAACGAAGCCCATAATTTAGCCAATACTTTACCAGGTGTTTTAGTACAAGAATACAGTACCACACATGAAGTAGTTTTAGTGAATGACAATTCGGAAGATGAAACCAAATATTTATTAGACGAATTTAAAAAATCATTTAAAAATTTGAACCCAGTGTTGTTGACACAGGAAGCGAAAATGATTGCAGGAAAAAAATTCCCACTTTCTATGGGTATTAAATCGGCTAAAAATGAAACCTTATTATTAACCGATGCAGATTGTTTACCAGCAAGTGAACATTGGATGCGTTTGATGCAGGATGGATATGATGAAGGGAAAGAAATTGTGTTGGGTTATGGTGCTTATAAAAAGAAGCCAGGCTTATTGAATAAACTCATTCGTTTTGAGACTTTTCAAACTGCCTTACAATATTTCTCCTATGCCCTAGCGGGATTGCCTTATATGGGTGTGGGTCGTAATCTTTCATATAAGCGTGAATTATTTATTAAGAACAAAGGCTTCTCTTCGATCAATCAAATACCAAGTGGTGATGATGACTTATTTATCAATCAAGTGGCAAATAGACGCAATACAGCCATTGTAGTTGATCATGATGCACACACACTCAGTGAACCTAAGACCACTTTTAAAGATTGGATGACCCAAAAATACCGTCATTATACTACCAGCAAGTTTTATAAAAAGAAACATGTTTTTTTATTAGGCTTGTATGCAGTCAGTCAATTCTTAGTTTATCCAGCCTTGATTCTAGCACTTGTATTTACCAAAGAATATATGCTGATTTCAAGTATTTGGGCCTTTAGGGCTATCTTACAGGGACTTATTTTACGTGGCGCGATGAAGAAATTAAATGAGCTAGACCTTTGGCCTTGGTACCTTTTATTTGATTTATGGTCGATATTCTATTATTTGTTTACCTTGCCTAGCGTATGGAAAGCCCCACAGAAAAATTGGAATTAATCACCCGTTACTTTGACGATTTTACACCTACTCAATTAACACAATTAGCAGGATTGGAAGCGGCATACCAGGAATGGAATGCAAAGATCAATGTGGTCTCCCGAAAAGACATTGATCAAATATATTTACACCATGTACTTCATTCTTTAAGCATAGCTGCTATTGCTGAATGGACCCCAGGCACACAGGTGATTGATATTGGCTGTGGTGGTGGATTCCCAACTGTTCCCTTAGCGATCTTTTTTCCTGAAGTACAATTTTATGCTGTAGATAGTATCGCTAAAAAATTAAAAGTGGTGGATGCCGTTTGTGAGATGGTGGGGATTAAAAATATTGAGACAAAGCATACGCGTGTAGAAGACATCAAAAATAAAAAGTTCGACTACGCAGTCAGCAGAGCAGTTGCTCCCCTAAAAGATTTATGGAGATGGGCCAACCCAGTGCTCGTAAAAAAACCAAATCAACCCAATGGTTTAATTTGTTTGAAAGGAGGTGATTTGCATCAAGAAATTTTCGAAAGCGGCACTCGACCAAAGATGATGCCTATTTATGATATCTTTAAAGAGGATTATTTTAAAGAGAAGTATATCCTACAAGTTAAGAAATAAATAAAGGCGTTCAATTGAACGCCTTTATTTATAAGATCAAGTTTTTGAAACAACACCTATACCTCGCTCATAGCTCGCAGACTCGAATACTCGCTCGAGCAAAATATTGTTTCAAAAACTTCTCTCTCTTATATATCTATACAATTAATTCGGGATTTCTATTTTATTATTACTTCTATTGATGTCTGGCATTCTTTGACTTGGATCAATTTCAATGGACTTGATTGCACTCAATGGCTGCGTTGTTTCAAAAGTATAAGTTGGTTGTGCCCATTTCCATTCTGGATGATTGATTTGTTTAATCGTACCCTCTTGTTGTTTTCCTCCTAACATTAAATCCAATGGCATATAGTGCAATTCACTCGTGCCGTCTTTGTATGTCACTACCACTTCCACAGGCATTGGAAACTTCCCTACTCTTTGAATACTAATCAATGCAGCATTGCCACTTACTTGAATATCATTTAAACCATAATCAATGGTCTTAGTACTATTCACCCAATATT
>JACCEC010318448.1_pt1 | contig 21401 bp, 24 predicted proteins | sample 7450121 | NCBI WGS metagenome assembly JACCEC01 (sample SAMN15323455, study PRJNA562643) | freshwater metagenome | isolation source: river surface water | place: USA:Blue River Watershed | collected 2017-08-18 | reverse complement strand
GGCAGTATCGTCCGCCACGCTGGATGATCACGCACTCATGTCATGCCATATTGTCATACATCATGCCAATATGGCATGGCAGACCCGAAAAGCCCGCAGCGCCGAATCAACAATTGAATAAGAATGATTCTTGTTTGCTGTATGATTCGCACCAAAACCACGGCAGTTGCGCCTCCCGGCCCACGCGTCCGCCCCTTCTCCATTCCTGTTCCGACCATGAACCGCATCGCCCCCCCACCAGCCGCCATTGCCGACCGGGCATCCTGCTCATCGACTCATCCGACCCGGCCGCCACTGCTGCCGCTGGGTGCACTGCTGCTGGCCGGCTCCTTTGCGGCCAGCGCACAGACCGCAACGGGCGACGCCAGCCAGACGCTGTCGACCGTGACCGTCACCGACACGGCAGAACCGGTCGAGCTCAAGAGCAAGAACAGCCTGCGCACCGCCTCGGCCAGCATGGCCAAGGGCCGGCAGGAACTGCGCGACATCCCGCAAAGCGTCACCGTGATGACCGAGATGCTGATGGACGACCGCAACCTGGACGATTTCCGTGAAGTGCTCAAAACCACCGCCGGCGTGACCTTCATGGCTGGCGAGACCGGCGAGGAGGACGTGCGCCTGCGCGGCTTCTCGCTCGGTCAGGCCGGCGACATCTACGTCGACGGCCTGCGCGACGCGCCGCTGATCGAGCGCGACACCTTCAACCACGAGAGCGTCGAGGTGCTCAGGGGCTCGGCGTCGATGCTGTTCGGCAAGGGCTCGACCGGGGGCGTGGTCAACCAGGTCAGCAAAACCCCGTTCCTGATGGACCAGCACGAGGTCGATGTCACCGTCGGCACTGGCAATGAACTGCGCGTGACCGGTGACTTCAATCTCAAGACCAGCGAGGACTCGGCGCTGCGCATCAACGCGATGAGTCACGACGCCGACAACCAGGGCGCCAGCATCGACAAGAAGGGCATCGCGCCAACCTACCGCTGGGGCATAGGCACGCGCGACGAGTTCTCGGTCGGCCTGTATCACCTCGAAACCGATGGCAAGCCGCTCTACAACCACCCCTGGTTCATCGGCGCCGACGGCAGGATCAACCCCATCCTGCCGGCCAGGAACTACTACGGCCTGGACAGCGACTACCTGCGCACCCAGAGCACCTACGGCACTTTCAGCCACACGCACCGCTTCGGCAGCCACAGCGAGCTCAAGACCACAGTGCGACATGGCCGCTACGAGCGCGAACTGCTGGCCAGCGCGATCGGCTTCTGCGACGGCAACGCACAGCCTCGTGGCAGCAGACCAACCTCCAGCCAGCTTGCTGCGGCGGCCGCCGAACGGGCAGCTTGCGTGGGCCAGGTACTGCCTCTGAGCCAGCTGACGGACGCCACTGTTCTGAAACGCACGCCCAAGGCCCGCGTCGGCTACAGCGACCTGACCCAGGTCCAGAGCGACTACAGCGACAGGTTCCAGGCCTTCGGCAAGCAGCACAGCCTGATCGCCGGCATCGACCTGTCCTACGAGGATGCCAGGCGCAACAACAGCTATACCTCAGGACTGGATTCCACCTTCACTACCGTCGGACAGCCGAACAGCGGTGCGGCACAGACCGATACCCGCCAGCCCCCGGTGCTCAACACCTTCCAAGCCAGCAACATCGGCCTCTACGCACAGGATACCGTCAGCCTGACCGAGACCTTCAAGCTGATCGGCGGGCTGAGGCTGGATCATTTCGATGCGTCCTACCGCGCACCGGCCAACGGCAGCACGGCCGCGAGCTTCAAGGTCAGCGATGACCTGATCAGTCCGCGCCTGGGTGCGCTCTACCAGCCGAGCGAGACCGAGTCCTACTACGCGTCGTTCGGCACCTCGTACAACACCGCGGGCGACACCTATCAGTTCGCGCTGGGCGCCATGACGCCAGGCAGCGACAACGCCAAGATCGCCAACACCCCGCCCGAGAAGAGCCGCAACCTGGAGATCGGCGGCAAGTTCGAGCTGTTCGACAAGAAGGCCTCGCTGGGCGTGGCGCTGTTCCACTCCGAGAAGTACAACGAGCGCAACACCGACGAGCCGACCGCAGACTCCTTCCTGCTGTCGGGCAAGCGCCACGCCACCGGCATGGAATTCAACCTGGCCGGCCGCATCACGCCGAAGTGGGAACTGTTCTACAACCACACCTGGATCCCGCTGGCCAAGATCGACAATGGCCGTCCCGCTGGCTCCAGCGGCAATGCCCAGCAGGAAGGCGACCGCCCGGCGCTCACGCCCAGGCACAGCGCCAGCCTGTGGACGACCTACCGCGTCGCACCGCAGTGGCGCCTGGGCCTGGGCCTGAACTACCGCGGCGAGCAGAACCCGGAAGGCAACCGCGTTGTCACGGCCAAGGCCTTCACCACGGTCGATGCGATGGCCGAGTACACGCTCGACGCCAGCCAGTCGCTCAAGCTCAACGTCAGCAACCTGACCGACGAGCTCTACGCCGACACGCTCTACCGCGGCTTCTACGCCCCGGGCGCCGCGCGTCAGATGCAGCTGAGCTACAAGGTCCTGTTCTGATCCCCTGCTGAACCGCCCCGGCCACGGCGCCGGGGCCCGCCCACCATGCTGCTGCACCTGAAAAACCTCCTGACCCCGACAGAACTGGCCCGTGCCCGTGCGCTGCTGGGCGACGACGCCCCCTGGCGGGATGGCCGCAGCACGGCTGGCAGCCAGGCGCTCGGCCTCAAGCACAACGAGCAGCTGGCACAGGACAGCGCGCAGGCGACCGAGCTGCAGCAGCTGGTGCTGGGTGCGATCCGGCGCGACCCGCTGTTCTTCTCGGCCGCGCTGCCGCGCAGGATCTTCAATCCGCTGTTCAACCGCTACCGGGTCGGCGCCGACCGCTACGGCGCGCATGTGGACGGTGCGGTGCTGCACTCGAAGGCGACGCAGGAATGGGTGCGAACCGACGTCTCCTGCACGCTGTTCCTGGCCGACCCGGACGGGTACGACGGCGGCGAGCTGCTGGTGCACGACACCTACGGCAGCCGCGGCGTCAAGCTGGCCGCAGGCGACGCGGTGCTCTATCCGGGCACCAGCGTGCACGAGGTCACGCCGGTCACGCGCGGCGAGCGCATCGCGAGCTTCCTCTGGATCGAGAGCATGGTGCGCAGCGACGAACAGCGCCGCATCCTGCTCGACCTGGACCTCAACCTGCTGCGCCTGCGCGAGCGCCATGGCGAGAGCGCCGAGACCATCGCCTTGAGCGGCGTCTATCACAACCTGCTGCGGCAATGGGCCAGCACCTGAAAACGATGACGCCCCCGACTGATAACGACCAGCGCGCCAGCCCACTGGCTGGCCTGGTCAGCCTGGCCGATCACGAGGCACGGGCACATGCGCAGCTCGACGCTGCGGCCTGGGCCTATTACAGCGGTGGCGCGGCCGACGAGATCACGCTGCGCGCCAACCGGGCGGCCTGGGACCAGATCGAACTGCGCCCGCGCGTGTTGCGCCCGCTCGGCGGCCTGTCGCTGGCCAGCGAGCTGCTCGGGCAGGCCCTGCCCTGCCCGATCCTGGTCGCGCCGATGGCGCACCAGCGCCTGGCGCACCCGGACGGCGAACTGGCGACCGCCGTCGCCGCTGCGGCGGTGGGCGCCGGCCTGGTGCTGAGCCAGCAGAGCAACCAGCCGCTGGAGGCGGTGGCCCGGCATTACCTGGCCGACAGCGACCGGGGACCGCTGTGGTTACAGCTCAACGCGCTGGGCGATCGCGGCTGGCTGCGCGAGCTGGTCGCGCGCGCCGAAGCCACCGGCGTCGAGGCGCTGGTGCTGACGGTCGATGCGCCGCTCAACGGCGTGCGCGACCGCGAACGCCGCGCGGCCTTCAGCCTGCCGGCCGGCCTCGCCACGCCGCACCTGCCGCCCGCCAGCGCCCGCAGCCTGGACCAGCTGCTGGCGCAAGCGCCTAGCTGGAACGACGTCGAATGGCTGCTGGCCAACAGCCACCTGCCCTTGCTGCTCAAGGGCGTGACGCATCCGGACGATGCGGCACTGGCCTGCGGGCTCGGCGTGGCGGGACTGATCGTCTCGAATCACGGCGGCCGTGTGCTCGACACCCTGCCAGCCAGCGCCACGCTGCTGCCGGAAGTCGCCGCCGCCGTGGCCGGGCGTTGCGCGCTGCTGGTCGACGGCGGCATCCGGCGTGGCACCGACATGCTGAAGGCGCTCGCGCTCGGCGCCGACGCGGTGCTGGTCGGCCGCCCGGTGCTGCACGGCCTGGCCAACGCGGGTGCCACCGGCGTCGCCCATGTGCTGCGCCTGCTGCAGGACGAGCTGGCCGCCGCGATGGCGCTGTGCGGGCTGCGCACCTTGGCTGAAATAGACAAGTCCTGCCTGCGGTTGCCGAGGAACCCATGAACATGAAACCGTCAAGCCAGACTGCCGGCACGCTTGCCGCCCATCCCCTGCCGGCCTCGAGCCGGCACCAGACGGCACTGGTCACGCTGCTCGTACTGCTGGCCCACGCCGGGCTGCTGGGCTGGCTGCAGGTCAGCCCCTCCCCGGTTCAGCCACCCGAGCTGGCGGTGGTGACGATGGAGCTGGTCGCCAGCCCGGCTCCGGTCCAGGCCAGCAGGCCAGCCCCCAAGCCCGAACCGCGCAAGCCAGAGCAGGCGGCACCCAAGCCGGCACCGAAGCAGCCGTCTGCTGCCGCGACGCAGACCGAGCCGAGCACGCTACCGACCACGGCGCCCAGCGTGGCAGCCGTCGCTGCCTCGGCTGGCAGCGCGACGGCTGCAGCCGCGCCTGCGGCACCCGCCAAGGTCGAGCTGCCGAGCGCGAGTGCCGACTACCTCAACAACCCGAAACCGGCCTATCCGCCCCTGAGCCGGCGCCTGCGCGAGGAAGGCAAGGTCGTGCTGCGCGTGCTGATCGAGGCCGACGGCAGCGCGTCCAGGGCCGAGATCCGCCATTCGAGCGGCCACGAACGGCTCGACCAGGCCGCCCTGCAGACCGTGCTCAAGTGGCGCTATGTCCCGGCGCGGCGCAACGGTATCCCTGAATCCATGTGGTTCAACATTCCCATCAATTTCATTCTGGAGTAAGCAACCATGGAAACGCAATTCGGCCTCGCCCATGTCTGGCAGCAGGGCGACTGGATCACCCGCGGCGTCGCGATCATCCTGCTCGGCATGTCGGTGCTATCCTGGGTCACGATCGTGCTGAAGGCAATCCGGCTGCGCCGGCACAGCGTCCAGGCGCGCGCCAGCGATGACTTCTGGCACAGCCGCGACCTCGAGGAAGGTCTGCGCCAGCTCGGCGAACAGACCGACAACCTCTTCCACCGGCTGGCGCAGGCGGGCAAGGAGGCAACCCGCCACATCCTGCACCAGGATGGCAACCCGGGCCGCCAGCTGCACGACAGCCTGGACGTGAGCGACTGGGTCACGCGATCGCTGCGCCATTCGATCACCGACAGCCAGGCCCGGCTGCAGGCGGGCTTGAGCGTGCTGGCGTCGATCGGCTCGACCGCGCCCTTCGTCGGCCTGTTCGGCACTGTCTGGGGCATCTACCATGCGCTGCTGGGCATCGGCGCTGCGGGCCAGGCCAGCATCGATCAGGTCGCCGGTCCGATCGGCGAGGCGCTGATCATGACCGCGCTCGGCCTGGTGGTGGCGATCCCCGCCGTGCTGGGCTACAACGCGCTGGTGCGCGGCAACAAGGGCGTGCTGCACCAGCTCGACCGCTTTGCGCATGACCTGCATGCCTATTTCGTGACCGGCGCGCGCGTGCAGGCCGGCGCTGGTACCCAGGCCTGATCCGCACCGGGGAGCAAGACCATGGCCTTTGCCCATTTCGAGTCCGACGACAGCGTGCTGAGCGAGATCAACATGGTGCCGCTGATCGACGTCATGCTGGTGCTGCTGATTGTCTTCATCGTCACGCTGCCGGTGCGCCACGCCGTCAACGTCGATCTGCCGCAGGCGAGCAGCCAGGCCAGCCGCGACAAGCCAGAGACGGTCCGCTTGAGCGTCGATGCGCAGGGACGGTACCACTGGAACCAGGAAGCGCTGGACGACTCGGCGCTGCAGGCCAGGCTGATCGAGGCCGCGACCCGGCAACCCCAGCCCGAGCTCCACATCAGCGGCGACAAGGCGGTGCGCTACGAACGCGTCGCGCAGGCCATGGCCGCCGCGCAGCGCGCCGGCATGCGCAAGATGGGATTCGTGACCCAGCCATGAGCCCGGCCCCCGATCCAGTCGCCCCGGCCGAGTCAGACCCGGGCGCAAGCGGACAGCGTGGCGGCGACGCCGAGCTGCCGATCGACAGCCAGCAACTGCTGCAAGGCCGCCGGGAGGTCGTGATCCTGCACCGGGGACAGCAATACCGGCTGCAGGTCACGCGGGCTGGCAAGCTGATCCTGGTCAAGTGAATGCAAGGGAGGCCGGGCGGAATACGATTCCAGCGCCGGTGCGCAACAGCAGGGCATTTGGCGCGGTAAAGTCCGGTGCATGGCATGCGCGGCTGATTGACTGCCTGGCAGCGCAATCTCCCCCCCTTTTCCAAACCCGAAACATGACAGCCAACCAGATCGACACCCGCACGCTGTGGGCCGACCGTCAGGCCGTGAGCGCGCAGGCGCCCCTGGTGCACAGCATCACCAACCTGGTGGTGATGAACTTCAATGCCAACGCGCTGCTCGCGCTCGGTGCCTCACCGGTGATGGCGCACGCCGAGCAGGAGGTGCGCGAGATGGTCGGCATCGCGCAGGCGCTGGTGCTCAACATCGGTACGCTGGAGCCGGACTGGATCCGCGCCATGAAGCTGGCGCTGGCGGCGGCGCGCGAGCGCGGCATCCCGGTCGTGCTCGACCCGGTCGGCGCCGGCGCCACACCCTACCGCAACGCGGCGCTGGCCGATCTGCTGCAGGCCGGCTCTCCCACCATCGTGCGCGGCAATGCGTCCGAGATCATGAGCCTGGCCGGGCTGGCGGTGCGCACGCGCGGCGTTGACAGCGCGGCGAGCTCGCTCGAAGCGGTCGATGCGGCGCGAAGCCTGGCGCGCGAGCTCGGCGCGGTGGTCTGCGTCAGCGGCGCCGACGACCATGTGGTCGATGCCGCGGGCCGCTGGGCCACGCTGTCCAACGGCCACCCCTGGATGACGCGCGTGACCGGGGTCGGCTGCTCGGCCAGCGCGCTGGTCGGCGCCTTCGCCGCGGTGCAGCCCGACGCCTGGCGCGCAACGCTGGCGGCGATGGCGCATCTGGGCGTGGTCGGCGAGACGGCGGTCGAGCGCGTGCAGGCAGCCGGTGCCGGCGTCGGCCGGCTGCAGACCGAGCTGCTCGACGGCCTGCAACTGCTCGCAGCCGAGACCTTCAGCGACCGGCTGCGGCTACAGATCCATGACTGAGCGCCGGCCCGCGCTGCACCTCGACGCGCTGCGCCTGCAGCTGGTGACCGACAGCGCGCTGTGCGGCGAGCGCAGCCTGCTCGCGGTGGTCGAGGCCGCGGTGCGCGGCGGCGTCAGCTGCGTGCAGCTGCGCGAGAAGACGCTGGATACGCGCGCCTTCGTCGAGCGTGCCCGCGCGCTCAAGGCCAGCCTGGCGCCGCTGGGCGTGCCGCTCATCATCAACGACCGCGTCGATGTCGCGCTGGCCTGCGGCGCCGACGGCATCCATGTCGGCCAGGGTGACATGGCGCCAGCCGACGTGCGGCGACTGCTGCCCCGTGCGCTGGTCGGCCTGTCGATCGAGACGCTGGCGCAGCTCGAACGCGCCGAAGGCGAAGCGGTGGACTACTACGGCATCAGCCCGGTGTTTGCCACGGCAACCAAGGCCGACGCCGCGGCCGCGGTCGGACTGGAAGGCCTGCGGCTGATGCGGTCACGCACCAGGCGCCCGCTGGTCGCGATCGGCGGCATCGCGCCGGCCAACGCCCGGGCCGTGATGGCTGCCGGCGCCGACGGCCTGGCCGTGGTCAGCGCGCTGTGCGCAGCGCCGGACCCGGGCGCGGTCGCGCGCCAGCTGCTTGATCAGCTGCACGCCGGCTTGCGCGAGCGGGCTGCAAGCTGAGGCACCGGCTGGCGCCGGACTCACTTCATCGGACAGGTGCTCTTGCCCAGCAGGGTGTAGAGGCCACACCAGCCCAGCAGGCCGGTCAGCAGCGGCACCACGCCGACATAGCCCCAGGCACCCACGGTGCCGGTCGCGGCCAGCGCGACGAGAACCACACCCACGACGATGCGCAGCACGCGATCGATACCACCGACATTGCTTTTCATGCCAACTCCTTTGAGTAAATACTCAGACCAGTATAGCGGATACTGCCGCGCGCCAGATTGATTCCGCAGTCCCACCGGGTCAGGCCAGCCCCATGGCATTGAGCTTGCGATACAGCGTGCGCTCGCTGATGCCGAGCTCTTGCGCGAGGGCGGCGCGCGTGCCACGCCAGCCCTGCAGGCGCTCGCGCAGGTGCTCGAACTGCAGGCGCTGCCAGGAACCCTGCGCGGCCTCCTCGCCGGGCTGACTGTCCCCCGGCAAGCCGGCCGTGCCGTCAGTGGCGTAGGCGCCCACGTCGCGCTGCAGGTCGCGGTCGAGCTGCAGCGCCCACTCTAGCGCTTCGAGGCCGATCTCGCTGCCATCGCACAGCACGATGGCGCGCTCGAGCAGGTTGCGCAGCTCGCGCACATTGCCGTGGAATTGCTGGCGCGCGAGCCGTTCGAGCGCAGCGGGCGCCAGCGTGAGACGGCGGCGCGGTGCCAGCCGGCCCAGCAGGCCCTCGGCCAGCAGCGGCAGGTCATCGACGCGCTCGCGCAGCGGCGGCAGCCGGATCGGGAAGGTGCACAGGCGGTGGTAGAGGTCCTCGCGGAAGCGCCCTTCCCGTACCATGGCCGGCAGGTCGCGGTGCGTGGCCGAGACGATGCGCACATTGGCCTGGCGCTGCTCGGTGCTGCCGACGCGGCGATAGACGCCGTTCTCCAGCAGGCGCAGCAGCTTGACCTGCATGGGCAGCGGGATGTCGCCGACCTCGTCGAGAAACAGCGTGCCCTCATGCGCGCTCTCGACCAGGCCGGCCTTGGCGCGGTGCGCGTCGGTGAAGGCGCCGCGCTCGTGGCCGAACAGCTCGCTCTCGAACAGCGTCTCGGTCAGACTGGAGCAATCGACTGGAACGAAGGGCTTGGCCGCACGCTGGCTGGAGGCGTGCAGCGTCTGCGCGACCAGATCCTTGCCGGTGCCGGTCTCGCCCAGCAGCATGACGGCCGAGTCGGTGGGCGCGACGCGCGTGACCAGCGCCAGCATCTGGCGGAACGCCGCGCTGCGCCCGATCAGGCCCTGCGCCTGCGGCTGGTGGTGCGCGTGGCGCACGGTCTCCATCTTCTCGATGTAGCCGCTGAGCTCGCCGCCCGGGCCGTGCAGCGGGATCAGCTCGATGTTGACATAGCTCTGGCCACTGGCCGTGTGGTGCAGGTGCAGCACGCGCTCGCGCTGGCCCGACAGGCGCGCGCGCGCCATCGGGCAGGATTCCCCGGCCTGGTCGCAGGGCCGGTCGAAACGGTGCGAGACCTCGTAGCAGCTGCGGCCGACCGGATCGCCCGCGCCGCCATGCAGCTGCCGGTACGCCGGATTCGCCGCGACGATGCGGTAGTCGGGATCGCACAGGATATGCGGCTCGGGCAGTCCTTCGAGGAAGGACGCCAGCTCGGCATGCGCGGCGCTGGCGCCGGACCGCTCGGCCAGTCGTTTTGCAGAGGAATCGCTCAAGTTACCCCCTCAGGTATTTGGATATGCCATTCTGGCAGAAAAGACCGCAAGCCTGACAGCCATCGGGCACTGGCAGTGCAGCCAGCTGCCAGGCTGCACCCCGGTCCGGCGCAGCGCTGCCCGGGGCAAGCCAGCATCAGCCGGCCTGCTGCCCCTGTCCGCCGACCCTGGCACGCTTCTTGAGTGCAACGGGCATCACCGTCCATCTGCCCAACCGAAGCATGCCAAACCCAGCCCATTCCCCCACCGGCGGGCGGACAGCCGCACCGGCGCAGGACCCGGGTCCAGCCAGGGTCAGCAACATCTACGCGTTGCTGGGGGGTGCGGCAGCGGTCAGGCGGCTGAGCGAGCGCTTCTACGCGATGATGGATGAACTGCCCGAAGCCGCCCGGGTGCGACGCCTGCACCCGACCATGCTGGCAGGCTGCGCCGACCGGCTGTTCGAATACCTGTCGAGCTGGCTGGGAGGTCCGGCGCTGTGCTCGGCCAGGCCGAGACCGGCGCACCCCTGCGCGGTAGGATCGACCGAGTGCAACGAGTGGCTGCTGTGCATGCGGCTGGCGCTCGCCGAGCAGGTCGATGAGGCCGGGCTGCGCGCTGCCCTGCTGCAGGCGCTGGGCGGCATGGCCGAGACGCTGATCCGAGAATCCCTCCCAACTTCCACCCCAGAGGAAACCCAAGCATGAAGAAGTCCCTGCTGCTGGCAGCCAGCCTGCTGCCACTGCTGAACGCGTGCAACGCGCTCTCCCCCAAGAGCCCCGCGCCTGCGGCCAGCCCGGAAGCTGCCTGGGTGGGCGAAGCCCGCCAGGTCGCCGGGTCGGTGCCGCCCAAGCTGATGGCCGTGCTGGGCGCTGCCATCCAGGAAGGCGGCCCGGCACACGCGATCGGCGTCTGCCAGAGCGAGGCGCCGAAGATGGCGCGCGCGGCGTCCGAAGCCACGGGCTGGCAGATCAGGCGCGTGAGCCTGGGCAACCGCAACCCGAAGGCGGTGCCCGACGCCTGGGAGCGCGCGACGCTGCAGGAGTTCGACCGCCTGCAGGCCGCCGGCGCCGAGGTAGCCCAGCTGGAGCGCGCCGAGGTCGTCACCGAGAACGGCCAGCAGGTCAAGCGCTACATGCGCGCGCTGCCGGTGCAGCAGGCCTGCCTGCAATGCCACGGGACGGCCGACAAGCTCGGCCCCGGTGTCGCCGCACGCCTGAGCGAGCTCTACCCCCAGGACAAGGGCACCGGCTACCTGCTGGGCCAGATCCGTGGCGCGATGACCCTGCGCCAGAATGTTCAATGACAATTCTTGAAGGAAGAAAAATGAGCACGTTCGACCACGCCGGCCTGATGAAGGACATCAACGCGAGTCTGGCCCCGTTCCGCAAGTCGCAGTCCGAGGCCATGACCGGCTTCGCCAAGCTGGCACAGGCCTCGATGGCCGAGGGCGCGATCAGCGCCAAGAACAAGGAGCTGATCGCGCTGGCGATCGGCATCAGCCAGCGCTGCTCGGGCTGCGTGGGCTTCCACGTCAAGGCGCTGATCAAGCTCGGCTGCACCCGCGCCGAGCTGGAGGAGATGCTGACGATCTGCGTCTACATGGGCGGTGGCCCCTCGCTGATGTACGCGTCCGAGGCGCTGGCGGCCTGGGACCATCTGCAACCGGAACAGGCCGCCTGAGCCCGGCAACGCACTTCAGTCGCCGTCGGGGATCACCGCGTCGGCAACCGCCCCGACGGCCTTGGCCGTGACCGAGACGCCGGTGGCGACCACGGTGACGGCGGCGTCCGCGACCGCGACGACCGCGCAGCCCTGCAGGCAGGCCAGAGCCAGGCAGACGAGGAAGCGGCTGGTGAAGATCGATCGGGTCATCGCTCAGGAGTGTAGGGAAAATGGCCGGCGCCAGGCGGGCCGGATGCAGCCCGGGATTGTATCGATGCCCCGCAGCCCCGGCATGAGCAGCGCCGACTCTGGCGTGGGGGCAAGCCTGCGGCCAGGCGAACAGCGGCCGAGTTTGCGGGACAATCTCGCCCCATGACTGCCCTCAAAGCCCCCGAACTGCTGCTGCCCGCCGGCTCGCTCGACAAGATGCGCGCCGCCTACGACTTCGGCGCCGACGCCATCTACGCCGGCCAGCCGCGCTATTCCCTGCGCGCGCGCAACAACGAGTTCCGCCTGGAGCAGATCGAGACCGGCATCCGCGAGGCGCATGCGCGCGGCAAGAAGTTCTTCGTCACCAGCAACCTGCTGCCGCACAACGACAAGGTGCGCACCTACATGCGCGACATCGCGCCGGTGATCGCGCTGAAGCCCGACGCGCTGATCATGGCCGACCCGGGCCTGATCATGATGGTGCGCGAGCAGTACCCCGAGATGCCGATCCACCTCTCGGTGCAGGCCAACACGGTCAACTACGCAGCGGTCAGGTTCTGGCAGAAGATGGGCGTGGCGCGCATCATCCTCTCGCGCGAGCTGAGCCTCGACGAGATCGAGAAGATCCGCCAGGAATGCCCGGACATGGAGCTCGAAGTCTTCGTGCACGGCGCGCTGTGCATCGCCTACTCGGGCCGCTGCCTGCTGTCGGGCTACTTCAACCGGCGCGACCCGAACCAGGGTACCTGCACCAACGCCTGCCGCTGGAACTACGCCGCGCAGGAGACCGCCACCGACCCGAATACCGGCGAGGCGATTGCCGTCAAGATGGAGCAGGGCTTCGACTTCAACCAGGCGCAGCAGGAAGCCGAATCCTCGTTCGCGGCCTGCGGCGGCAGCCAGCGCCATCCGAAGGCAGACCAGGTCTACCTGATCGAGGAAGCGGGCCGCCCGGGCCAGCTGATGCCGATCATGGAGGACGAGCACGGCACCTACATCATGAACAGCAAGGACCTGCGCGCGGTCGAGCATGTGCAGCGCCTGGCCGAGATCGGCGTCGATTCGCTCAAGATCGAGGGCCGGACCAAGAGCCTGTACTACGTCGCGCGCACGGCGCAGATCTACCGCCAGGCGATCGACGACGCGGTGGCCGGCCGCCCGTTCAACCCGCTGCTGATCACCGAGCTCGAAGGGCTGGCCAACCGCGGCTACACCAGCGGCTTCCTGGAACGGCGCCCGAGCCAGGACTACCAGAACTACGAGACCGGGCATTCGGAGGTTGGCCACAGCCACTATGTCGGCGACGTGCTGGCTGCTGCCGACGGCTGGGCCGAGGTCGAGGTCAAGAACAAGTTCTCGGTCGGCGACCGGATCCAGGTCATCCACCCGAGCGGCAACCAGGTGATCGAGCTCAAGGAGATGCAGAAGATGGACGGCGAGCCGGTCAGCGTCGCGCCGGGCAGCCCGCTGCATGTGCGCATTCCGCTGCCCGAGCAGTACAACGGCGCGCTGCTGGCCAGGCTGATCCCGGCCGGGGCCTGAGCTTGCATTCCGGGCCTCTGCGCGAGCAGGCCGCTGCGGCGCCAGCCGCGCCCGGCGTCTATACCTTCCACGGCCAGCCCGGCGACCTACCGCTCTACATCGGCAAGAGCATCAACCTGCGCGCGCGCCTGCTGTCACACCTGCGCAACCCCGACGAGGCGCGCATGCTGCGCCAGGCACGCGCGATCAGCTTCGAGCGCACCGCGGGCGAGGTCGGTGCGCTGCTGCTCGAGGCCAGCCTGATCAAGCAGCAGCAGCCGCTCTACAACCAGAAGCTGCGCCGCAACCGGCAGCTCTGCGCGCTGCGCCTGGATGCCGAGGGCAAGCCCGAAGTGGTCTATTCGAAGGACGTGGACTTCGCGCTCACGCCCGAGCTGTTCGGCCTCTACGCCAGCCGCCACGCGGCACTCGAAGCCCTGCGCGCGCTCGCCGACGAGCACCGGCTCTGCTACGCGTTGCTGGGACTGGAAAAGCCTGCCGGCAATCGCGGCTGCTTCCGCTCCATGCTCAGGCAATGCGCCGGCGCCTGCTGCGGCCGCGAGAGCCTGACCGAGCACCGCGAGCGGCTGCTGGCCGCGCTGGACGGGCTGCGCATCGCCTGCTGGCCGCATCCTGGCGCGGTCGGGCTGGTCGAGCGCTGGCAGCCCGACGGACCGGGTGCTGCCATGACGCAGATCCACGTCGTGCGCAACTGGTGCTACCTCGGCAGCGCCAGCTGCGTGGACCAGGCCAGGACTCTGGGGCAGGTGGCAGCCGGCTTCGATGCCGACGGCTACAAGATCCTGTGCCGGCCGCTGCTGACCGGATCGGCCGAACTCCTGCCGCTGTGATCCGCAGCTGCCCGCCGACGCGGACGGCGTTCCTGCGCCACAATCGCAGCCATTGACATGGATGGAGTCTTCGATGCCTGCACGCAGAACTGTGATGATGGCGCTGCTCGGCCTGGGCCTGCCGGCCTGGGCGCTCGACCTCGGCATGCTGAGCCAGTCCGACGCCAGCGGCGGACTCAAGGAGGCGCTGAACCAGGGCGCTGCCCACGCGGTCGAGGCGCTGGGCCGCGAAGGCGGCTTCCTCGACAACCCGAAGGTCAGGATTGCGCTGCCCGGCTGGCTCGAGAAGGCAGAGCCCCTGCTGCGCATGGCCGGACGCGGCAAGGCGCTCGACCAGCTGGTGCAGACGATGAACCGGGCCGCCGAAGCCGCGGTGCCCGAGGCCAAGCCGCTGCTGCTCGGCGCCGTCAAGCAGATGACGGTCAGCGACGCCAGGAACATCCTGGGCGGTGGCGACGACTCGGTGACACGGTTCTTCCGTGGCAAGACCGAGCAGGAGCTCATCCAGCGCCTGCTGCCGATCGTGCGCCAGCAAACCGACCGGCTGGCGGTCGCCGGCCAGTACAACAAGCTCGCTGGCCAGGCGGCGGCCAGCGGCCTGATCAAGTCCGAGGACGCGCAGATCGAGCACTACGTCACGCAGCGCGCGCTCGACGGCCTCTACCAGATGATCGCCGAACAGGAACAGGCGATCCGGCGCAACCCGATGGAGGCCGCGGGCAGCCTGGCCAGGAAAGTGTTCAGCGCGCTTTGAAGTCCGAGGACCTGTCACCGCTGGCACCGTTCCGCCAGCCACTGTTCCGCATGCTCTGGTCGACCTGGCTGGTCGCCAACCTCTGCATGTGGATGAACGATGTCGCGGCCGCCTGGCTGATGACCTCGCTGACCCACTCGCCGGTCTGGGTCGCGCTGGTGCAGACCGCTGCCACGCTGCCGGTGTTCCTGCTCGGCCTGCCCAGCGGCGCGCTGGCCGATGGCATCGATCGCCGGAAATACTTCCTTTCGACGCAGATCTGGATCGCAGCGGTCGGCTGTGCACTCAGCCTGGTGGTGTTCCTCGATCGGGTGTCGCCGGCCGTGCTGCTGGCGCTGGTATTCTGCAACGGCATCGGGCTGGCGATGCGCTGGCCGGTGTTCGCCGCCATCGTGCCCGAGCTGGTGCCGCGGCCGCAATTGCCCGCCGCGCTCGCGCTCAACGCGGTGTCGATGAACGCCTCGCGCATCGCCGGTCCCCTGCTGGCCGGCGCCATCATCGCCGCGCTCGGCAGCGCCTGGGTGTTCGCGCTCAACGCGCTGCTGTCGCTGCTGGCCGCCTTCGTGATCTCGCGCTGGCGGCGCGAGCACCAACCTCATCCGCTCGGGCGCGAGCCGCTGCTGAGCGCGATGCGCGTCGGCCTGCAGCATGTCGGCCAGTCGCCGCCGCTCAAGGGCGTGCTGCTGCGCATCTGCATCTTCTTCTTCCATTCGACCGGGTTGACGGCGCTGCTGCCGCTGCTGGCGCGGCGCCTCGAAGGCGGCGATGCCGGCAGCTTCACGCTGCTGCTGGCCGCGATGGGCGCCGGCGCCATCGCCGTCACCGGCCTGCTGCCCGCGCTGCGCCAGCGCTACAGCCGCGACGGCCTGGTGCTGCGCGGCGCGCTGCTGCAGGCTGCGGCCATGGCCGTGATGGCCTGGACCGAACAGCTCTGGGTCGCGCTGCCGGCGATGCTGCTGGGCGGCGCGGCCTGGATCACGACCGCCAACACCTTGAGCGTGTCGATCCAGCTGCGGCTGCCCGACTGGGTGCGCGCGCGCGGCATGGCGCTGTACCAGATGGCGATCATGGGCGCGAGCGCGGCCGGAGCCGCACTCTGGGGCCAGGTCGCTGCTCGCAGCAGCCTGTCGGTCAGCGTCGGCCTCGGTGCGGTCACCGGCGCGCTCGCGATGTGGCTGGCCAACCGCCTCATGCCCGACCCGGGCAGGACCGAGGACCAGGCGCCGCAGCGCATCTTCCAGGCGCCAGAACCACCCGCAGAACGGAAGCAGCCATGAAGATCGCCATCATGGGCGCCGGCGCAGTGGGCAGCTACTACGGTGGCCTGCTCGCTCGCGCCGGCCACGAGCTCACCCTGATCGGGCGCGCAGCGCATGTCGAGGCCGTTCGCCGCGACGGCCTGCGCCTGCAGACGCTGTCCTTCGACGAGCGGGTGGCAGCGCGCGCCAGCGTCGATGCGGCAGCGGTGGCCGATGCCGACTGGGTGCTGGTCTGCGTCAAGGCTGGCGACACCGAAGCCACGGCGGCTGCGATCGCGCCCCATCTGCGCGCTGCGCTGGTGCTGAGCCTGCAGAACGGCATCGACAACGCCGAGCGGCTGCAGGCCCTGCTGCCGCGCCAGCGCGTGCAGCCGGTGCTGGTCTATGCGGCGGTCGAGCTCGCCGGCCCCGGCCATGTGCGGCACCACGGCCGCGGCGAGCTGGTGATCGGCGCCGGTCCCGACAGCGAGGAAATGGCAGCGGTCTTCAGAGCTGCAGGCGTGCCGGTCGAGATCCGGCCCGAAGTTCGCGCAGCGCTTTGGTCCAAGCTGCTCGTCAACTGCGCCTACAACGCGCTGTCGGCGATCTCGCGCCTGCCCTACGGCCGCATGATCCAGGGGCCAGGCGTCGAGCAGGTGATGCACGATGCGGTCGCCGAATGCCTGGCGGTCGCGCGCGCCGAAGGCGTCGAGCTGCCCGCCGACAGCTGGCAGCGGGTGCGCGCGCTCGCCGATGCCATGCCGACGCAGCAGTCCTCCACCGCGCAGGACCTCGCGCGCGGCCGGCGCAGCGAGATCGACCACCTCAACGGCTACATCGTACGCCGCGGCGAGGCGCTCGGCGTGCCGACGCCGGTGAACCGCACGCTGCATGCGCTGGTGCGCCTGCTGGAGCCGGCCTCCGCTCCCTGAACCTGGCGCAAAGCCCTGACAGAAGGACAGGCCGTGACTCCGCTGCCGCGCCGCATCGCCCACCTCGACATGGACGCCTTCTTCGCGTCGGTCGAGCTGCTGCGCTACCCGCAGCTCAAGGGCCTGCCGCTGGTCATCGGCGGACGGCGGCAGGCGGACGCCAGGCTTGCCGCGCATGCCGGCCTGGCGCTGTCGGAGATCCCGGTCGCCGACTTCCCGCGCCTGAAGGACTACAGCGGCCGCGGCGTCATCACCACCGCGACCTATGCCGCGCGCCAGTTCGGCATCGGCTCGGCGATGGGGCTGATGAAGGCGGCCAGGCTATGCCCCGACGCCATCCTGCTGCCGGTCGATTTCGACGAGATCAGGCGCTGCTCGCGCGCGTTCAAGGCCGTCATCCGCGAGATTGCACCGGTGATGGAGGACCGCGGCATCGACGAGGTGTACATCGACTTCACGCAGGTGCCGGGCGGGCAGCGCGAGGGCGGGCGGGTGCTGGCGCGCCTGATCCAGAAAGCCGTCTTCGACGCCACCGGACTGAGCTGCTCGATCGGCGTCGCGCCCAACCCGCTGCTGGCCAAGATGGTCAGCGAGTTCAACAAGCCCAACGGCATCGCCATTCTCCAGCCCGACGAGCTGCAGCGCCTGATCTGGCCGCTGCCCTGCCGCAAGATCAACGGCATCGGTCCCAAGACCGACGCCAGGCTGGCGCAGCTGGGCATCACGACCATCGGCATGCTGGCGGCCAGGCCGCTGAGCGAGCTGGTCGGGCGCTTCGGGCGCCATGGCGCCTGGCTGCACGAGGCCGCCTGGGGCCGCGACGACCGGCCGCTGGTGACCGAGAGCGAGCCGGTCAGCATCAGCCGCGAGACCACCTTCGAGCACGACCTGCACCCGCAGCACGACAAGGCCGAGCTCGGCGCCATCTTCACCCGGCTGTGCGAACAGGTCGCTGCCGACCTGGACGCCAAGGGCTATGCCGGCAGGACCATAGGCATCAAGCTGCGCTACGACGACTTCCAGTCGGTCACGCGCGAGCTGACCGTCGAGTCCTGGACTGCCGATGCGCGCGAGATCCGCCGCCATGCCGGCCAGTGCCTCAAGCGCGTCGATCTGACGCGCCGGCTGCGCCTGCTCGGTGTGCGGGTGGGCCAGCTGGCGCGGCCGGATCTGCTGGCGGGGAGCGCGGAGGCAGCGGACAGCCCGCCGGCACCGGGCGAGTCGCTGCCGCTGTTCTGATCAGCGCATCTCGAACAGCTCCTGGTGGAAGCGCTCCGCTGGCAGGCCATGGGCACAGAGGTCGGTGCGGATCGCGTCGCCAAAACCTGCCGGGCCGCAGAACCAGACTTCCGCCTCGCGCCAGTCCGGCACCCGCTCGCGCAGCCGCTCGCCCGTCAGCAGGCCGTCGCGACCGCTGACCAGCAGATGCAGGCGCACGCCGGCGGCGCTGGCGTCATCCCGCAGCCGCTGCAGCGCGGTCTCGTCAACGTCGGTGGTGGCGTGGAACAGGTCGATCTGGCGGCCGTCTGGCTGCTGCGCGAGCTGGTGCAGGCGCGCGACGAAGGGCGTGATGCCGATGCCGCCGCCGATCCAGATCTGGCGCCTGGATTCGCCCTCGAAGTGGAAGCGGCCATAGGGTCCCTCGACCGTGACGTCATCTCCGGCCTTCAGGCTGGAGGCCAGCGTGCGCGTGTAGTCGCCCAGCGCCTTGATCAGGAACAGCAGCCGGCCGTCGCCCTGCCAGGCCGACGAGATCGTGAACGGATGAGCGCCCTCGCGCTCGTCGAAGGTGACGAAGGCGAACTGGCCGGGCTGGTGTCCGGCCCATGCGCTGTGCAGCTGGACCCTGACCGCATTGACCCGCACGCCCTCGAGGTATTCGATGCTCTCGACCTCGCCGACCGCCTTGCGCCGCGCGCCGATGCGCCGCGTCAGGCTGACGAACGCCGCCACCGTGCCAGCGGCCAGCAGCAGTCCCTGCACGATGCCGACCGGCTGCACCCAGTAGCCGGACTTGGTCAGCACGACCGCATGCCAGACCAGCACCAGATAGGCCAGCGCGATCCAGCGGTGGGTGCGGATGAAATGCCGGTAGGGAAAGCGCTTGATCAGCGCCAGCGCGATCAGCACCAGCGCGACGTAGAAGGCCTTCTCGCCCAGGTCCTCGGCCAGGCCGCGCTGGCTCTGCAGGAAGGCGAGTATCGGATCGGTCTGGACCGGGCGCGGGCCGCGCACCGGCCGCTCGATCAGCCCGGCCTTGACCAGCCACTTCGGCCCCTGCGAGCACAGCCAGTGCAGGATGGCGATCACCAGTCCCGAGATGCCCAGCCACTTGTGCAACCGGTACATCTTGTCGAGGCCGTGCAGCCGCTGCTCGATCCAGGCCGGGCGCACCGCCAGCAGCATGGCGACGCTCATCACCCCCATGCCGAGCAGCCCAGAGTACTGGACCAGCAGGCCGCGCCAGGGAAAGAGGCCACTGGTCACCGGCAGCGCAGCCGATTCGGCCAGCAGCCACAGGACAGACAGGCCCAGCAGCAGGCCGGACAGGGTTCTCTTGATGTGCTTCATGCCCCCATCTTAGGCAGCAGAAGCTGAACCCGGAATGAATCTGGAAGCAGAGCGACAACGCGTCACCGGCGTCACTGCCGCGCCGTCCTCACGTTGGCCGGCACCTGCTGCGGCTGGCTGCTGCGCCAGGGGTTGATGTCGAGCCCGCCGCGCCGCGTGTAGCGCGCATAGACGCTCAGCTTGACCGGCTTGCAGCGGGTCCAGAGGTCCATGAAGATGCGCTCGACGCACTGCTCGTGGAACTCGTTGTGGTTGCGAAAGCTCACCAGGTACTGCAGCAGCCCTTCCTGGTCGATCTGCGCGCCGGTGTAGCTGATGCGGACGCTGGCCCAGTCGGGCTGGCCGGTCACCAGGCAGTTGCTTTTCAGCAGGTCGCTGACCAGCGTTTCGGTCACCGGCGCCTGCTCGTGGTCGGCGCGCAGCAGCTCCGGCGCCGGCTGGAACTGCGTGCACTCGACGTCGAGCCGGTCCAGGCTCAGGCCGTCGAGCTCGTGGACCTGCTCCATGGCGAACTGCGCCGGCGCCAGCAGCCGCACGCCCACCGATCCCTTGCGCCCGGCCCCGCGCCAGGCCGCCTCCGACAGATCGGCCTTGAGGCGGTCGAGCACCTGTTGCGCGTCATCGAAGCGGCTGTTATTGAAGCTGTTGAGGTAGAGCTTGAACGACTTGCTCTCGATGATGTTGGGCGACTCGCAGGGCACGGTGAAATGCGCGATCGCCACCTGCGGCTTGCCGCGCGGGTTGAGCCAGCTCAGCTCGTAGGCCGTCCAGAGGTCGGCGCCCAGGAAGGGCGGATGGCCGCTGATGCCGATCTCGTCGCGCTTCGGAGCCCGCGGCAGCGGAAACAGCAGTCCGGGGTCGTACTGGTCAGCGTAGCTGGAAGTCTTGCCGAGCTGCGACTGCTCGGGCTGGTGCTGGCTGGGGTGCTGGGATTCGTTCATGGATTCGGACGGAATGCGGTGGTGAGGTGGCGCGGCAGCAGGGGCGCTGGTCAGCGCTGCGGGTCGCGGCGGAACACGAGGCGGTCGGGCTCGGACGCCGCCGGCACATACCGGTAGCCCTCCAGGTCGAAGCCCTTGAGCTGCTCGACCGAGATCGCGCGCTGGCTCACGCAATAGCGCACCATCAGGCCGCGCGCGCGCTTGGCGGCGAAGCTGATGACCTTGTACTTATCCCCCTTGAACTCCTCGAACACGCAGGTCACGACGCGGGGTTTGAGCACCTTCCTGTCAACCGACTTGAAGTATTCCTCGCTGGCTAGGTTGACGACCAGCGGCGTGGCGTCGGCCACAGCGCGCTGGTTCAGGTAGTCGGCTATCTTCGAGCCCCAGAACTGGTACAGGTTCCTGCCCTTCGCGGTCGCCAGCCTGGTGCCCATCTCCAGCCGGTAGGGTTGCATCAGGTCGAGCGGGCGCAGCACGCCGTAGAGGCCGCTCAGGATGCAGACATGGTCCTGCAGCCACCCGAGATCGGCCTCGGGCAGCGTCTTGGCGTCCAGCCCCTCATAGACATCGCCGTTGAACGCCAGCACCGCCTGCTTGGCGTTGGCGGGCGTGAACTCTGGCGTCCAGGCCTGGTAGCGCGCGACATTGAGCCCGGACAACTGATCGCTCAAGCTCATCAGCTCGGCGATGTCCTGCGGTGATTTTTCGCGCAGCACGGCGATGAGTTCCGCCGCCTGCGGCACGAACAGCGGCTGGGTATGGGTGGCGGTGACGGGCGGCGTGTCGTAATCGAGCGCCTTGGCCGGTGACAATAGGAACAGCATGTTGAACATCCTCTATCGCGACGATTATCTGGTATCGGTGGACAAGCCGCCGGGGCTGCTGGTGCACCGCACCGGGCTCGATGCCGGCGAGACGCGCTTCGCGCTGCAGCTGCTGCGCGACCAGATCGGCCAACCGGTCTGGCCGGTGCACCGCCTCGACAAGGGCACCAGCGGCGTGCT
>JACCEC012326220.1_pt1 | contig 21404 bp, 16 predicted proteins | sample 7450121 | NCBI WGS metagenome assembly JACCEC01 (sample SAMN15323455, study PRJNA562643) | freshwater metagenome | isolation source: river surface water | place: USA:Blue River Watershed | collected 2017-08-18 | reverse complement strand
ATTAAACTAATTTGTTATTAAACTAATTTGTTATGAATAATCCTAAAGTTGACTATTATTTCTTAGATAATAATAATATTATTCATAAGGATGGTTTAATTATAAATTTAAATACGTTAAAATTAACATATAATAATAATCATAATAATTATGTATGTTTTAATAAAATAAAGACATTTTTTCCTGGTTTAATGTTAAAATATTTTAGAGGTATACAAAAAGTAACTAGAAGAGAAGTTACTCATATAGATAATAATATATATAATAATCAAATTACAAATATTATTTATAAACCACATAAAGAAAAAAATTATAATAGAAATTTAATGAATTGTATTAAAAAAAAACAAATTGTAAATAATACATATGTTAATAAATATCACTATTTATTAATTTTTAATAAATACGATATTGAATATAAATTATTAAAATCTTATAATCAAATTTCACATTTATATATACCAAATATAAGAGAATTTATATTAAGATTATTAAATAATGAATATATTTATCATAATGAACATTTTTGGAATTTAGAAATAAAAAAAATATATTTACCTAATTTAGATAATTATATTAAATTATTAGATAATATTTATTACATACATAAAGATTTATCTCATGTAATTAATATTTCTAATAATACTTTATTAAAAATTTATCTTGATATAAAAGGTAAACATTATGTTAATTTATATAAACAAAAAAATAATATTATAAAATTACATTTAGATTATTATGAAAACCCATCTTTATATAAAATAAATATAGATCAAATTCTAAAAAATAATATTTCTAATCTAATTCAACCAAATATAAATAATTCATTAGAAATTGATGAATTGTTTGATGAATTTGAAAATTATTACACTAATAAATTAGATGATTCTTATAATATTGAAATTAAAAATTATTATAATAATAAATTAGATTATTCTTATACTAATGAATTTGAAAATTATTATAATACAAATGATTTAGATATAGAATTTGATTATTTAGATAATTTACAAAATTATTTGACTTTATTGTAATTTTAATCTAATTGTAATTTTAATTTAATTGTAAATTTTATTAGCAAATAAGCTATATCCCCGTTTTATTTTTTTTATAGTAATAAAAGTATTTGTGTTGGTATCTAATACTTCATCATTATAAGAAAAGCAATAATATTTAGAAATTCCACTAATGGTAACTGAAACTCCTTTTAAATCTTTAATATTATTATATTGAAAATTAATATTAAATTTAGTTTGATTATTATATTTAATTTTATAAATCTGATTATTAAAATCAAAATCTTCATTATTTTTATATAGTTTAATTAAATTTTTTTGAAATTTATTTAATTCATCTTTATCAGAAATACTTATGATTATATCATTATTAATAATATTTAAAATATAACATTTAAGTTTAAAAAACATTTTTATTAAGACTATACTATACAAAAAAAAATAAGTTAATATTTAGAATAAATTAGATTTAGAATAAACTAGATTTAGAATAAACTAGATTTAGAATAAACTAGATTTAGAATAAATTAGATTTAGAATAAATTAGATTTAGAATAAATTAGATTTAGAATAAATCAGTAATTTCAAATTCATCATCATTAATATCAGTGCTATCAGTAGGATAATCAGTAATACGCATATTTAATATATTAGTATCTGATACAACATTAGTATTAATTTTATATACAGCGTTTTTAACTTTTAATCTAATTACTCTTTGTAAATTAACTAAGAAAGCAATATTACGTAAGAATTTATTATTATAAATTAAAGTTGGGGTTAATGTCTTAGTACCTGAACTTCCTAATGTATTAATTGCTTCTTCTACAAAATTATAAGTATATTTAGGTTTAGATAGATATACATTAGGTTTTTTTGGATCAAAACTAGTTGGTTGATTAGTAATTTGTAATGCACTTTTCATTATCTCTTCCGTTGATTTCGCACCAGTAGTATTTTTATAATTGATATAATATGGATCTTGTAATAATAAACTTAAATGATTTAAACTATTTTTATAAGGATCTGCAGGTGTGCCTGATAGATTAGTATATAATTTATCTGGATTTACATTTGCTATAAATGTTCTAATAATATCATCAAATGTAAATGCATAATTATAAATATTAATTAATGGAACTTCTCTCATTAAAGCATGTATATTAATAGGATTAATATTTAAATCAATTATATTAAGAATTCTTGGTTTTTTTCTATCTAAACTATATTCATCTAAACCAGGAGAAGTTGATGCACATTTGGTTTTTAAATATTTAGCAATTTCATATTTTTTATTTTCATTAACGACATTTTCAATTAAATTCATCATATCTGATAACATTTCTGCAGCTTTACCTACATAAAATTCTGTAAAATAATAACCACCATATCTACCTGATTCACCTAATCCATATTGCCCCTCTAGCGCATCTAGATCATCAGGTTGTCCTATATCTATAATAAAATCCTGATTATCATTAGATTGTTCTACTATCAATGGTTCAGTTGGTATAGGTAGTCTAGTTCCTCTATTTGATTGTCCAGATGGATAAGGTAATGTAAATGGGTTAGATCTTGATGGTGCAACTCCTAATGGTGCAACTCCTAATGGTGCAACTCCTGATGGTGCAACTCCTGATGGTGTAACTCCTGATGGTGCAACTCCTGATGGTGCAACTCCTGATGGTGCAACTCCAGTTCTTGTTCCAGTTGGTGCAACTCCTGGTGGTGAAAATGGCATTGCAGTTGCTGATAAAGTATTACTTGGTAAACTAAATAAACAATTATTAACATGATTATTAAAATAACTACTTTCTAATAATTGTTTATTTAAATTTAAAAATTGTGTAACTTTTTTAGCTTCAATTAAATTAGTTGATAATGCCGAACCATTATATTTTTGTAATTGTACTTTTAACCATAAATAATTATTAATATCTTCATCTTCAACTCCTCCATATTTTTCACTACTACCTTTAATTGATTGATTAGATAAATTATTAAATATATAATTAGTTGCATAAATATATTTATTCATATCTGATCCTAATGGATAAATAGGTAATAATGGTTGGATTAATGATAATCCTGTATCCATAATTGGATTTAAAATAGAAATTGGTAAAAATGGTAATTCTCTATTATTATTATAAAAGTTTTTAATAAAGTTTTCTCGTACATTACCAAATTGTGGAACAAAATTTAATTCATTTAATACATATCTAGCATCATTTACTAATGCTCTAGAAGCATTAATAATATTATTTAATATTTCATGAAAATGATTTTTATAATTAGAAAATTTATTACCTGTTGAATTTTCTAATATTGTATCATAATCAATAACAATATTAAAATCATCTGTTAAATTATAATTATTTTTATTTATAAAATAATTATCTGGATTTATAGATCCTACAATATCAGTAACTGTTAAATAAGTATTATCAACAATTCTTTTATATACAATACATTGTTTAATTAATTGTTCAAAATAAGTAATAAACATTGGTAAATATGCTTTATATTTTTCGATTTGGACAGATGATACATCATTTAAATTATCTAATAAATGATATTTAACTGGTAATTGAATATTTAATGTACGTGTTAATAAAGTTCTTAAAATAGTAACATTAGACATTGATAATATAGTAGAATTTTTAATTAATGGATAATTAATATTATAATTAGCAGCTGCACCTGCATCTATTACCATATCTGGAATACCTCCATTTTCAAATATAGTACCACTTAAGGTTTTATTTGCAAATTCATCAAATAATCCACTATATATTTTTTTAGTGGATGAATTATAAAATTGAGTAAGATAAGTAAAAACTAATGTATTAAATTTTTGTAATAGTGAATGATTTTGAAAAGTTTTTAATTCTATTTTATCATCAGGAATAATGTAATCATAATATTTAATATTTGTTTTATTAACCCATTTTCTATTTGTGGCATCATAATATGTATTAATATCTTTTAATAAATTATTGTTTCTAGTAATTGTATTAGTTTTAGTATTAGAAAACATAATATCATTATATAAATCTTTTAGTCTATAAGATTTTTTAGTAGTATCTGCTAAACTTTTATTAATTTCAACATTTAAATTTTCTAATGTAATAGATGATTTATAATTTTCAGCAGAACTATCATCTTTAATAATAATATTTAATAATTCATTTTCTAATTGATATAATTGATTTTCTTGATCTTTAACTAATTCAATACAAATTAAATTTCTAAATTTAGAAAGCATATATTTAATATTTTCAATATATGATTCAACAATAGTTTGAAACTTACTATAATCTATAATAAATTTACTATTGGAAATCATTTTTATTTTAAATAAATTATTATCATTAAAATATCTATATAAATTAATTAATAATTGTAATGCATTTGCTTTTGTACTATTTTTAGTATTATTAATATACTCATTTTGTAAATTTGTATTATATTTTTTTAATATATCTAATGGACTCATTACTAATTCATGGAATAAAAGATATACATCAACATTATATGCATTAATATTACTAGATTGATCAATAGCTTGAGATATTAATTCAAATTTATTTTCTATAGATTCAGTTGATAAAATTTGTTTTTTATATTGTTTAATTTTTTCACTAAAAGAATGTTTAGATAATTGTTTAGTTAAGTTTTCATTTTCAAATAATTCATTATAAATTTTATTACGGAATGATCTAACAGATTTAATATCTTCAAATATTAATGAATCATCTGAGTATTTATTAAATGTATTTTCAAAATATTGACTACTAGGTCCTGCACGTTCATATTCATTATTTTCATCTAAAATATCAAAATTAACATTATCTTCGAATTTAGAATCTACAACATTTTTAATATATTTTTTCTTAACTTGATAAAATTCAGCAATATCTTTTTTCTTTAAAATACCATATCTTCTATTAATTTCAGCAACTAAATCTAATACAACAGTTCTTACTAATTTATCTTTTGGAGTTGATTTATAATTATTATATATTTTATTAATTTCACTAACAATATCTTTAATGTTATTTATACCATAAATACCATCTTTAATATATTTAGATTCATCAAAGATACATTGAATTAAGCCACTCCATACAGTTCCAATTTCTGGAATATATGCAATAATTTCTAATTCACTATTTTTTACAGAATTATCATTATTTTTATAAATTTGATTACCATCTTCAAAAATTGTTTTATAAAATTCAACTAATAGTGGTAAACGAATATATAATTCAATAGCTTCAGGAATAACATCTGGTGTAGAACCAGCACCAATAATCATTCTAACAGGATTACGCATTACATTTGCTAAAGTATCTGGTGTATGTAATAAAGTATGAGTATCAACAACTGTAAAAATTTTACCAACAATTGCTTTTAAACCTAAAATAAAATAACGATCATCAATAATAAATATATCTTTTTTAAGTCTATCTTTTAACTCAAGAACTAATTTATCAGTAACTGGAAGACGAGAAACAGAAGATGAAGAATATAATTGTGATATTTTTCTTGGTGGAGTAATAGTACCAGTACTATCTAATAAATAATTTAAATTAGAATCAAGTACTGATTCTACATTTTTATAAACATCTAATGGTAAAATAATAGTAGTAAATAAAACATCAAAGAATGATTTAGTATCACCAGTTTCTGGTTCATATAATCCTTTATTTGTAGTATCTGTATTTTTTGCACCTTTATCACCACCACCAGTTCCATAACCCATAGTAAAAGCACTAACCCAGATATATTTTACTAAATGTTTATAAATCATATTAGGAGAAATATGTAATTTTTCAGTTAAATTAACATTTCCATATTTTTCACCTAAATGAATAAACATAGATAAAATATTTTTTAAAATAGCAATCGAATCAATACATTTTTTAGTTTGTTCAAATGCAGTTTTAATTTTATCAGCAGCAATTGCCTTATTTTGTAATAAAGGAGGAATATTTAATTGTTGTAATAATCCAGCTGGTAAGTTATCAGTTTGTTTGTCAATATTATTTCCAAATAATTCAACTAAATTATCAACTGATTTTTTTGTAAACCATTTTGCAATAATATCAGTTTGTTCAAGCATTTTATGTAAATCCATAACAGCTTCTGGATGTGCTGATAAACTTTCTGTAAAATGCATTAAATATAAATCAATTGCTTCTAAAGATTTATATAAACCTTCTTTTGCTTCATATTGAAGTTTATAAATAGTTTCTACTAAACCACGAGGTATTTGTTGATTAGCTGGTTTACCTTTATTATATTCTTCTAATAATCTTCCACGTCCTCTTTGTTTATCGTTTAATCGATCAACATTTTCAACATATTCTCTTTGTAATTCTGTTAATTTAAGACCAATAGATTTACCAAGTAATTTATCATAATCTTCTTGATATAATTTTTGTTCTTTATTCATACGATGTAAATTTTCTTTAATTGTAGAAACTTTACCATAGAAAGATAATTTTTTAATACTATCTTTAATTAATTTAATATTATTCATAGAAAAAGATTGTTCAACTAATTTATCAGTCCACATAAAATCACTAGATCCGGATTTTTCAGCTTCAGTTTTTTTAAGTGAATTTACAGTATCTCCCATAGTATCAATAGTTTCTTTAAAATGTTTTAATTGTGTATTAATATCAGTAAATACTTTATAATTTTTTAATTTACTACATGAATCAATAATTTTATTTAATGTATCTCCAAAACGTGCTTTTAATTCACGTCCAGCAACAGTTGTATCTAATCCAATTAAAGAATAGAAAATTTTTTCATTATCAATATCTTCATTAAATCCTTTAAACATATTAATAAAATCTTTTAAATCATCATCATATGCAATTTCGGATCCAATTTTTGTTGATAATAAATCTATTAAAGTAGATAATTCTTTAAAATTACGATTTACTTGATTCATAAAAGATTTATATAATTCTTTCAGAGTTTTTTGATAAGTATCAATACGTTTAGATAAACTAGATTGAAGACGAGTTTTTCTTTGACGGCCAATTTCTTTTTCATAAGCACCTCCTTCAATTTCACTAGCTGCGCTACAACCAGGTTTATCAGATTCAGATTCAGAAGAGCTAGATTCAGATTCAGAAGAACTAGATTCATTTGTTCCGAATATATCATTACTTCCTTTTAATTCTTTAACAATTTGTTCATGTTTACCATGTGCATTTTTTAAAATAGACATTGCTTCAAATACTTTTGTTAAATCAGATTTGATTTTTTTATTATTAATTTTTTCAAATACCTTATATAATTGATTATATAATTTTTCAGAATTAGTAATATTTTTATATTCACTATTAGAAATATTTAATTCTTTTAAAGCATTTTTTACTTTATCAGCTAATATTTTAATATCAGACATATTTGTAAAAACTAAAGCTAAACGATCACTAGCAGTTTCATTACCATATTGAACTCCTAAAGTTTCAGCCAAAGTTGTAAAACTTTTATTTTTTTTTAATAAATCTAATAAATCTTTTTGAGTTGGTTTAATTTGAACTTTTAAAATATTTTGTAATTGCCCTAATTCTTTATCAAATGCAGAAAATACTTTATCTTCAATATCTTTAATACTTCCTTTATTAATTTCTTGAGATGAATCAGTACTTGCTAATTCATATAATTTATTAAATCCTTTTCTTAACATTTCTTTTAAAGAATCAATATTTTGAATTTTTTCTTGAACTAAATTACTTAAGTTTACATATTCACTACTAGCAGTTTTTAAACCTTCTCCCATGGCTGTTAAAACTTTTAATTCTTTAGATACTTTACCAGCTCCGGTAATTTCTGATGAACCATATTTTTCTGAACTAGCAACAATATCATTTAATTGATTTGCTAAACTTCCATGTACTTTTTCATCAGCAACAAAGGTACCACCTCCTTGAATACTAAATCCACTTTCAGAATTACCAACAACACTTGTTTCTGGATTAATTCCACTACCATTAAAAATTTCAGATAATTCTGCTAAAATACCAGCAACTTTATCACTTTGTCCAGTAATCGATGTAGTAATTGCTTCAATTTCACCAAACATTTTTTTATTAATAAAAATAAATATCTAACTCAAGTAATATATAAATAATAAATATAATAATTTTAATTATAATAATTTTATTTACAATAAATTTAATTACATTAAATAAATTAGATTAGTTTTAATTGTAATAAACTAATTATAATTAATTATTTTTTTTTACATAAAATTATAATATCTAACCTTAATAAAAATATATACTGATATAAATTATATTTTAATTTATAATTTACTTTTTTTTTAATTTAATTTAAAAAATTTTATGATATAGCAAAATAAAAAAAAATAATTTAAAATTAATTATCCAAAATAAAATATTTAATTATTATATAATAAAAATTATAATTTAATATAATATAACATATAATTAATTTATTTAGAATTATATTATTTTAAATAATGTCGAAAAAATATTGCAATCTATATTCATTTGTAAAGAATCATAATTCTGATTTAATTCCTATTATTGATGATTTATGCGCTGAAGGATTATTTAAAGGAAAAGGTGCTCCTAGAACATTCTTAAATCCAAATAAAAAACTTATTAAGGAATTAGATAATGATATTAATAAAGGAGAATCTGATTTAGCATTAACTAAATTAAAAAGTTTATTTTTAGAAGATGTACATGCTAGTTTAGGTAAAAAAATGTATTCTAACTTTAATAAAAAAGAAATTGATGGTGATTCTATTGTTACTAAAGAATCTAAAAATTTTAACAAATGGAATGATTCGACAAATTTTAATGTTTTAGAATTAGAATCTACATCATTTCCAGTTGAAAAAGAAGGAAAAGGAATTAAAAAAAGTAAAAAAGGTTCTAGTGAAATTTTTGGTAGTAAAGAAATGGCTGCAAGAGTTGAAGTAACTAATGAATTAATTAAAGAATATCAAAGTAATGAAAATAGTAAAGTATTTGCTTATGCTGTTAATTCTTTATTAAAATATATAAAAGAGGCTGATAAATCTGTTTATGAAAAAGTTCATAAATTATTAGATCCAAATTTAGTAGTTAGTTGGTATATTATGGTTCAACCTACATCATCTAGTGATAATAAACATATTTCTGATAAACTTTTTAGTGATTGGGCTAATAATGCATATAAACTACCAAATAAAAGTGTTGAACTAATAAAAGAATTAATTTCATCTAATGATTATGATAATAAAGAATTAAAAAAGATTATTGACAAACGTAGAGATATTAGTGGAATTGGTCTAAATAAAACTATTGAAGATGTTGTTAAAGCATATGATAATGATTATCATAAATTATTAGAAGATGAATTAAGATTTAGATTTTCAGATTTAGAAGAATTAGATTCAGATTGTATTATGACTTTAAATTTAGTTGATTGGGATAGCCCTAAAAAAAGTTTAGTATTATTTGATAACATTCCAAAATCTAATTTATTACAAAGTGAAGTTCATAAGGTAATTACTCAATTTATTAAATCAAATGCATTCTTATATACTCCATATAATGATGATATAATTAACAAAATTCAAAATAGCATTAGTGGTGCAGGTAGTTCATCTAAAAGTGCTTTATATATTTGTGGTGGAAGTTTAAGAGATGAAATTAAAGGTTCTTCTTCATCTAATGCACTTGAATTTAGTTTAGAAGCTTTTGTAGGTGGACTTACTACTGAACAACGTGATGAATTAAAATCTTATTTATAAATTTTATAATCTAATTATTTATAAATTAAAAAAAATCTTATATTTTAGTCACTAGTAACCAAACAAAAAAATATAAATTAATAATCTTATTTTTTTATTAAAATCCACATTTATTAGGCGGTTCTAAATCATTTGATGTATTTATTTTCATTTGTATAATGTTCCATTTCATTGTTGATAAATAACCAATATATACTATTCCTCCAAATAACCAAATTGCTGGTACAATTAAAATTTTTGGAGATAAATCTATATCAATTTCAAAATATTGAAAAAATGATACAATTAATGAAATTATACCAACTACAAGAAATGGTAAAAATAATGCATAAAAAGCAGTTTTAAATTTAGTCCATTTAAATCGATTACTGCAAATTACTCTATTATTTGCTATTTCTTTTGTTTTAGGATCATTAGAGAATATGGCAGTTGAATAATTTAAAGAGTCTCCAATTTCTGCACTTTTTTGTAATCCTTTAGATGTTAATGATGCTGCCTTACTAATTGTATTAAAAATATCCATATTATAAATTATATTATTATATATTATTTTTTTATATTATTATATTAATATAAGTATTCTATTATGGATATATTATTACCAAAACGTTTAATTGAAGATCAAAAAAATAATATAGATTTATATAATGCTAAAAAACATTGTATATCTAAATTACCAAAAACTATATATAATAAAAATTATACAAGTAATATATATTTAGTTATAATATTTTTACTTATTTTATCAGCATATACAAAAAATGAATATATTTTTGTATTATTTTGGCTATCTATACCATCAGTATTATTTTATGAATATATATATTTTCCATATATAATAAATAAAAAAGAAAATAAAATTATTAATGCTAATAAAATTAATAAAAATACATGTGAATTAGAAGATTAATTATTTACTGATGAATATAATAATGAATCATAGTTAACATTACAAATTAAAATTCTACGACAACAATAACGATCTATATGTAATAATTCAAATATATCTTGTAATTTAATATTAACTAGATTATCTATTTCAATTTGAGATGGATTGTAATCATCTTTATATATTTTTTTTAATTCTATTTCATAAACATGATTTTTTAATAATTCATATAAATCAACATATTCACCTAATGAATTATTACAAGTTGGACATTTAATAATAGGAACCATAATAATGTATTATATATTAATAATTATATAATTCAATTTTAAATTGTAAATTAATATTTATATAATTTTATTATAATAATCAAATAAAAAAAAATTGAATTTGCATTTTAAGATAACATATTATAACATATATAACTTTAACACTTGTAAAACTTATCAAAACAATAAAATAAAGATGAATCAATCAATTCTTTATCCAGAAGATGTTATTAAAGCTTACAATACTCATGGAGATAATTTTATCATTATTGATTTTTCAACAATTAAAGAAAATCAAGCAAAAACAGTTAAATATTGTCAATTAAAAATTAAAAAAGATAATGGACAAGAAGTTGTTCCAATTATTAAATTAATCAATTTAACAGTAGCAGGAAAAATTAAATCACCAACAGAAAGAGAATTTGAACAATTAAAAATTGCATTAAGAAAAGATGATATTAATAATGCTGAATCAAAATTTGGAGAAGCAATGGAATTAATTTGTAATGTATTTACAAAAAAAGTTAAAGAAATGAAAACTAATGGTTTAATTAATGATGATGAAGATGATGATGATAATAATTCAAATGTCATTATTGTTCCTAATTGTAAACCACAAACTCCTCTTCAAAAGAAAGCAAAAAATAAAGAAAATGTTAGTATCAATTTAGATAATCCAATGTTATGGTTGGGTTTAAATTTTAAAAGATATACAGCTGAAGAAGAAAAACAACTAGAAATTCTAGATGGTCTTACATATAAACGTGATAATAAACCATTTTATATTAAAGACTTTGATTTAAATATTTATGATTTAGAAAATATTGTAAATAGAAAACCACAATTAGCTATTGATGAAAGTAATGTATTAATGAATAATGGAAATATTCATAAGTTTATTACAGTTAATAGTTTAATTTCTGGAACAGTCTATATGCAAGTAGTTATGTCAAAACAATCATTTAATTTAAATACAAAATTATCTAGAAATTTATATGTTAAATCAAATAAAAATCAAATTTCTAGTAGTAATCATATATTTGATGATTCTGAATTTGAAATGATGATTGGAAATAAATCTAATCAATCAGTTCCAAAACCAGTAACTACAGTTATCGAAGAAGATGATGAAGATGTTGAAGTTGAATATGTTGAAGAAACAGATTCTGAAGAAGAAGATTTAGATAAAAAATTAGATAATTTACAATTTAAGTAAGTTAATTATAAATTAAAATTTAATAAAATATATTATATATATTATATATATTATGTATATTATGTATATTATGCTTATAATTTTATATTAATTGTATTTACAAAAACTAATAAATAAAAATTTTAACTTCATTTGAACCTTTAATTATATTTTTTTGATTAGAATCTTTATAATAATTTTTAATATATTCTAATTCTATTTCTTTTTTTGTTTCTATAATATTATCTTTTAATTTACTATTTAGATTAAATGGATAATTATTTATAATATTTATAGAATTTAATTTTTCTATTTTATTAATAATTTTTTTAAAATTATTAAGCATTTTAGGTTATTTAAAATTGAATAAATACTAATTTAATAATATAATTAAATATGGAAAATAAACTATATAATGTTAATTTAAAACAATTAGATCTATATATTACAGATAATATATTATCTTATTTAAAAATTAATGAAGTAATATTTATTAATAAAAAGTATTATAATAATAATATTAATATTTGTAAAGATGCTAAAAATAAAATTTATAAATTTTATAAATATAATAGATTAAGATTGGAAATGGAGTTTAATTATTATGATAATTCAAAATTAATACAAATATATTACCAAATATGTTATCCTAAAGAATATAGACTAAAATTTATGAAATCAGGTATTAAATATTTAAATAATATAAATAGATCTGAAATGATTGACTTATATAATTTATCTAATATATATCCATTTAAACTTAATTATTATTTTAGATTATATGTTTCATTGCTTAATATTCATGAATTGGCATATATTGGATGGTAAAAAAAATTGAATAATTAAATTATTATATTATATGAACATTATGATTTGTAATTCAGTTCTTGTTAAACGTAACCAAAACTTACATGCTAAAAGATTAAATTATTTAATCTTATGGTTTATTAATGAACAAATGAAGATTGAATTAAAAAAAATTAACTTTCCGGTTAAATTTCAATCATCTACATTTAAATTAAATAATGTTATATATAGTAAAAAACATTTTAATTCAAAAAGACATCGACTACTATATGCTTTAGTTAAAGTACAATTACTTAAAAAAAGAGTTCCAATGTATATAGAACAAGCTAAAAAAAATAATTTATGCATTAAATTCTTTTATATTACTCATTCTAAAAAGATATTTGTAGTTTATGAAAAAAAGAATTAAAATAAATTTATATCTTATATATTAATCATACTTTATTTTTTTTTGAATTAATAATACTTTATTTTTATTTAATTTAATAATACTTTATTTTTTTTTGATTTAATAATAAATAAACTAATTAATATATGAAAATTAAATATGAGTAGTTATCTAAATTTAGATGATATCAAATTTGAAGAAGATTTAATATTAAGAAAAGAATTTTTAGAATATGAGTATACTAAAGATTTAAAAAAAAAGACAATAATTGATGAAATTAATAAAGATAATAATAAATTAATTCTTAATAATTATCAAAAATTTATTACAAACTTTATTAATCCAAATACTAAATATGATAAATTATTATTAATACATTCAACAGGCGTAGGAAAAACAATTACATCTTTATCTACCGCTTTAAATTTTATTAATATTTATAAACAAGAAAAACAAATTAATCTTATAGAAAAAAATGCTGGCATGATTTATATTATAGGTTTTACAAAAAATGTATTTAAAAAAGAATTACTATCTAGAGCAGAATTTGGAATTGTATCTAAATCTGAAATAGTTGAGTTGGATGAATTAAAAAAACAAATATTAAAATATAATTATGAAAAAGATATTGCAAAACTTAAAGAATTAAAAACAAAATATACTATTAGATTAAAATCTAAAAAGGGTAATGGATATTTTGAATTTATAGGATATAAAGAATTAGTAAATAAGATTATTATTAAAAATCAGTTGGATTATAATATTCAATTATCTAATATCAAAACAGATAAAGAATTACAATATTTAATAGATCAAGATATAATAAAATTAAATTATGAATTTTTAAATCAATTTCATAAATCATTAATAATATGTGATGAAATTCATAATGTTTATAATTCATTAGATACAAATAATTGGGGATTATCATTAAATATAATTTTTAATTACTATAAAGAAAAAAAATCTATAAGAGTTTTATTTTTATCAGCTACTCCTATAAATAATAAACCAATTGAAATTATTAGTTTATTAAAATTACTAAATCCAGAAATAGTAATAAATAAAAGTGATATATTTAAATCTGATAATTCTATTAAAAAAGACGGTTATGAATTAATTAAAAAATATAGTAAAGGTAAAATATCATTTCTAAAAGATATGGATATTGAATCATATCCATCTAAAGAAATATATGGGACTACTATTAGGGATATTCCTTATTTAAAATTTATAGAATGTCCTATGAGTGATTTACATTTTAAAACATATGAATATGAATCTAAATTATATAATGAAATTAAAGTAGGAAATTTAAAAAATAAAACTAAAGTTGGAAATTTAGATGAAAATGAAGATAATAATTTAGATACAATTGAAGATATAAAATCAATTGTAAAAAATTTAGAAGATTATCCAATTAATTTAGAATTAGATAAAAGATACCTAAATGATATTGTATTTCCAAATCCTTCTAATAATAAAATTGGATTATATTTAAAAGATGATATAATAAAAGAAATATCAAACTCAGATCAAAAATGGAAAGAAAAATATGATATACATCTAATTACTAAAAATAAATTATTAAAAAATACAATTACAGGAAATATATTATTAGAAAATAATATTAAAAAATATTCTACTAAATATTTTAAATTATTAGAAATTTTAAAAAATATAATAATAAATAATAAAGGAAAAATATTATTATATCATAACTTTGTTCAAGTTTCTGGAATTAATTTAATATCGGAAATATTAAAAATAAATGGATATTTAGATACATCTGAAACTCCAACTAAGTATTCTAAATGTAATATTTGTTATAAAATAAAAGCAGATCATAATAAATTAGATCATGAATTTCAACCAATTAGATTTATAATGGTAAGTAGTATGATTAATAAAAATATTATAGATAAAGATTTAGATAATTTTAATTTAAATAATAATATTAATGGTGAAAATATTAGAATTATTATTGGTTCAAAAGCAATTAAAGAATCTTATAATTTAAAAGAAGTTCAAAATCTAATAGTATTGCATCAACCAGATAATATATCAACATTAATACAAATTTTTGGAAGGGCTATTAGAAAAAATTCACATCTTAATTTACCAATTGAAAATCGTAAAGTTAATATATATATATTGGCATCAACAATTCCTGATTATATACAAAAAAAATCTAAGAGATATATATATTCTTATGAATTGATGAAATATAAATATAAATTAAATATTTATAAAATTATTCAATCATTAACTAATATATTTATAGAATCAGCAATAGACAGAAATATTAATTATAATATTAATTTTCCAGAATATGATATTATTGATAAAAATGATATATATAATATTAATCCTATTTCAAAAAATAAATTAATTAAGATTAATTATAATAATATTAATTTATCTACATTTCAAAGCTATTATTATCAAGAAGAAATTGATTATTGTAAATATTTAATTAAAAGATTATTTATTGAATTTTCTAAAGTATGGAAATTTAATGATTTAGTTAAATATATTAGAAATCCATATTTTAAAACAAATCAAAATAATAATTATATATCTGACTATTCTATAATAATAGCATTAGAATTCTTAGTATTTGAAAAAAATAATATTAATTATATTTATGATGATGAAGAAAAATTATCCAATTTATTAATTGATAATTTATATAATTCTAATGAAAAATATATAATAGATTTAAATAATAATATTAATATTATAACTTATATTGATGAATATTATATATTAATACCATATACAAAATCTAAAGAATATAATATAGATTATGAAATAGTATATAGTGATTATAACTATATACCTGAACAAAAAATTAATTTAAATAAATTAATAGAAGAAGATTTAGATATTAATAATTATGATAATATTAAAAAATACTTTATAAATAAATATCAAAATGTAAAAATAGATAAATTAGTTAATATTATTTCTGAATTTGATTTTAAATTTCATTTACAATTTATAGAAGAAATTATTGAATATTTCTTTAATTTATATACTAATCAAAAATTTCAACCAGATATTAATCATGAAATATATCTAAAGGTTTTATATTTTTATAATAAATTTAATATTATAATTTTTGCTAATAAATTAGATAAAGATTTAGAAGAAATATATAATAAATATATAATACCTACTAAATTTATGAATTTTACAGTATCTGAAGATGTATCTGATAATTATAATTATAATAATTTAATGAATTCATTATCAGAAGAATCCGAATCTAGTAATTTATCTGAAGAAGAATCTAATCAAATATATTTTAATTTTTATAATAAAGCAGTAAATGAAACGAATAATTATTTATTAAAGAAAAATAAAATATTAAAAATATTTGATTATCTATTACCAATAGGACATGTATATGATGAAAAAATTAAATTTTATCATCCATCTAAATATTGGTTTAATAAATTAGATTATAATAAATTAAAATTTAAGTTTAAAGAAAATGATATTATAATAGGATATTTAGAAAAAAGTAATATTGGATTTGATATTAATTTTAAATTGAGAGAATCTAATATTAAATTAAATAAAGTTAAAGATCAAAGATTAGTCGCAAGTGGATTAAATTGTTTATATAAAGATAAAAATGATTTAATTACAATTTGTAAAAAATTAAATATAAATTTAGAAGGAATTAAACTTAGAAAAAGTAAATTATGTAATTTAATTAAATATGAATTAATTAAAAGAGAAATTAATGAAAGAAAAAAAATGTCAAATATTAAATATTTTTACTTTTATTGGGAAGAAATTTAACTTATTAAAATTTAACTTATTAAAATTTAATTTCATTATACTTATTAGTATTTTTGTACTTTAAATTTTTATTATCAATTATAGATAAAATTGTATTTAATTTATAATTTAGATTACTATCATAAAATATATTTGTATCTTTACTATGGGTTGAACCTCCATATATACTATCAGAATAATTTATTTCATCTAAATAATCATCGTATAAAATCCAAAAATATTTATTATTTTCTTTAATTTTTTTATAAATTTGATTATTAAATATATTATGTTTTTTATTATAATAAATATCACTATGTTTTAATATATTAATTTTTTTTAATTCATAAATAAAAGTATTTTTATTTACTCCTGATAAACCAATTGCTTTAATATTATGTTTATCCGAGATATTAATGTCTTTAATAGTATCTTCTTTAATATTATTTTTTTCAATAATATCAGTATTTTCTTTTATTTTATTCATTTCATTAAACTCATCAAAATGATTTTCAATTATATTATCTATTGGCATTTTAATTAAAGATCCATCAGAACTGATAGAACTACAATTACTTTTAGTAGAATTCAAATTATTTTTAATATTATTAAATTCTTGTTCAATAATTATTTTTAATTCATCAATATTAAATAATTTAGAAAGATCGATAATATTTATATCATTTTTATTATAAAATTCAAAAGCATTACTAATATAAATAATACTGCTATCATCCATATTAGAATAGTTATATTTATCAATTAATAAAAATATTCTAATAGTATTATAGTTTAAATTATTAATATAAAAAGTCCAATTAAATACTATTTTATATTTATCTAAAATTAATTTTATCCATTCTGATATAATATTATAATATACTTTTTTATATTCTATAGTATCAAGTTCATCAAATTGTAATTTAAAATTTATAATAATATATTCACTATTTACTGAATTATGAATTAATTCTAACATTATATTATGATAGCTTAATTATATAACTTAATTTAAAAATATTTTTAATATTTAATTTAATAATAATTATTTAACTTTATTTTTTATAATAATTATTTAACTTTATTTTTAATTTTATTAACTATTTCTTCATTTTTATATATTTGATATCCATTTAATGTTGGATTAAATTTAAATACATTTATTATATTATCCTTTTTATTATAATAATATTTATCACCATTAATTATAATTTCTTCAACAGTTACCTTCTCAGATTTAATACAACTATTTGATAATAGCATATCTTTATGTATATCAGGATAATATAATTGTTTATTATTATTAAAACAATTAAAACATGTATAATTTATATTTTTTTTATTTAAAAATTGACATTCTATAGAAGTTGAAGCTATAGATTTTAAAAATATTTGTATTAATTCTTGATTTTTAATAGCATTTTTAAATATATTAATATCAGTTGTAAATTCTAAACTTTCTATTTTCTTTTTTTTATTTTTTTTATTAGATTGTTTCATGCTTTCTTTAATTTTTTCTTTTTCTTTCTGTAAATATTGTTTATTATAATCTGATAAATAAATATAAGTTTGTACATTTTGATCTTTTTTATCTAATGTTTCATGAGATTTATATCTTACAGCACGAGCTATAATTTGTTCTATTAAACTATAATTCCAATAAGGTTCCATAATATGAACAGATCTTACATTTTTTAAATCTAAACCTTCAGCCCCTGATTTTGATATTAATAATATAGAAATATTATTATCTTTAGAATTTAATATTTTAATAATATTAGATCTTTCTTCTGGAGTTTGCTGGCCAGAAAATATCGCATATTTTAAATTTTTATCATCTTTATCATAATTACTATAATTATTTAATTCTAAATATTTAACAAATGCTAATAAACCATAATCTAAGAAATTACTATATACTAATGAAATTTGATTTTTATGATTATCATTAATATTTTTAAATATTTTAACAATTTTTGGACTATATTTTTCAAAATTAAATAAAGTTAAATCTTGAACATCAGGAATATATATATTTGATAATTGTCTAGATTTTATTCTATAACTGGTAGAAACTGAATTTTTTTCTTTAACTATAGATCCACCAATAAAATCATTATTTCCAATCTTATAATTTTCTCTTTTTTCTATATCACGAGCTTTAGAATATTCAGCATTTTGAATTTGTGACATTTCTACTATTTCTATTTTAATAGGTAATCTATCAGGATAATTTTCTTTTGATTTTGTTAATTTAATATCATTTTTTATTGTAGTAATAGTATCTGTATACATATCACCATAATATGAAACTAAACCATAAATTCTATTTTGAAATTTATGTTCATTTTTAATATTATTATCTGCAATATTTATAAAATATTTTTGAAAATCAGAATAATATTCAGGAAGAATAGTATAGTAATCTTTATTTTTTTTTGATATATTATCACTTGGAATCTTTCCATACAACATATTAAAAGCAACTGCAATTTCGAATGGATTATTAATAATTGGAGTACCTGTTAAAAATAATAATTTAATATTTTTAGTATTTATAATTAAATCATAAAATTCATTTGCTATTTTAGAACCATTAACAATAGAATTAAATAAATTATGTGCTTCATCTATTATTATAACTTTATTTTCTAAATTTACCTTATTATCTTTAAAATTATTTAATAAATTATTTAATTTATCATCTAAGGATGAAATCATATTTTTTGAATTGCTAGTTACAAATTTATATTGATTAATAATAGAATCTAAATCTGTATTATTTTCATTAATCATTTTATTATATTTTTCTATTTCCTTTTTATAATTTGCTTGTAATGATTTAGATGATATAATAATAATATCTCTACCAGAATGTCTAAATTCTTCAGCAATAGAAATAGAGGTTAAAGTTTTTCCACTACCAACTGAATGATATAATAATATACCTCTAGCATCAGTATAAACTAAATAATTATAAATATATCTTTGATATTCAAATAATGATTTTTTAATTATTTCAGAATTATCCTTATATAAATCTTTTAAAATATTATGTAACTCAGATGGAAAATTAGTATTATTTTTTATTAATGATATTTGTTTAATAGACGAATTATCCATTATTTAGTATTTTTTCTAAATTATTATTTAGTATTTTTTCTAAATTATTATTTAGTATTTTTCTAAATTAAATATATCAAATTATAATAATTAGAATTATATAAATCAAATTATAATAATTAGAATTATAATAAATTCTAATTTTATATAATATAGTATCTTTTATATTAAAAATGTCAGATAATATTTGTGCATTAAATAATAATAAATCATATTGTCTTCCAGATGCTTCATTAATTATAATATCAAAAACTTTTTTAAATAATGATAAATTAAAACCCACTGAAATTATAGAAACATTATCAGAAAAGGTTAGTTGTAAAGAAGGTAATACATTACAAGAAAAAGAATTATGTATATTAAAAGAACTTAAAGATGATGGAAATAAAGAATTAAGTGAAGCGGTTACTAAACAACTAGTTAAATATTTTAAACCAAAAGCTAAAAGATTAGATGGAAATTATTGGTTAAATAATACTGAAATTGATACAATTCAATATCAACTACAATCACAATTTCCTGGTTATTATTATTCATATATTCATATGATTGATTTAAAAATGTTTAATCCACATACTATAAATTATATAGTAAATGGACATAAAATATATGCAGTTGATGAAATTAATTTTGTAGATGAACTTAATAAAAAAAATAATAAATTAAATTATAATGGAGATTTAAAATATTATGGAATTGTATGTAATACAGATATATCATCTGGTAATGGAATACATTGGTTTTCTATATTTATTGATTTTACTGCAAAACCAATTACGATTGAATATTTTAATTCATCAGGTTATAGTTTAATTAAAGGCAGTCATCAAAATGAAAGAAATAATTTTTTAAAATTCTTTTTAAATTTAGCAGATGAATTAACTAAAAATGGATTTCCAGCAAAATTTATACAAGTAACTGAATTAGAACATCAAAGAGAAGATACTGCTAATTGTGGTAGTTATAGTTTGTTTTATATTTATTCTAGATTAAAAGGAGTTAAATATGATCATTTTGCTAAAAATAAAATATATGATGAAAATATGGAAAATTTTAGAAAAGAATTATGGAGAAAGAAATAATTATAAATACTATTTTAATATATTTTTTTTATTATATTTATAATACTCT
>JACCEC011003925.1_pt1 | contig 21411 bp, 19 predicted proteins | sample 7450121 | NCBI WGS metagenome assembly JACCEC01 (sample SAMN15323455, study PRJNA562643) | freshwater metagenome | isolation source: river surface water | place: USA:Blue River Watershed | collected 2017-08-18 | reverse complement strand
GGCCCGCGCAGGAGCGTCGCGGCGAGGGCGGCCAGGACACCGCCGCCCGGGTCAGCGGCTGTCGGCCTTGGTGTCGCTGAAGCGGCCATAGCTTTGCAGCCGCTCATAGCGCCGCTCCTGCAGCTCGCGCGGCTTCAGGTCGGCCAGCTGGCGCCAGGCGTCGTTCAGGGCGCGCTTGAGGAAGGCCGCCATTTGCGAGGGGTCGCGGTGGGCGCCGCCCACCGGTTCATTGACGATCTTGTCCACCAGGCCCAGAGCCTTCAGGCGGTGCGCCGTGATGCCCATGGCCTCGGCCGCGTCCTGCGCCTTGTCGCTGGTCTTCCAGAGGATGGAGGCGCAGCCCTCGGGGCTGATCACGGAATACACCGAGTACTGCAGCATCAGCACCTGGTCGGCCACCGAGATGGCCAACGCCCCACCGGAGCCACCCTCACCGATCACGGTGGTGATGATGGGCACCTGCAGCTGGGCCATTTCGAAGATGTTGCGGCCGATGGCTTCGGACTGACCGCGCTCTTCGGCGTCGATGCCGGGATAGGCGCCAGGGGTGTCGACGAAGGTGAAGACCGGCAGCTTGAACTTCTCGGCGGTCTTCATCAGGCGCAGGGCCTTGCGGTAGCCCTCGGGGCGGCTCATGCCGAAATTGCGCAGGCCGCGCTCCTTGGTGTCGCGGCCCTTCTGGTGGCCCAACACCATGCAGGCCTGGCCGTTGAAGCGCGCCAGACCGCCCACGATGGAGAGGTCGTCGGCAAAGTGGCGGTCGCCGTGCAGTTCGATGAAGTCGGTGAAGATCTCGCCGACGTAATCGAGCGTGTAAGGGCGCTCGGGGTGGCGGGCGATCTTGGTGATTTGCCAGGGGCTCAGGTCGCTGTAGATGTCCTTGGTCAGCTGCTGGCTCTTCTTGGACAACTGGTCGATCTCGTCGGAGATGTCGACAGCGGACTCGGTTTGAACGTAGCGCAGTTCCTCGATCTTGGTTTCAAGTTCCGCGATGGGCTGCTCGAAGTCAAGAAAGGTTTTCTTGGCCAAATTGTTCTCCTGGTGGGACAGCGCCCGTCAATATTCCACAGGCAGCGGGTCGAGCGATCGCCAAATATACCAAGTCGCCACGCTGCAGAAAGGGGCCCACGCAGCCGCCACTTCACGCGCATCGCTGCGGCTGACCGGGTCACCCGAGAAGTAGTTCTGGCTGATCCCGTTGATCAGGCCAATATCGTCCAACGGAAGGACGTTAGGCCGCATCAAATGAAAAATCAGCAGCATCTCGGCGGTCCAGCGGCCGATGCCGCGGATGCCAACCAGCTCGGTGATGATGGCTTCGTCGTCCATCTCCGGCCAGGCGGTGGGGCGGATCGCACCGGAGTCGAAGTGCAGGGCCAGGTCGACCAGGTACTCGATCTTGCGGGCGGACAGGCCGGCGGCGCGCATGTCGTCCACCTTCAGGCGCAGCACGTTGGCCGGCGTCATCTTGCGGGGTAGCACGGCAAGGCGGTCCCACACGTTCTGCGCCGCCTTCACCGAGATCTGCTGGCCCACGATACTGCGGGCCAGGGTGGTGAAGGCGTCGCCACGCGAGCGCAGCGTGGTGCTGCCAACGGCCGGGATCAGGCGTTTCATGACCCGGTCCTTGCGGGCCAGGTGGCGACAGGCCTCCTGCCAGTAGTCGGGCGAGGCGAGTTCAACCACGCTGTCGGGCTTGGACGCGCTCATGCACTGACCTCCCAGGTGGTGCCCGCGGGCGAGTCCTTGAGCACGATGCCCTGCGCCAGCAGGTCGGCGCGGATGCGGTCGGCGGCGGCGAAGTCACGCGCTTGCTTGGCCGCGGCGCGCTGCGCGATCAGGATCGCGATGGTGGCCTCGTCCAGGGCGGCGCCGCTGCGCAGGAAGGCGCGGGGGTCGCCTTGCAGCAGGCCCAGGCAGCCGCCCAGGGCCCGCAGCAGGCCCGCCTGCTGCGGCGAGCGGGTGCGATTGACCTCGCCGGCCAGGTCGAACAGCACGGCCACCGCCTCGGGCGTGGCGAAGTCGTTGTCCATGGCGGCCCTGAAGCGGGCGGCATGCGGCTCGGCCCAGTCGATGGCCAGGTCGGCCGGCGCCACCGCATCCAGCGCGGTGTACAGGCGCTTCAAGGCACCGCGGGCGTCATCGAGGTGGACGTCGCTGTAATGGAGCGGGCTGCGGTAGTGCGCGCGCACGATAAAGAAACGCACCGTCTCGGCGTCGAACTTACGCAGCACGTCGCGGATGGTGAAGAAGTTGCCCAGCGACTTGGACATCTTCTCGTTATCGATGTTCACGAAGCCGTTGTGCATCCAGACGCGGGCCAGCGGCTGTCCGCTCGCGCCCTCGCTCTGGGCAATCTCGTTCTCGTGGTGCGGAAAGGCCAGGTCGGCCCCGCCGCCGTGAATGTCGAAGGTTTGCCCCAGCAGCGCGCAGGCCATCGCCGAGCACTCGATGTGCCAACCCGGGCGGCCCGGGCCGTAGTCGCTGTCCCATTTGGCGTCGGCGGGCTCGGTGGGCTTGGCAGCTTTCCAGAGCACGAAATCCAAGGGGTCGTCCTTGCCCTCCTGCACCGCGACGCGCTCGCCGGCATGCAGTTCATCGAGCGACTTGCCCGAGAGCTTGCCGTAGCCGGGGAAGCGCCGCACCGCATAGTTCACGTCGCCCGAGGGCGTGCGATAGGCCAGTTGCTTGCCCTCCAGCGTGCGCACGATGTCCAGCATCTGAGGCACGTAGTCGGTGGCGCGCGGATCATGCGTAGGACGCTCGATGCCCAGCGCGTCGAAGTCGAGGTACATCTGGGCGATCATGCGGTCGGTCAGCGCGCGCACCGTCTCGCCATTTTCAAGGGCGCGGCGAATGATCTTGTCGTCGATGTCGGTGATGTTGCGCACGAAGGTCACGCGCAAGCCGCTGGTGCGCAGCCAGCGCTGCACCACATCGAAGGCCACGTTGGCCCGGGCGTGGCCCACATGGCACAAGTCGTAGACGGTGATGCCGCAGACGTACATCCGCACATGCCCGGGCTCCAGCGGGCTGAACGGCTCGACCGCGCGCGACAGCGTGTTGTAGATGCGCAGGCTCATGCGGGGCGGTGAGCCACACGGGGTGGGCGGTCGTGGGAGATCATGGGGACGCTGTGGGCGGGCGGCGGCCCTCTAAAGGGGCCACGGCTACAATCGCCCGCAGTATAAAGCCCGCGCCTGAGCGGTCCGCCCCCTGTGATCCGTCCCCGCGAACGACCCCAGATGACCCCAGGCCGCACGCCGCCCCCCCTCGCCCGCACGCGCCAGGCAGTGACTGCCCTGGCCCTATTAGCCTGCTGCACCGCTTTCGCGCAGGTGTCCGCGACCCAGGCCACCGACGACTACACCCCCATCGCCCAGATGCTGCGCGCCGGTCGCGCCGCCGAGGCCCTGACCCGCGCCGACCAACTCCTGGCTGCGCGCCCGCGCGACCCGCAACTGCAGTTCCTGCGCGCGCAGGCGCTGGCCGATGCCGGGCGCACCGACGATGCGATCGCTGCCTACCAGCAACTCACGCGCGAGTACCCGGAGCTGCCCGAGCCGCACAACAACCTCGCGGTGCTGCATGCCGCACGCAACGAGCTCGAGCCCGCGCGTGCCGCCCTGGAGGCGGCCCTGCGCGCCAACCCGACGTACGCCACTGCGCACGACAACCTGGGTGACATCCTGCTGCGGCTGGCCGTGCAATCCTGGAGCCGCGCCAGACAGCTCGAGCCCACCCTGGCCAGCGCCGGCCGCAAGCTCACCGCCGCGCGCAGCCTGATCGAGGCCACCACCGTGCCCCCCCGCGGCCGGGCGGGTGCCAGCGCGCCAGCACCTGCAGCCCCGGCGCCTCGCTGAAGCCACGACCGCACTTCTTTTTCAAAGCTCCCGCATGCCCACCACACCGCTACCCCTATCCCGCCGCTTGGCCGTCACCCTGACCCTGGCCTGCACCCTGGCCCTGCCCGCGTTGGCACAGGCCCCCGCCTCGGGTGTCGCGCAGGCCCCTGCGCCGGGTACGGCGCCTGCCCCCCGCGTGAAGCTCGCCACCTCGGCGGGTGACATCGTGGTGGAGGTCTACCCCGACAAAGCCCCCAAGACCGTGGAGAACTTCCTGCAGTACGTGCGTGACAAGCACTACGACGGCACCATCTTCCACCGCGTCATCGACAACTTCATGATCCAGGGCGGTGGCTACGACACGCGCTACGCGCAAAAGCCCACACGCGCCCCGATCCCCCATGAGGGTCGCGAGGCGCTGGCGCGCGGCGGTCCGCGCAACGTCGTCGGCACGCTGGCCATGGCCCGCACCATGGACCCGAATTCGGCCAGCGCGCAGTTCTTCATCAACGTGAAGGACAACGCCTTCCTGGACCACACCGCCCCCACGATGCAGGGCTACGGCTATGTTGTCTTCGGCAAGGTCGTGACCGGCATGGACGTCGTGGCGCGCATCAAGTCCCAGCCCACCGGCCCTGGCGGCCCCTTCCCCTCTGACGTGCCGCGCACCCCGGTGGTGATCCAGTCGGCCACGATCCTCCCCTGAATCCCAGCTTTCAAATAGGAAAAACCATGAGCAATCCCAAGGTCGAACTGCACATCACCGGACACGGCGTCATCACCCTCGAACTCGACGCCGAGAAGGCGCCGAAGTCCACCGAGAACTTCCTGGCCTACGTCAAGAGCGGCCACTACGACGGCACCATCTTCCACCGTGTCATCCCCAAGTTCATGATCCAGGGCGGCGGCTTCGACGCCGGCATGAAACAGAAGTCCACCCTGGCCCCGATCCAGAACGAGGCGAACAACGGCCTGAAAAACGACAAGTACACCGTCGCCATGGCCCGTACCAACGACCCGCACTCAGCCACCGCGCAGTTCTTCATCAACACCACGAACAACGGCTTCCTCAATCACACCGCTCCCAGCATGCAAGGCTGGGGCTATGCGGTGTTCGGCAAGGTGGTCTCCGGCACCGACATCGTCGACCGCCTCGAGGGCGTGGCCACGGGCCGCAGCGGCTTCCATGACGACGTGCCCCAGCAGGCCGTCGTGATCGAGAAGGCCGTCCTGGCCTGACCCTGGGTGGGACGCACGACAGCGCTCCACCCCGTCCCGGCCATTCAGGCCGGGCCGCATTGGCGCTGCGTCGACCTGCTGTCCGACATCCATCTGCACCCGGACGACCCGGCCACCTTCGCGGCCTGGCGCCGTCATCTGGAAACCACGTCCGCCGACGCAGTCTTCATCCTGGGCGATCTGTTCGAAGCCTGGGTCGGCGATGACGCCATCAACACGCCCGGCTTCGCGGCCGACTGTGCCGAGGTGCTGCAGGCAGCCGGCGCACGGCGCCCGCTTCATTTCCTGCACGGCAACCGAGACTTCCTGGTGGGCCCAGAACTGGCGCGCGCCTGCGGCTTCACCTTGCTGGCCGATCCCACCGTGCTGGCCTTTGGCACACGCCGCTGGCTGCTCACGCACGGCGACGCGCTGTGCCTGTCCGATACCGCGTACCTCGCCTTTCGAGAGCAGGTGCGCGCGCCGTCCTGGATCGCTTCATTCCTGCAAAGGCCGTTGGCCGAGCGCGAGGCCCTGGCCCGGCAGATGCGGCAGGCCAGTGAGGCCCGCCACTCCGGCGCAGCCGATGAAACCGATGTCGATCCGTCGATGGCCCGCCAGTGGCTGGACACCGCCGATGCAGCGGTGATGGTCCACGGCCACACCCACCGGCCCGCCCAGCACGACCTGGGCGACGGGCGTCAGCGCATCGTGCTCTCCGACTGGGACGCCCAGGCGCAGCCACCCCGACAGCAGGTGCTGCGGCTGGATGCTGCAGGCACCTTCGAGCGCATCGACTTGCCCGCGTGATGCTCGGGTGGTGGCGCAAGCGGCGCGAGGCGCCGCCCCTTCCGCAGGCGCTCTGGGACGCGGTGCTCGCCCGCTACCCCTTTCTGGCCCAAAGACCCGACGCGGAGCTGGCGCAGCTGCGCGTCTTGTCCGCCCGCTTTCTGCAGGACAAGGAATTCCATGGCGCGCAAGGCCTCGTGATCACCGACGAGATGGCCCTGTCCATCGCGGCGCAGGCGGTCCTGCCGGTGCTGCATCTGGGTCTGCACTGGTATGACGATTTCGTGGGCATCGTGGTTCATCCCGACGAGGTCGTGGCGCGGCGTACCCACGTCGACGACACTGGTGTGGTCCACGCCTACGACGAAGTGCTGGCCGGCGAGGCCATGGAACAAGGCCCGGTGATGCTCAGTTGGCACGATGTGCTTGAAGCCGGCACCCGGGCTGGCGAGGGCTACAACGTCGTGATCCACGAGTTCGTGCACAAGCTGGACATGCGCGATGGCGAACCCGACGGCTGCCCGCCCCTGCCCTCGCGCGCCGTACGGCGCGCGTGGCAGGAGGTCTTGGCGCGCGACTACGAGGCCTTCCGAGAGCGAGTGATCGTGGCCGAGCGCTTCGGCGGTGAACCGACCTGGCTGGACCCGTATGGGGCGCAGGCCATCGACGAGTTCTTCGCCGTGGCCTGCGAGGGCTACTTTGTGCAGCGCGAACGCTTCACAGCCGAATTCCCGGCGCTCACGCCCCTGTTCGACAGCTTCTTCAGGCCCGCAGCAGGGCCTTGAGCACGCCCTGCAGCCGGCGTGCGACCGCAGGCTGGTGGGCGCTGGCGAGGACCCGGGCGGTGTCCTGCCCCCAGGTCTGCTCGGGCGCAGGGTCGTGGCGGCGCGTGAGCAGCTGTAGCTGCAAGGCGCGTCGGGCCGCCAGGTGTTCGGCAGGCGTGGGCACCTGCGAAGCCATCTCCAGGCGCAGCAGGGACTCGGACGGGTCACCGCCCGGCGCCGCTGAAATCGCCTGCACCCAGCTGCCCCGCACTGCGGGCGTGACCGACTTGCCCAGTTCGCTCTGGCTCGGGACCTGGTCTCCGGCGCGCTGCTCCCAGGCCGACATCAGTTGCGTGAGCGCCTCGCCGTGGGCCTGCGCGGCCAGCTTGCGCAGAGTGGACTGGGCATGCTCCATGGCCTCGCGCTGCGCGCGGAAGGCCACATCACCCAGGCGCGGTCCGCGGTCTTCGCGATCCTCGCGATCACCCGGGCGACCACGCCCACCCGGGCCTCGTCCTGAATCGCGCTCACCCATGCGCGCTGCGGGCGCGCCCGGGCGCCGATCCCCTGGCCGTCCACCGCGCGCGGCCTGCGCCGGTTCGTCGCGCTTCATGCCAGGACGGTCGTCACCACGGCGTGCCACCACGGGCTTGGGCGCCGGCTTCGGGGCCACAGCGGGGACCCCAGCCACCGCCTCGCCTTCGCCGCTCGGCGGCGACGCGCTTGCTCCGGTGTCGTCAGCAGCCGACGAGGCCTGCTGCGCCTCGGGCGCGGTGGCGGCACCCGCCGCCGGCGCATCGGCCTTGGCCTCAGCGTCTGCACGGGCCGCCGCATCACGGGCCTGGGCTTGACCGCGCAAGGCGGCCTCCAGGTTGGCCAAGGCGGCGCGGATCTTCTGGGCATCGCCCGATGCATTGGCGGCCTCTACGGCACGCGAGGCCTCCAGCACCTGGCGATCACGTTCACTCAGCGCCGAGGCGGCACGATCGCGTTCCTGGCCCTTGCGGTTGAAAGCGTCGTCCAGCGGCTTGCGGAACGCGTCCCACAGCTTCTGCTCCTGCTTGCGGTCCAGGGGGACGGACTGAGCCTCAGCCTGCCAGCGTTGCTGCAGCGCCTTGACCGCGTCGATACGCAGTTGCGGCGCGGCGCCCAGCGCGACGGCCTCATCGATCATCGCGTGACGGCGTTCCAGACTCAGCTTTTGCGCAGCCAGCAGCGGGGCCTCGGCCACCTGCAAGGCCTGCTTCCAGAGCGGCTGGATTTCAGCGAAGGCCTTCTCGCTGAGGTGCCCCGCTTCTCGCCAGCGCGCCTCGAGCTGGTGCAGACCGCGGGCAAAGCCTTTCCAATCGCCGCCCTCGGCGGTGGGGTGAGCGTCAGCCCAGGCCTTGACCTCGTCGATCAAGGTCATGCGGCGACCGCGATGTTCAGCGGCCTCCGACTTGACCTTGTCCAGCCACACCTCGACCACCTTGTAGGCCTGGTTGCAGGCCTCGTCAAAGCGCTTCCAGAGCGCATGGTTGGGCGCGCCGCCCTGGTCCAGCTGCTTCCAACGCTCACGCAGGGTACGAAGCTGCTCCTGCATCTTGCGGCCGCCGAAGCGGGGCTTGCGCACCGCGTCTGCGCCTTCGGGTGCAGCGCCCTGAGGCGCCGGTGCCGTTTCGAACAGGGCCTCCGCCTGGGTCACCAGCTCCTGACGCAACTGGTCAGTGCGCCAGCGCTGCCAGCCCTCCATCTCGCCCGCGGCCGCCAGGGCGGCATGGGCCTGTTGCTCCAGCTTCGGGTCGATGCGCTTGCCGTGTTCCTTGAGCGCCTGGCGCAGGGCCGAGGCAGCCCCTGCGCTGGCCTTGCCATGACCCTGCCCCACCTCCTGTTCGACCTTGGTCAGGGCGGCCCGGACGGCCTCTTCGGCAGCGGCGCGTTGTTGCGGGTCGGGTTGGGCGCGGGCGGGACGGGCGGGGGACGCCTCGACCGGCAGGCCGCGTGCGGCGCGCAGCTCGTCGGCCCAGGCCGGCACCGGCGGCAGCGGTGCGGTGGGGTCGGTGTCAGCCGCCGCGGCCTGGGCCAGGGCCGACTGGAAAGCGTCCCAGACCAGCTGCAGCTGCTGGCGCGACGCGTCCAGCAGGGGCGGAAAGCGCGCGTCCACACTGGGCCAGCCCCCCTCCAGGGTCAAGGCCTGGGCCTGAGACTGCCAGTCGGGAACGTCGGTACGCAGGGCTTCGGCTGCGCCCAGCGCGTCGCGCCAGGGCTTCAGGGAGAGCACCTCGATGCGTTGGGCCAGCAAGACCGCGGCTTCGCGCTGGACCTGGGCTCGGTGCTGCAAATCTTCGATGGCCCGCACCCGGTCGGCCAGGCGCGCTTTCAGGTCGGCCAGTGGCTCGCGGCTTAGAGGGGCTCCCGCCTTGGCTGCGTCGCGCTGCCAGGCCAGGGCATCGGCCAGGTTGAGCTTGGCCTGGTCCAGCAGCGCCTGGGCCTTGGCCGCCCAGTCGGCGGCGATGGACTCCTGGCCCTTGGCACGCTTGATCTCATCCAGCCGCTCGCGCAGCTGACGCGCGGCCCCCTTGTCCCGGCTGCTCAGTTCCCGGTAGACCTGATGCAGGAGATCGGTGGCAGGCTCGCTGGCCAGCCAGTCGCGCAGGCGAGCGGCGCGCTCCCCGGAGGTCGGGGCGGTGAAGGCCCCACCGGTCAGGGCGTCCAGGGCGGGGAGGTCGGAGGGCTTGGGCGTGGCTTGGGTCACAGGAATCTGATGTCGACCGCATCGGGGCGGTCTGGCTGGGAGGGTAATCCGGTATTTTCGCCGCGAAACCGCTCGGTGGGGCCCTGTGCATGAACCCCCCGACCCTCGGGCGCTTCATTGCAAACCAGGAATAAAGGATGAGACTGTTATTATTGACGGGTTATTAAAGCCCCTCCTAGAATCCGGCCGACTTCGGGGACAGCCCCCCGAGGGTCCGATCGAGACCCGCTGCCGACCCCGGCGACGCCAGGCTCCTGCGGACGGCCCCACCCCGGGGCCCGCAACCTGGCCACGTACCCATCACGACGAGACCTGGCGCCCCGGCTGACCGCCTCCGCCGCCCGGCCCCGCCTGTAGAAAGGAAGTGCCATGACAGCGTTCGAGAAGATCAGTCTGGGCCTGCGGACCTTTGCGTCCGACATCGCCCAAGGATTTTTCGAAGTCACCCACAACGGCTCGGCCCTGCTCGGGCTGGGCGTGGTGTTCGCCGCCCTGACCCTGACCCTGCGCCCCGACCTGCGTCTGACCACCGAGACCCACTTGATGGAGTGGCTGCAGGAGCGCCAGGCCGATGCCCTGGGGATCGTGTCCGACATCAGCGCCATCGGCCGGGCCACCGCAGCCAATCCCCGCGAGCTGCCCAAGCCGCAGGCGGCCCTGGCCTATTGGCTCAGCCGCAAGTACCGGGTCGCCCCCGAGCCGGTCAGCGCCCTGGTGGCCGAGGCCTATGCCCTGGGCCCGCGCACCAAGCTCGACCCGCCCCTGATCCTGGCCGTCGCAGCCATCGAGTCCGGCTTCAACCCCTTTGCCCAGAGTCCGGCCGGGGCCCAGGGGCTGATGCAGGTCATGACCCACGTGCACACCGACAAGTTCGACCGCTTCGGTGGCAAGCTGGCCACCTTCGACCCGGTGTCCAACCTGCGCGTGGGCGCCAAGGTCCTGCAGGAGTGCATCCAACGCGCCGGCTCCGTGGAGGCTGGCCTGCGCTTTTACGTGGGCGCGGCCAACCTGGACGAGGACGGCGGCTATGTCGAGAAGGTACTGGCCGAGTACGAGCGCCTCAAGCAGATCGCCGCTGGCCAGACCCCGGTCTCCGCCTGGCCGGCCCTGCCTGCGGCGTCCTGAGCGTCACCCTCGGCTACACTAGCCCGGTACGCGACTGGCGATAGGCGCGAGGCTCCTGGCGGGCCCACCGCGCGGACGTGGGTCACCACGGGGAAGCGTACCGCCGCATGCCGGCGCATGGCCGTTCGCCTGGGCAGCCCCTCTTGTATGACGGGGACCATCATCCGCAAGGACTGCCATCGTGTTCCATCGCAATACCCTCATCGAGCAAACCGACCCTGAACTCTTTGCGGCGATCCAGGCCGAAAACCACCGCCAGGAAGCCCATATCGAGCTGATCGCCAGCGAGAACTACGCGTCTCCTGCCGTGATGGCGGCCCAGGGCACCCAGCTGACCAACAAATACGCCGAGGGCTACCCCGGCAAGCGCTATTACGGCGGCTGCGAGAACGTCGACATCGCCGAGCAGCTGGCCATCGACCGCGTCAAGCAGCTGTTCGGGGCCGACGCCGCCAACGTGCAGCCACACTGCGGCGCCTCCGCCAACGAGGCCGTGTTCCTGGCCTTTCTCAAGCCCGGCGACACCATCATGGGCATGAGCCTGGCCGAAGGCGGTCACCTCACCCACGGCATGCCGCTGAACATGTCGGGCAAGTGGTTCAACGTCGTCTCCTACGGCCTGAACGAGAAAGAGGAAATCGACTACGACGCGATGGAGCGCAAGGCCCACGAGACCAAGCCGAAGCTCATCATCGCCGGCGCCTCGGCCTACTCGCTGCGCATCGATTTCGAGCGCTTCGCCCGCGTGGCCAAGGCGGTCGGCGCGATCTTCCTGGTCGACATGGCCCACTACGCAGGCCTGATCGCCGCCGGCGTCTACCCCAACCCAGTGCCCCACGCCGACGTGGTCACTTCCACCACTCACAAGAGCCTGCGCGGCCCGCGCGGCGGCATCATCCTGATGAAAGCCGAGCACGAGAAGGCGATCAACAGCGCCATCTTCCCCGGCCTGCAGGGCGGCCCGCTGATGCACGTGATCGCGGCCAAGGCCGTGGCCTTCAAGGAGGCGATGGCGCCGGAGTTCAAGGCCTACCAGGCTCAGGTGATCAAGAACGCCCAGGCTGTCGCCGAGACCCTGGTGCAGCGCGGTCTACGCATCGTGAGCGGCCGCACCGAGAGCCACGTCATGCTGGTCGATCTGCGCTCCAAGGGCATCACCGGCAAAGAGGCCGAGGCCGTGCTGGGCAGCGCCCACATGACCATCAACAAGAACGCCATTCCCAACGACCCCGAAAAGCCCATGGTCACCAGTGGCGTGCGCATCGGCACCCCGGCCATGACCACCCGCGGCTTCAAGGAGGCAGAGGCTCGGGCCACCGCCCACCTGATCGCCGACGTGCTGGACAACCCGCGCGACGCCGCCCATATCGCCGCTGTGCGCGAGAAGGTCAGCGCGCTGACCGCCCGCTTCCCGGTCTACGGCTGACCCCATGAAGTGCCCCTTCTGCGGCCATGCCGACACCCAGGTGGTGGAGACGCGCATCGCTGAAGAGGGCGACTTCATCCGCCGCCGGCGCCAGTGCGCCAGCTGCGAGAAGCGCTTCACGACCTACGAGCGGCCGGAGGTCAACTTCCCGGCCGTGGTGAAGAAGGATGGCCGCCGCATCGAATTCGAGCGCACCAAGCTGCGCAGCTCCATGAACCTGGCACTGCGCAAGCGCCCGGTGAGCACCGAGCAGGTCGACAAGGCCATCGAGCGCATCGAGGAAAAGCTGCTGAACCTCGGTGTGCGCGAAATTCCCTCCTCGCGCATCGGCGAACTGGTCATGCGCGAGCTCAAAAAGCTGGACAAGGTGGCCTACGTGCGGTTTGCCAGCGTCTATCGCAGCTTCGAGGACGTCAAGGACTTCACCGCCCTGATCAAGACGGAAGTCTGAGCTGAGGCTGAGTGGGTTCGTCCGCGCATCGGGCGCGGAACGCCGCTCATCGCGACTGCGGCGCGCGGTGTGCAGGGGTCACTGCAAAGTGTCGCGCCATGCTGCGCCACCGCCCTCCGTCCGGGCTCACCCTTGTCGAGCTGATGCTCGGAATCGCATTGCTGGCGGTCCTGCTGGCGTTGGCCGCGCCAAGTTTCCAGGCGCAGATTGCCGCGAGTCAGCTCACCGCCGGCAGCGAAGCTCTGCTGGGCAGCCTGGCGCAGGCCCGGGCGCAAGCCATCCGGCTGGGTCGTCGGGTCACGGTGTGCCGCAGTGCCGACCAGCAGCAGTGCGATACCGATGCCCAGCGCGGATGGGAAACCGGGTGGCTCACATTCATCGATGCGGAACGCCCCGCCGGCAGCAGTGACGCTGCGTTATCGCCCACCGACACCCTCCTGGCCCGCAGCGAGCCCCTGCCGTCCTCGCTGCGCGTACGGGGCAACAGGCAAGTGGACCAGTACATCTCCTTTGCCGCGAGCGGCGAGGCTCGTACCCTCTCAGGCGGAAGCAACCCCCTGGGCACCCTCCGTGTCTGTAGCACGTCCACTGCGTTGAGCGACGGGCGCCGGGCGGCCGAACTGGTGCTCTCGGCGGGGGGGCGCATCGTGAGCCGGCCCGCCGCCAGCGTACTGGCCAACTGCCCGGCGCCATGAATCGCTGCGCCCCCTGCCCTCCATCCCATGGCGCAGCGCGCCGCAAGGCCTCCCAACAAGGCGTCTCGCTGGTCGAGATCCTGGTCACAGTGCTGATCCTCAGTGTGGGCGTGCTGGGCCTGGCTGGCATGCAGCTGCGCGCCCTGCGCGGTAGCCACAGCAGCGTGCAGCGCACGCAAGCCGTCGTCTTGGGCCAGTCCCTGCTGGAGTTGATGCGGGTGGACCGGCAGGCGGCACTGCAGGGGGACTACAACCTGCCGACCGGACCGGGCGCATCGCCGCTTTGCACCTTGCCCGCCGCGTCCGCAGTCTCCCCCGGCAGCCTGGCGAAGACCGAGACCCGCGCGTGGTTCGCCGAGGTGAAGTCGCAACTCGGGCGGGCGAATGACGCCACCACCTGCGTCCGGGTGGCCTGCGACACCCTGGGCCTGTGCAGCGTGCAGATGCAGTGGGACGACAGCGCCAGCGGCGGTTTGCCGGACCAAAGCCTGTCACTGAGCACCCGACTGTGACACCCATGCCACGGTCTCTCGCTCGCTCCCGCCGCTTGCCCGCACAGCGCGGCGTGTCCCTCGTCGAACTCATGGTGTCGCTCGCCCTGGGCCTGGTCCTGATCGCAGGCGTGCTGTCGCTTTACCTGAGTAGCCAGCAGAGCCTGCGCACCCACCAGGGCCTCGCTCGCGTGCAGGAAAACGCCCGGCTGGCTCTGGACCTGATGGCGCGCGAGATCCGCACGGCGGGCGTGATTCCCTGCGGCAGCCCTCTGACCGCCAATGTGATGGTGACGCCCGCTGCGAGCGCCACCACCCGCCCCACACCCTGGTGGGCGGATACCCGCGCCGGCTTCCTGCGCGGGGGCCGGGACAGCGACCAGGGGGTGCTGCCCGCCGGCACCGCAGTGCCCCGTGCCGCAGGGACCGATAGCCTCATCCTCCTGCGGGTGTCCGACGACGAGGGCCTGTACGCGCGCGTGCTGGCGCACGACACGACCGCCCACCAGTTCAGCGTCGCGGCCAGCGTGGCAGCCGCCACGGCCGGGTCAGCCTCTTCGACGGCCGCCACCGTCGCCCGGATCGAGGACAAAGCCTACGCCCTGGTGTGCGACAGCCTCAGCAGCGCTCTGTTCCAGGTGGACACGGTGCAGACGTCCACCGGATTCGTGAACTACCCGAACAGCCCCCGCAATTGCACGACATCGCTGGGCACCGTCGATGCCGCTTGCGGCTCACCCGCCGCCAAGACGTTCCCCGCCGGCGCGCTGCTGGTCCCCTGGGAACCCGCTTTCTGGTACGTCGGCGAGCCCGCCAGCGGCCGTCGCGCGCTGTATCGGGCCGCACCCGACCAGGCTGGCACGCTGCGGCCCGTGGAGCGGGTCCCCGGGGTCGAAAGCCTGCAGGTCGACTACCTCACACGCAACCGCAGCGGCGGCGGAAGTCTGGCCACAGGCTGGGTCGATGCGACGGCCTTCGTCGGTGGTTGGGCTGACCCGGCGCGGGAGGTGGTGGCCCTGCGGCTGACGCTGACCCTGGGCAGCGAGGTCACCGCAGCCAGCGCCGGCGCCAGCGCACCGTTGCGCCGCGTCTTCCAGTCGGTGGTGGCCTTGCGTGGCATGGAGCCCTGAGATGCGCCTGCCGGCCTGCAGACATCCACGCCATCGACGCACGCACGGTGCGGCGCTGGTGGTCGCACTGATGATGCTGGTGCTCGTACTGGTGCTCGGCCTGGCGGCCCTGCGCCTGGCCACCACCGAGGAACGCATGGTCGGCTACGCGCAGGACCGGCAACTCGCCCTGCAGGCGGCGGAAGCCGCGTTGCGCGAGATCGAGGACCGGGTAGACCAGGAAAAGCCGGTGGCACCCGCCACCTGCGGCTCCGCGCCGTCGCTCACCGGCCCGGGATTCAGGATCTGCCCGGCGCTTGCCGCCTCGGCCGTGCCCCGTTGGATACAGCCCGTCGCGACGGACTGGGGCGATGCGTCCCCGGTAGGACCCGCGGGCGCGCAGATCGTGCCCCGCTACCTCCTGGAGCACCTGGGCAGCCATTTCCCGTGCGAGCCCACGCCCGGCGCGGCGCAGGACTGCAGTCAGTACCGCATCACCGTGCGCGCCGGCGGCGGCACGCGTGCCGAGGTGATGCTCCAGTCGGTGTACCAAAGCGACTGAGCAGCACCCCTCCCCTCAACGCCCGATACACGCCATGAACGACCACCTCTCCTCGCGTAGCGCCACGTCGTCCGCACCCACCCGCTGGCGACACGCGCTGGCCGCCGCGATGGCCTGCCTGGGGGTGGCCTCGGCGCTCGCTGACATCAGCATCCCCTCCGTGCCCCTGGCCGTGCGCCAGACAGCCAAACCCATGGTCATGCTGGTAGCAAGCAAGGAGCACCGCCTGTTCTACGAGGCCTACAACGACGCCAGCGACATCGACGGCGACGGGACGCTGGACATCCGCTTCAAGCCCGCAATCACCTACCTGGGTCTCTTCAACCCAGACCTGTGCTACGCGCACAATGGCCTGAGCGACACACAGGGCCTGTTCACCCCCCAGGCCTCGGCCGCCGCGCCGGGACGCACCTGCAACGGCCAGTGGTCCGGCAACTGGCTGAACTACATCACCACCAGCCGGATGGACGCGTTGCGGGTCGTGCTGTACGGCGGTCAGCGCGAAGTGGACACCGCGAGCCAGACCATCCTGCGGCGGGCCTACATCCCGCAGGACGGCCACTCCTGGGCCAAGGAATACACCAGCGAGGCGGTCGACGGCTACCGGATCAGTGACTACACGCCGCTGTCGGCGCCGAACGGGGGGCAGCGGCACTTCTTCGGCAACCTCACCCGCGCTGCCGGTGTGAGCTGCGCGAACCTGAACGACTGCAGCGGCCGGCCCCCCCTGCTCTCGGTCGTCTTGAACTCAAACAAGCGGGTCTGGGAATGGGCTTCGTCCGAGGCTCCTGTGTTGGGCACCCGAAACCTCCAGGACGGTAGCAGCCCCCACGGCGGCACCCTGAGCGAGTACACGGTGCGCGTCGCCGCCTGTGCGACGGGCTACACCAACGGTTGCAAGCAGTACGGCAGCACGTTCAAGCCGGTGGGCCTGCTGCAGGAGTTCGGCGAGAACGACACCGTGCTGTTCGGTCTGATGACGGGCAGCTACGACCGCAACCTCTCGGGCGGGCGCCTGCGCAAGCCCGTGGGGCCCTTCAGGGAGGAAATCAACGCTACGGACGGCACCTTCAAGTCCACGGCCCCCCTGGTCAAGACGCTGGACGCCCTGCGGATCCGGGACTTCAACAATGGCCGCACCAACAACACCTACCCGGGCGAACGTGCCGATGGCGGCTTCCCCGCAGAGGGCGTGTTCCCCGACTGGGGCAATCCCGTGGGCGAGATGATGTACGAGGCCCTGCGCTACTTCGCGGGCAAGAAGGTCCCGACCCCCGACTTCTCCGAGAGCACCACGGTCGATGCCCAGGTGGGGCTGGTCACGCCCCCCTGGGACGATCCGTATGACCCTCAGAACAGCCAGGCCAGGGCCCCCATCTGCGCGCGCGCAAGCCTGCTGGTGGTCTCCGACACCAACGTCTCCTACGACTCGGACCAGGTGCCCGGCGCCTACGAGGCTTTCTTGAAGCGGCGATTCACCGGCGACCTGTCCGGCCTGGACGCGCTCGCGGAAACCCGGGCGATCTCGACCGCCGAGGGCGGCTTTCCAGGGGACTACTTCATCGGTCAATCGGGCACCACCTTCGATACGGCCCCCACCGCCAAGCGCGCCGCCTCGCTGGGGGAGATCCGTGGCCTGGCACCGGAAGAGCCCACCAAGCAAGGCAGCTACCATGCGGCCGCGGTCGCACGTTACGGCAAGCGCACCGACCTGCGTGCGGACCTCACCGGCCGCCAGAACGTGGAGACCTTCGTGGTCGCCCTGGCCTCGCCCCTGCTCCGTATCGTGGTGCCGATAGCAGGCGGCCGCCAGATCACTCTGGTGCCCTTCGCCAAGTCCGTGGGCGGAGGCAGCGGCAGGATTTCCGCCGACGCGGGCCGTTTCCAGCCCACCAACCAGATCGTGGATTTCTACGTCGAGACGATCGCCAACTCCGGCCCGGGCGACGCCGACCCGGCCGTCAACGGTGGCCGCTACTTCGCCCAGTTCAGGATCAACTACGAAGACACGGAGCAGGGCTCCGACCACGACATGGATGCCATCGCGCAATACACCCTGCAGTACAACGCGGATGACACGCTGACCGTCACGGTGCGGCCTGTCTACCAGGGCGGGGGTATCCGGCACCGCATCGGGTACGTGATTTCCGGCACGGGCGCCGACGGGGTCTACCTCGAGGTCCAGGACGAGGCCGACGAAACGCTTTACTTCCTGAACACGCCGCCCGGCACGAAGCCCGGAGATTGCGCCAAAGACGTGAGGTCCCGCCCCAGCACCTGCAGCCGCCTGCCCTACCTGGGTGGCCCGACGGGCATGAACCAGGCCACGCGGGTGTTCCAACCTGGATCGACCCCGGCGGCCACCGTCCTGAAAGACCCGCTCTGGTACGCCGCCAAGTGGGGCGGCTACACCGACCGCAACGGCAATGAGCAACCCGACCTGCCTGCCGAGTGGGATGCCGACGGCGACGGGACCCCCGATGCCTACCTGCCAGTCCTAAACCCCTTGAAACTGCAGCAAGCCCTGCGCAAGGCGCTGAACACCATCGTGGCCCGGGCCAGCACCGCCAGCAGCCTCGCCAGCAACAGCACCAGCGCCTCGGCTGGCACCCTCCTGTACCAGGCCTTGTTCGACACGAGTCGGTGGTCGGGCGACCTGTTGGCCTGGAACGTCTCGAGGGACAGCCTGTCCCGAGTGCCGGCCTGGCGCGCATCGACTGCGCTGCCGCCCTGGCAGGACCGCAAGATCTTCATCGGTCGCTCCAGCGGGCAGGGCGTGGACAGCCTGGACGCCCTCAGCCTGCCCCAGACCGGCGCCGGCGTCATCGACTACCTACGCGGTGACCGCAGCGGGGAACGCCAGAACGGCGGAACTCTGCGGGACCGCAACAGCCCGCTCGGGGCCATCATCCATTCCTCACCGCTCTATGTCCGGGACACCCAAACCGTCTATGTCGGTGCCAGCGACGGCATGCTGCATGCCTTCGATGCCCTAAGCGGGCGCGAGCACTTCGCGGTCATCCCTCGTGCGGCAGCGAGCCGCGTCGCGGCGCAGGCTACCCTCGACTATGCCCATGCCTACCAGGTCGACGGCGAGCTCGCGCGCGCACCGCGCGGCCCGCTGACCGACGACAGGTCCTACCTCTACGCACTACTGGGCCGGGGCGGCAAGGGCCTGTTCTCCTTGAACATCACCGCGCCCGCGAGCTTCGGCACCCACGACTTTCTCTGGGAATACTCCGCCGCCGAAGGCAACGCGGGCGCCTCCGACCGCGATCTGGGGCTGATGCTGGGGCAGGCGGTGGTCGCCCCCCTGAACAACGGCAAGCTGGGCGTGATCGTCGGCAATGGCTACAACAGCAGCTCGGGCAAGGCGGTCCTGTATGTCTTCTCGGTCAACCCCGATGGGAGCCTGGCGCGGATCGACAAGATCGACACCGGCGTCGCCGCGGACAACGGCCTGGGCCCTCCCGCTGCCCTCGACACCAACAACGATGGCAAGGTGGACCTGATCTACGCCGGCGACCTGCAGGGAAATGTCTGGAAATTCGATCTCGGCAGCAGCGACCCCGGCAACTGGTTCATCGCCTACGACAGGCGGCCGATGTTCCAGGCCCGTTCACCGCAGGCCTCCACCGCGCCCCGCGGCAGCGCCCCGACCGCCCGCCAGCAACCGATCACGGCGCCCCTGCTGGCCGTGGTGAACGACCAGCCCGGCGATCCGCACCGGGGCAAGCGCTTTGTCTTCTTCGGCACCGGCGCCTACCTGCGGGACACAGACCCCGGCGACACCAGCGTACAGACCTGGTACGGCCTCATTGACGAGGGAGTCACCCCCATCCTGGCGGATCGCAGCGAGCTGGTTGCGCGTCCGGTCCAGGCCACCGGGGAGGTAGCCGGGCGTGTCGCGCGGGTGTTCGCCTCCGCGACCGCAGGCGACATGGCGGGCAAGCGGGGGTGGTACATCGACCTCACCGCGCCCCGGGCCGGGGAGCGGATCATCACGGCACCCCGGATCGCCCTGCTGGCCGTACCCGCCCTCATGGTCACCTCGATCGACCCGGCGAGCAGCGACCCTTGCGTACCCGGAGGCCGTGGTTTCCTCAGCCTGGTCGACCCCTACACCGGGGGCGGACTGACCGTGGGCCTCATCGATGCCCAAGGCAACGGAAATTTCAACGACGACCTGCTGATGAACAAACAGATCGGATCGATCGAGCTGAGGGTGGGCCTGCCCAGCGCCCCGGCTCTGATCCGCCGCTCGCAAGGCGTGACCACCGCCTTCGTGGCTGGCTCGGCCAGCGGTGATCCCCAGACCACCGGGACCGGTGTCGGCATCCAGAGCACAGGCTTCAAAAGCAGACCCAGCAGCGCCAAACGCATCAGCTGGCGCGAGATCATCAGGGACTGATCATGCGTATTTCATGCACCGCCATGCGCGGCTTCACCCTGATCGAACTGCTGATCGCTGTCGCGATCATCGGTGTGCTGTCGGCCATCGCCTATCCGGCCTACCAGAACCATGTGCTGCGCACGCACCGCGCTGCAGCTGCCGCGTGCCTGCAGGAACTGGCCCTGCAGATGGAGCGGCGCTACACGATCCGACTCAGTTACCTGCCCGACACCGGGCAGCCCGACCTGCCGGTGCTGCCCTGCACCGCCAGCGCGGCGGGCCGCTACACCCTCGACCACGGCAACCTGATGACGCCCCCCGCCACGGCGGGCGGGACGCCCACCAGCACCAAGGGCCCCACAGACAGCCGCTACCTGCTGCAGGCGACCCCGCAGGGACCCCAGGCGACCGATACGGTGTGCGGCACCTTGAGCCTGGACCACCTGGGCACGCGCTCGCGTACCGGCACGGCCACCGATGTACAGTCGTGCTGGCGTTGAACCCTGCCCGCTGCCGACTTGACTTCCACGACGGATCCCATCACCACAGCCCTGGCCCTGGCCCGCGAATCGCTGTACCGCTCCAGCCCCAACCCGCATGTGGGCTGCGTGATCACGGCGGCCGACGGCCGCGTGCTGGGCCAAGGCTCCACCCAGGCGGCCGGTAGCGCGCACGCAGAGGTCATGGCCCTGCGTGATGCGCAGGCCCGCGGGCACGATGTGCGTGGCGCCACCGCCTGGGTCACGCTGGAGCCCTGCGCCCACACCGGCCGTACCGGCCCCTGCTGCGACGCCCTGACCGAAGCGGGCATCGGGCGGGTCGTCGCCTCCCTAGTGGACCCCAACCCCCGGGTGGCCGGCCAGGGCCTGGCGCGCCTGCGAGCCGCTGGCATCACGGTGGAGACGGGCCCCGGAGCGCACGAATCACGCGAACTGAACATCGGTTTCTTCAGCCGCATGGCGCGCGGAACACCCTGGGTGCGCATGAAGGTCGCCGCCTCGCTGGATGGCACCACCGCCCTGGACAACGGCCAGAGCCAGTGGATCACGTCCGACCTGGCGCGCACCGACGGTCACGCCTGGCGCGCGCGCGCCTGCGCCATCCTCACCGGCATCGGCACAGTGCTGGAAGACGACCCCCGCCTGGACGTGCGCCTGGTTGATAGCCCGCGCCAGCCGGTGGTGGTCGTGGTGGACAGCCGCCTGGAGCTGCCCCCCAGCGCCCGCCTGTTCCAGCCCGGGCGGCCGGTGTGGGTCTATACCGCCGTTCAGGACGCGCCCAAGCGCTCGGCGCTCGAAGCCCGTGGGGCCACGGTCATCCCCCTGCCCGGTGCCGGCGGCAAGGTCGACCTGGCCGCGATGCTGCGTGACCTGGGGCAGCGCGAGATCAACGAACTGCATGTCGAGGCCGGCCACAAGCTCAATGGCTCGCTGGTGCGTGAGGGCCTGGCCGACGAGTTCCTGGTGTACCTGGCCCCCGCACTGCTCGGAACCGGCCGGGGAATGGCGGCCCTGGGGCCGCTGACCGACCTGGCACAGGGGCAGCGGCTCGAATTCACCGAAGTGGAGCGGGTCGGACCCGACCTGCGGATCCTGGCCCGCATCCCGGGACGCGACCGCTTCTAGGGCCCCCGCGCCGGCCCCGCGCAGGGACGTTCCGGGCCCGCAAGGGAGCTGGCGCCGAATCCCTGCGAAAATACCGGGATGTTCACCGGCATCATCACCGGCGTGGGGCGCATCGCCGCCGTCCACGACCTCGGAAGTTCTTTGCAGCACGGCAAGCGCCTGACCCTGGAGGCGCCCGCCGGCT
>JACCEC010905163.1_pt1 | contig 21439 bp, 21 predicted proteins | sample 7450121 | NCBI WGS metagenome assembly JACCEC01 (sample SAMN15323455, study PRJNA562643) | freshwater metagenome | isolation source: river surface water | place: USA:Blue River Watershed | collected 2017-08-18 | reverse complement strand
AGGGGGAGCAGGGGAGGCAGGGGGAGAAGAGGAGAAGGGGGAGAAAATAATTAACTTTAATTTCTGACTTCTACACCTCTTCTTCGTCTATCTCAAGTTAGTCGCCTGTAATTTGTTCTTTGTAGGAATTAAATTCTTGAACTAATTCTTGACGGGTTGAAGCTTTTAGTAAGTAGCGGTAAACAAACCAAGCGGTATATCCCATTCCAATTAACTCAAAGGTGGGTGCTAACAGGGGAACATCATTCAAAGCATCAATGACGGCAAATAATACCTTCAAAGTCACAAGAGCAGATAAAATCAGAACAACGGTAATAATCGGCTTTTGGTAGGAGCCAAAAAAACTGGAGACATAACCCGGAAGTTCTGATAAAACGACCACAACTTTTTCTTTAATTTCATCAAACTGGGCATTGCCTGAAGTGGGAGTAATTGCACCGCCCGTTTCCACTGTCACGTCTATTTTTGCTCCACTAGAGGTGGATGTATCCGTGATCTTCGTAGGTTCTTGCATTTTTCGTCTCCTTGTTAAAAAAATGTGCAGTACCAATCGATTTTAAGCGAGAGAGAACAGGTTTTTGTCAGAATTAAACGATTTAGAATAATTTTCAGTCAATTGACAAACCTAGACTGTTTCCAAACGCTCAATAATCTAACGGTAAACCACACTGTTCTAGGGTGGATCGATTTTGCAACAATTCTTCAGTGGGTTGATCAACTTGTATCCTTCCTTGTTTGAGAATCATGGCCCGTTGGGTGACTTGGGAAATCCATTGTAAATCGTGGGAGGCAATCAACATCACTTCCACCGGAAGTTGGGATAAAATTTGCGCCAGTTCCCGACGCCACCAAGGGTCAAGACCGTTCGTAGGTTCATCTAAGATTAAAATGGCAGGTTCTAAAGCTAAAACCGCCGCTAAGGCGGCTAATCGTTTTTGTCCTCCTGATAATTCATAAACCGAACGATTTACACAGTCGGCTAACCCAAAATCTGCTAACAAGTGAGTCGCTTGTACAAAGGCTTGCTCTGGGTCAACGCCATAATTACAGGGGCCAAACATTACATCTTCTAAAATCGTCGGCATAAACAGTTGATCATCAGGATCTTGAAAACAAAATCCCACCCGTCGCCGCACTTCGGGTAACGTGGTGGGTTCAACGAGAATTCCTTGAATGGAAATTGTGCCTGAATTCGGTTGTTTTAACCCAATTAAATTTTCCATTAAGGTGCTTTTTCCTGTTCCCGTTTGCCCTAATAAAGCCATGCGTTCTCCGGCTTTTAAACAAAAGGAAATTCCTTGCAAAATCGGATCATCTTGCCGATAACCAAAGACTAAATCTTGGACAACAACGGCAGGAATGGGGGGGGTCGTTTCTCCGACCACAGAAATAGGGGGTTTTAAATAAGAATAATTCAAGGTTCAAGTCCACTAAAGAAACAGTTGAATTCCAATTAGGCTGATGGCTGTCAGTAAGGTAATGAATAGAGCGATCGCACTATAACTATCTGGGGTAACTTTTTTTTGAGTTTGGGGTTGGCTTAGGTTTCCATATCCTCGTAATTTCATCGCTTTATAAACCTGTTGGGATTGTTGATAACTTCTAATTAACAAACTTCCGGTTAAAGCGGCATAAATTTGTAAATTCTTTCGGCTGAACTGGTGAGGTTTAAACCCGCGTAATTGGGTGGCTCGTTGCATTTTTTGAAATTGATGCCCTAATTCAAATAAATAACGATAGGAAATTAACATCATATCGGTTAAAATTGGAGACAACCCCAAGGATCGGAGTCCTTTAACGATGCTTAAAATGGAACTGGTTCCTAATAAGACTAATCCTAGCGTGAAAATGGCTAAAAAACGGCTGATTATTAATAAAACTCCTTGACATCCTTCTAGTCTTAATGTTATAATTCCCCACTGATAAATAATGGTATTTCCCGATAAAAACGGTAATAATCCAATGACTCCCAATAGGAAAAAACCGGGATAAGTTAACCGATGTAATAGGAATTTTAAAGGGAGTTGAGACAGGAAATAAAATAAAACACTAATACTGAGAATGGCGGGAATTAACCGTAAATCTTGTACCGAGGCAAAGGCAAACATTAAGGCGAATAATCCAATAATTTTATATCGTACATCCCATCGATGTAACGGAGAATTAAACTGTTCATAGGTCTCAAGATCCCAATTCATAAATTCAACTGATGGTATGAATTAATTGATTAAAATTTCAGGCTTAACTCGCTGTAAAAAACTGACTACCATTGCTGTGAAAACTCCCTCAATTAAAATTAACGGGATATGGGCAAAGGTTAACCCATAAATTGCTGTTTTTTCCAGGTGCTGATCCAAAGTAGACGGTAAATTTGTAATCACAATACTAAAGAATAAAACAGCCGATAAACCCACCCCCACCATACCTGCTAAAAAACCAAACAACTGTAAGGATAAACTTTCCTTAAGTTTCGGCTTAATCTGATGGCGAATATGGAATAAAAACCCGGCAATTAAAGCAGGAATTCCCATAATCACGGCATTAATTCCCAGTGTGGTTAATCCCCCATGTCCAAACATGATCGCTTGAAATAATAAGCCTACAATAATAGCTGGAAAGGCATACCAACCTAATACGGCTCCTAACAGTCCATTTAAGACAAAATGCACACTAGCTGGCGGAATCGGAATCTGAATTCCTGATGCAATAAAAAAAGCGGCTGTTAATAAAGCAGCTTGAGGAATTCCTTCACTGGGATTAGATTGTCGATTCAATTGGCGCAGGGAATACCAGAGGATTACACCTGTTATTGCATAGCCACTAATCAGAATTTTACTGGGGAGAATTCCTTCAGAAATGTGCATAAAATATCACTCACTAGGTGTCGCCTAATCTCCTAACAGATTTTGATTGACCTCTATTTCAAAATTGTTAAACCGATGATCAAATCCTAACGATTGAAATTAAATTATCCTCTATCCCAGGAATAAATTTTCATCTTAACATTAAGATTTCGGGTGTACAATCTCTCTTGATGGTTTGGATGAAGGAGTTGCTTTTGGACGCTGGAAAAATAAAGCAGTCCCGATACAACCCCAAATTACAGAAGCAATTATTACGCCTTTTTGTAGAGGAGTTAACGCTGAATTATTTTGAGTTAAAGAGGTAGATTCCTGTGCTATAGAATTTTCGGCTTTCATAGGAATACTAATTAAAGTTCCATGACCGGCTTGACGCACTTTAACTTCCCAATATCCTGTTTTTGAAGGATCAGGCATAAAGGTAAAATAACCTTTTTCATCGGTTATTCCTGTTTGCCAAGGTTGGGTCGGATTATCAGGAGCATAAACTGTAATCTGGGCGTTTTTCATGGGCAAACCTGAGTCATATTGCGCTTTAATTTCAACGGCTGATGTGAATTTATATTCTGCTTTGGCTCCATGAGCGATCGCAGATTCTTGTACACTCAAAGCCGGAAATAAAAGGAGTACAATGACCCATTGCCATTTCATTTTTTTTGCCTCCTCAATATGACTATACTGATCATTTTCTCATAACTTTCTTAAACCAGCTATTTCTTTATAAAATTTCCCAAATTAACCCGTTTAAGAAAAGTTTTGGTATTATAAACGATTTTTGAAAATAGGGTTTAATTCTTCAGGATTAATTCTTGACAATGGCCTTCTCCAACGTGACCCATACTGGTTAAAATACTGATTAACTTTTGATAATCCGCTTTTGATAATTTTTGTTTCAGTGTTGGTAAATCGGCAACTAATTGACCCTTATCAGCGAGGGTTGCCAAAGGTTCAAAACCCAAAGCGGTTGGATTGGGTTCCTCCGTTGCAGCTTCCTTTCCATTGCCAAATAAATGATCAAAATGGAAGGTGGCTTCTAAATTTGATGTTCCACCGGGTTGTAAAATTCCCTTGCGTTCTTCTCCCACATAATCTCCACATAAAAACTGCATTTCTTGATCAAATTTAAGGATAAAAGGAATTTTTTGATCTCCTTTCGTTGCCACTCCTTTGATGACCATAACTTGATCAACGAGGTCGCCTTCTGTTGCTTTTTTCAGGTTCCAAGAAATTGCATTATACTTTCCAGGCGGAGCCGGAACAGCATTAACTAAAACCGGATTAAAATTAGAATCTCCTTCTGTTAAATCAACTGTTTTTTGCACAACTAAACTAATAGTTTTTGTCGCCGTTAGTTGACCTCCTGCTTCTGCATTATAAGGCGGGTTAGATTCATAAGCTATTGCTTCCCCAATGTTGATATAAACATGATCAAAATTGATGTTCCAGCCATCTTTAGACACCAATCCTTTGTTTACAAAATCTTCTCCATTAACCCAAAACTGCATCATTCCAACATCTGAATGGGTTGTTTGATTAGGAGGAATTTGACCTTGGGGAGTGGATGGAGTAGGAGTTTGAGGTTGAGAACAGCCGATTAGCGTAGACACCATGAACCCCATGAGAAAACTGTGCTGAATTTGTGGTTTTTTCATGTAAATCCGCTCAATAGAGTCTTTTATCTTCTAGGAAACAGGTTTTTTCGGTTCGTTGCAATACCCCCCTAGGGCATTAAAATCTAATTTAAGTCTTAAGAATTCATTCAAAAGGTAGAGAATAATTTTAATGATTTCTTCCTCTCGGATGAAACTCTTGTCATAATAAGGAAAGTGTGTTTTTAGGTTAAAGACAAAGCATGAGAGATCTGGATCAAGCAAAAGCCGTTGAATTGCTTAACACGATTATGGAGTTTGAATTAGCTGGGGTGGTGCGTTATACCCATTATTCTCTAATGGTAACTGGGCCAAATCGTTTACCTATTGTACAGTTTTTCAAAGCTCAAGCCACAGAATCCTTACTTCATGCTCAACAAGCCGGAGAAATCCTAACAGGTTTAGAAGGGCATCCGAGTCAAAAAATTGCCCCCATTGAAGAAAGTTATCAACATTCTGTTAAGGATATTCTACAGGAAAGTTTGGCTCATGAACGCAAAGCTTTAGAATTGTATAAGGATTTATTAGAAGTCGTTGAAAATGCGAGTATTTATTTAGAAGAATATGCTCGGACGATGATTGGTCAAGAAGAATTACATAATATTGAAATCAAGAAGATGTTACGAGATTTCAGTTAATTCAATCAGGTTAGCTGGGCTAGACTCAGCTAATCTTAACAATTACTATTCCCAATATTAATCACAACCTCTGTATGGATATTACCTCTGCTTTACCTACATTTTTAATTACTTTACGAGAAGGATTCGAAGCCGCTTTAGTCGTAGGAATTGTTCTCGCTTGTTTAAAAAAAGCTGAACAAAGCCATCTCAACTCCTGGGTTTTTTTGGGAGTAGTTTTCGGGATCTTAGCGAGCGCTATATTGGGTGTTGTCTTTGGCTGGTTAATTCAAGGAATTGCCACGTCTGAACATCCCTATGCCCCAGTATTGGGGGAATTTTTAGAAGCAGGAATTGGCTTATTTGCCATTACCATGTTAAGTTGGATGTTAATTTGGATGACTCAACAAGCTAAATCCTTAAAAGCAGAAGTGGAAGGCGCTGTTAAAGCGGTCATTGAGCAAAATAAAACCGCCGCAGGTTGGGGAATTTTTGGGTTAATTTTGATTGCAGTTTTACGGGAAGGTTTGGAAACGGTTATTTTTATTTTGGCTACCTTTCAACAGGGAATTATCCCCGCAATAGGCGCAATTTTAGGGTTATTGGTTGCGGCTGGCTTAGGAACATTATTATTTAAGTGGGGGGTAAAAATTAATATTCGGTTATTTTTTCAAATCATGGGTATCTTCCTCTTATTAATCGTTGCTGGGTTAGTAATTTCTGTTCTTAAACATTTAGATGCAGGTGTGGGACTATTAGCCAAAATTAATCCTAATTATGTGGGATTTTGTTTAACTGAACCTGCTTCCTGTTTATTAGGAACGTTAGTTTTTAATGCCCATAATTTTTTACCCGATAAACAATTTCCGGGTATCGTTTTAAAAGCCTTATTCGGTTATCGAGATCAATTATATTTTGTGCAAGTGGTGAGCTATTTTCTGTTTTTAATCACCGTCGGAGGATTCTATTTACAACAAGTTAATGGTAAAGCGACTATTCCTTCAAAACCTGAACAAACCCCGTCTTAAGGTTGTGTTAAATTAAGCGATCGCCAAATAATAACTAATTGTGATCGTTTTTTTGACCTCAAGGGTATACTAAGAATAGTGCTCAATTTATCAACAATAAGTCAATTATGCTAAAGTTTGTCATCGCAGCTTTAGTGGCTTTAGGAGTCGTCTTGCTGAGTTCCTGGGTTCTTCCTCCAGCTAATGCCACATCTCCCGACTCAGAAGTGTATATTTGGGATTATGCTTCCATTGGGAGTAGCCAACTGGTCTGTAAAAAAGTCGTTTTCCATCCCGAAAATCGTCCCCTCCCTCCGGGTGTTGAGGTTCAACCTACAAGGATTAATTCTCACATTGTTAATGATAGCAATTGTAATCATTTAACAAAACCTATCTCAAAATAAAATAACAAAACTCAGGAATTATTGTTATCAGAAACCCGGTTTCTCAAAGAAACCGGGTTTCTAATGTTTAATCTGACTCCAGAAGCAGATGAGGATGAAAGCTTGATGATAAGTTTATTTTTAGATTTTCTGAGGAAAGATGTTATGAAAAAACCTGATCAATTAGTGGTTTACACTGAAGAAATGAGTGCAGAAATAGATGAACTTCTCAAAGGTGTTGAGATTGAGGAATGAAACCCTTAAATTGTATGGGATGCTGTTGAAAGTTCAATCGTTTTCATTTAAGTTTTACCTCTTGACCACTAAGAAATAGTTGATTTAAGTTTGTTCATAAATACTCAGAAATAATTCTCGTGGAATATCAGCTTGAGTACAAATACTTCTTAAGGTTGATGCTTTAATGTGTCGGTGATTAGGTACTGTTAAAGGAGTACGGCTACCATCAGAATTTTCTCGTACCATAACAATATGTTCACGTTCTCGCAACAGTTGAAAACCCAAACGCTGAAGTGTTTTAATCACACGGACTTTCGGTGCATCATTAGGAAATTTGGGCATTTAAACACTCACTTCAGCAATGAAAGCGTCTAGGATAGCTGACTGTTCTTCTAAAACCTCCTCACCAAACATTTCAATATGACAACGAATTGCAGAATTAACATTAAGTAAAGCGTCTTGATAGGTCTCTCCCTCACCAACAACAACACCTTTAATTCCTAAAGGATAAGCAATATAACCATCAGAATGTTTTTCAACAATAATTTTAATAGATTTCATAATTTCAAAGGTTTAAATCAATTAATCTTTATTTATTAGAAACCCGGTTTCTCAAAGAAACCCGGTTTCTAATGTTTAAAACGTTCCTGCTAACGCCTCAACACACCGTTCACAAATGGTCGGATCATCTTTTGATTCCCCAACATGAACGGAATAATTCCAACAGCGATCGCATTTTTCCCCATCCGCTTTGACAACACCAATTCCCAAACCTTCTAACTGTTGAGAATACTGTAACCCGTTTAAACCTTCAGGAGTTTCTAACAGTTCAACTTGGGAACAAATGAACAGATAACGCAACTCATCAACCCCATTATTTTCTTTTAATGCAGTTGTTTTAGGGTTCATTAGTTGCAGTTGTTGAAGCAGAGTTTCATCCGCCACATATAACAACACTTTCGCTTCCAAAGACGCACCTATCATTTTATTTTGACGCGCCTTTTCTAAGACCACATTAACTTCACTACGAATTAGTCGTAACTGTTGCCATAACGCCCCTAATTCTGGCTTCTCCCAGTGTTTTTCTAACGTGATCCAACCCGCTTCAAACACCGATTTATAAGGCGTAGAATAGGGGAGATTTTGCCAGATATCTTCCGCCATGTGACATAATACAGGCGCGATCGCCTTAGCCAAATTTTCTAACGCCACCGCTAACACCGTTTGACAACTGCGACGACGGAACGCAGCAGGCGCGCTAATATATAAGCGATCTTTGGCAATATCCAAATAGAAATTAGACAAATCTACAACACAGAAATTCTGAATCACTTGGAAGAATCGGAAGAATTGATAACTTTCAAATGCTTCTGTTACCTCCTTAAATACCTCCGTGATTCGGTGGAGCATATATTGATCCAAATCCGGTAAATCTTCATATTTAACCGCATCTTTTATTGGATCAAAATCATGCAAATTTCCCAATAAAAATCGGGCTGTATTTCTAATTTTCCGGTAAACATCCGCCATCTGTTTGAGGATATTTTTCCCCAAAGGAACATCCGAAGAATAATCCACCGATGACACCCACAACCGCAGAATATCAGCCCCATAGGGCGGCTCCTGCTGTTGGTTTTTACCCCCTTCAATGACAATCGCCGGATCAACCACATTTCCCAAGGATTTACTCATTTTCATTCCCTTTTCATCGAGAACAAATCCATGAGTTAAAACCGTTTTATAAGGTGCATGACCATAATTAGCCACACTGGTTAATAAACTGGATTGAAACCAGCCGCGATGTTGATCAGACCCTTCTAAATACATATCCGCCGGATAATGTAATTCGGGGCGTTGATTTGCAACAGCAGCCCAAGAAGAACCGGAATCAAACCACACATCCATTGTATCGGTTCCCTTGCGATAACTCTTACCATTATTGCGGTATTCTTCCGGTAATAATTCCTCAACGGATAACTCCCACCAGGCATCCGAACCTTTTTCAGCAATAATACTTTGAACGTGATTAATTGTGCTTTCATTTAATAACGGTTCGTTGGTTTCTTCCTCATAAAAAACCGGAATCGGAACCCCCCAACTGCGTTGTCGAGAGATACACCAATCACTGCGATCTGCTACCATAGAAGTAATGCGATTTTCGCCTTGGGCGGGAATCCATTTAACCTCAGAAATGGCTTTTAATGCCGCATCTCGGAAGCCTTCAACCGATGCAAACCATTGTTCTGTAGCTCTAAAAATCGTGGGTTTTTTCGTGCGCCAATCGTAGGGATATTTATGTTGATAAGGTTCTTCTTTTAACAAAGAATTCACTTCTGTTAAAGCCTCAACAATAGCTCCATTTCCCTCACCTAAAACATTCAATCCTTCAAACTTTCCAGCTTCAGAAGTAAAATTTCCCTGATCATCAACGGGGGATAAAATGGGTAAACCATATTTTTGACCGACCATATAGTCTTCTTGACCATGACCAGGGGCAGTATGAACTAATCCCGTACCGGATTCTGTTGTAATATAATCCCCACCCAAAACAATCGGACTTTCCCGTTCAAATAACGGATGTTTGTAGGTGCAATGTTCTAAATCCTTGCCTTTAAACGTGGATTTAATGGTTAACGGATAACCCAACGTTGTTGATAATTGTTCCGCTAAATCTGCCGCCACAATTAAATATTTAAACTGAACAGGTTTTTCAGTTTCTCCCACTTCCACAACGGCATAATTTAACGCTGGGTTAACGGCAACCGCTAAATTACCCGGAATTGTCCAGGGAGTTGTTGTCCAAATAGCAACGCCTAATTCTGATAGAAAAGGCGTGAATAATTCCCGTACAGGTTCAGCCACCGTTAACAGTTTAAAAGCAGCAAATAAACTGCGAGAAACGTGACCTTCAGGATATTCTAATTCCGCTTCTGCTAAGGCGGTTTTTGAACTGGGGCTCCAGTGAACAGGTTTGCGTCCTCGGTAAATATATCCCTCTAAAACCATCTTTCCAAAGACCGCAATTTGGGCGGCTTCATATTCCGGTTTTAAGGTTAAATAGGGATTATCCCAGTCGCCCCAAACCCCATAACGTTTGAAACTGGTTTTCTGTTGTTCAACGGTTTGTAAAGCAAAATCTCTAGCTTTATGACGCAAGGTTAACGAAGTTAATTGTTCACGTTCCCCAGCTTTCATGTTTTGTAAGACTTTTAATTCAATGGGTAAACCGTGACAGTCCCACCCCGGAACATAACGAACTTTACGACCTTGTAAAATTTGATAGCGATTAATAATATCTTTGAGAATCTTATTCAGAGCATGACCAATATGTAGCGCTCCATTGGCGTAGGGGGGGCCATCATGTAAAATAAATAATTCACCTGGGTTATTTTCTGACAGGCGTTGATAAATTTCCTGTTCTGCCCAAAATTGCTGGATTTCCGGTTCCCGCTTCACAGCATTTGCCCGCATATCAAACTGAGTTTGGGGCAAGTTGACGGTATCTTTATAGGATTTGTTTGCTTCTGTCACAGCCGTATCCTGAACGATTCTCGATAATGTATCCGTATTTTATCGTGACATTTCCCATCGTTGAATGGATCGAGTTAAAATCGTTCTCCCATTAATCGTTGTCGCATTCCTTCGGCGATTTTTTGACCGAGATATTCAGGAATCAAACTTTCATTCGGCCCTAAGAGATATAAAATTAATCGAGTTCGTCCCCGCCATACCAATAAATTAGCATTGACCACTAATAAATCTTCTTGCCAGATGGCATACATGACTTTGTAAAATAGTCCAGGTTGGTTATCCGCTTCAATTAATAACGCTGGGAGGTGAAATACGGGGTCAACATAAAATTCGGTGGCGACATCTTCCAAACCCGCATCCAGGTTAAATTCTACAGCTAACATTTCTTCCACCTCAAAATGTCCCGCCAAGGCTTCTCGGACGGCCCGACAGACGTTTTCTGCGGTTTTCTCACTCAGGGCTTTACCGCCACGAGACAGCACCAATTTAATAAATACCAACATCGGCGGGTAAATTTGGCCATACAAGCTGAGGCTATGAATCGTGAGGCCATAGGCAGCCAAAACCCCAAAAATATCGCTGAGTAGAAATGACTGGTTACGATAGGCAAAATGCAGGGCGCTTTTGTTCCCATCCGGCTGAATATCAATCACCGCTTGTTTGGTTTGATAAACTTGATAAGCCAGTTTTAAATTTTGCAGTTGAATTTCGCTGCTGACAAATTGCTCATAAAACTGTGGAAACGCCCGGTTGAAGCGTTTTAGGAGTTCCAAAGTTGAAGATTTTAAGCCAGGAGCCATAATTCAGGTGAAGGTACGAGAGATATACTATCTAGTACAGTCATTCATCATCTATTACCATAACCACGCCTGCATGGGTTTTTGGAAAAACTTGTTTAGCAGTTCGGATTCCTCTTCCTCATTCTCCCAGATCGCGGAGTATGAGGCATACGAGGTTGGAGGCGAAGAGTTAGCAATTCTCAACTCTCGCCCATCGTCATCCACTAATAATGGTCGCATTTTTTTTAGCACCGATCGCGACATTGATTTATATGAATTGGAAGAGCTTTGCAATGCAGTGGGTTGGTCTAGGCGACCCCTGCGTAAAGTCAAAAAAGCCATTCAGTATAGTTTCCTTGTCGTTTCCATGTGGCAAATTCGAGGCAACCAGCGACGGCTGATTGGTTTTGCTAGGGCTACATCCGATCATGCCTTTAATGCGACGCTCTGGGATGTGGTCGTTCACCCAGATTTCCAAAGTAAAGGTTTGGGTAAAGCCTTGATGAAATTTATCATCAAAAAACTCCGTAGCGATGACATCAGCAACATTACTCTATTTGCTGACCCTCATGTTGTGGATTTTTACCGAAATTTGGGGTTTATATCCGATCCAGAAGGGATTAAAGGAATGTTCTGGTATCCAGATTAGGCTGAGGGTGTCAGGTGTCAGGTGCCAGGTCTTAGGTGTTAGGGAAGAACTATTGAGATGGGAAAAACAGCTTAAACCCAAAACCCAAAACCCGAAACCTGAAACCCGAAACCCAGCTTTATGATCAATTTTGCAATTTTTAATCCCATCTGTGCAATTTTAGGCTATACTAGGAAAAGATTTAACGGGATGTAGCGCAGCTTGGTAGCGCGCCTGCTTTGGGAGCAGGATGCCGCAGGTTCAAATCCTGTCATCCCGATTTCGATTTTAATCATACAGGCTTTAGTCTGTTGCTCAAATTGGATATTGGGCTTGACACAGCCACCATTAACAATAACGGGGTTCCCTCCGTTGATATTTTTTGGGCTTCAATTCCCACTTCGCTTGGATGTACGCTTCGGGTGTTTTCATGCCAATATTTTTTTGATTGTATCATAAAGAAACCACCAACCGAAAACAAGACAACCCCAGAAATACAACTGGGGTCTGTGAAAAATTAGATATTAAGAATTATTGCAGATTGAAAAAAAATAAAAACTTTTGAACGACACCTAAAAGCTCACTGTATCTTAAAAAAACCAGGGTTTAACAACTCACCCAGATTCCCACAAATCCAATTAAAACAGGACTTGACAATGATTAATATTTTAACACCAGTTTCTCAAGGGACTGGAGTTGTTTTAAAAGCACCTTTATCGGGATATATTCTACCCCTTGAACAGGTTCCTGATCCAGTATTTGCCCAAAAAATGGTAGGGGATGGAATTTCGATTGACCCGATCAGCAACGTTTTAATGGCTCCTTGTCATGGGGAAATCATACAAATTCATCCTTCCTATCATGCTCTAACCCTAAAAACCCCAGAAGGATTAGAAGTTCTGATACACATTGGTTTAAATACCGTTACATTACGAGGACAAGGATTTAAGCCGAAGGTTAAAATGGGCGATCGCATTCAAACGGGTGATCCCTTAATTGAATTTGACATTGATTATGTTGCCCTCCATGCTAAAAGTTTGCTGACACAAATTGTGATTACCAATTCTGATCAAGTCGCTGCTTTGATCCCCCATTCAGGCAATGTAATTGCGGGAGAAAGTGTAATTTTAGAACTAACTTTAACTGCAAAAGTTAGCGAAAATATCTCAACATCAAATCAGACCCTGACCTCAGATGAAATTATCATTCCAAATCCAGCCGGATTACACGCTAGACCTTCAGCCGTTTTAGCGAATTTAGCCAAAAAATATCAATCCAAAATTCGCTTAAAACGGGGCGATCAAGATGCAAATGTTAAGAGTGTTGTCGCGTTAATGGGGTTAGAAGTCAATCATGGAGATCGAGTGGTTTTAATCGCCCAAGGATCAGATGCGGCGGCGGCAATTGCGGAACTCTCCGACGCTATCCGTTCGGGTTTAGGAGAGGAGGGAACGCCCCCGATGGCTGCACCTGCCAGTATTGCCAAACTCGATATTGCGGCACCGCCTCCCCATCGCCGTTCTGATGATCCTAATCTTCTATTGGGGGTGGCTGCATCCTCTGGGGTGGCGGTGGGTTATACCTTCCGGGTGCGGGAACAGGAGATTAAGGTGACAGAACGGGGCGACAACCCGAATACAGAACGGCGGAAATTAGAAACGGCCATTGAACAGGCCAAATTAGAAGTAGAAGCGTTACGGGCGAAAATTCATGGCCAGGGTGATCCGAGTAAAGCGGCGATTTTTGCGGCTCATCAAGAATTATTAGAAGATCCCGAATTAATGGAAATTGCTACCAGTGCCATTGATAAGGGAAACAGTGCCGCTTTTGCTTGGCAACAAACCTTTACCAATAGTGCAGAAGAATTAGCAAAATTACACAATGAATTATTATCTCAACGGGCAAATGATGTGCGAGATGTGGGGCAACGGGTCTTAAGAATTCTCACCGGAGTTAATTCAACTCAACCCATTTATCCGAATAATACTATCTTAATTGCTGAGGATTTAACTCCTTCAGATATGGCAAATTTGGATCGTTCAAAAGTGATTGGATTTTGTACCGTTGCTGGGGGAGCAACCTCTCATGTTGCAATTTTAGCTCGTTCTATGGGAATTCCTGCGATCGCTGGAACTGAACCTCAAGTGTTAGATTTAACCGACGGAACTCCGGTTATTATAGATGGTAATAAAGGCTCATTACAACTGAATCCAACTGCTACAGAAATGGAACAGGTGAAAGCCTTACAAATTGAAATAGCCCAAAAGCGGAAAGCGGATGTTGCTAATGCGATGAAACCTGCTATTACTCAAGATGGATATCAAATTGAAGTGGTAGCCAATATTGGTAGTAAAATTGATGCTGAAACTTCAGTGCAATTAGGAGGAGAAGGAGTTGGTTTATTAAGAACTGAATTTATCTTTATGGATCGCTCATCTGCTCCCACAGAGGATGAACAAACGGAAATTTATAGCAGTATTGCTCAGGTATTAGGAAAAGAAAAACCATTAATTATTCGGACGCTAGATGTGGGAGGAGATAAACCTTTACCTTATTTACCCATTCCCCATGAAGAAAACCCATTTTTAGGAGAAAGAGGGATTCGAGTTGGGTTTGATCGTCCTGAAATTTTAAGAACCCAGTTAAGGGCAATTTTAAGAGCGGCTGCTTCAGGAAACTTAAAAATTCTGTTTCCCATGATTGCGCGTTTAGAAGAAATTAAAATGGCAAAAGCCATGTTAGAAGAAGAACGAGAAAAGTTAAATACCCCTGCGGTTTCTGTGGGAATTATGGTCGAAATTCCATCAACTGCGATCATGGCTGAACAATTTGCGAAAGAAGTCGATTTCTTTTCCATCGGCACCAATGATTTAACCCAATATACTTTAGCAATGGATCGAGGACATCCTAAACTTGCTCCATTTGTTGATGGTTTAAATCCGGCTCTTTTAAAATTAATTGATTTAACCGTTAAAGAAGCGAATCAACAGGGAAAATGGGTTGGGGTTTGTGGAGGAATTGCCAGTGATCCACAAGCGATTCCATTATTAATGGGTTTAGGAGTCAAGGAATTAAGTGTAAGTGTTCCGAGTATTCCCACTATTAAGGCACAAATCCGAGAATTAAGTTTGGTTCAATGTCAAGAATTAGCTCAAAAAGCATTAAATTTAGAAACGGGGGCTGATGTTCGATCACTTGTAGGGGCAGCCCATAATTAGTTATTTCTCAACGATTAACAATCAACAAAAATTATGTTCAAAAATGCTTTTGCTTTGTTACAAAAAATGGGAAAGTCTTTGATGCTTCCCGTTTCTGTATTACCAATTGCTGGCTTATTATTGGGGTTAGGAAGTGCCCGTTTAATTGAATTACAAAATTTAGCATCGGGAACTATTAACTCTCCTAAATTTTGGTGGCTACCTGATTGGTTAGCTACCATTATGAAGGTTTCAGGAGATGCTATTTTTGGGAATTTACCGATTATTTTTGCCATTTCCGTTGCTATTGGATTTGCAGAAAATGATGGGGTTTCTGCCTTAGCTGCAACGGTGGGATTTGTGGTTTTTGTCGCTTCTTTGGGAGCCGCTTCTACTCATTTATTTGGTGTTAATCCCGATGAATTAGCAACCGTCATGGGGATTCCTTCGTTAGATACGGGGGTATTTGGCGGTTTAATTATGGGCTGTATTGCGGCTTATTTATTTAACCGTTTTTTCAGAATTCAACTGCCCCAATATTTAGGATTTTTTGCCGGAAAACGATTTGTTCCCATTATTACCTCCTTTGTGGCGATCGCAATGGGAATTTTAATGAGTGTGATTTGGCCTCCCATTGGACACGCAATTTCGATGGCTGCAAATGCGGCAGCATCGGGAAATAATGTTAGTATAACGGCTGCAATTTATGGGGTTGTAGAACGTTTATTATTACCCTTTGGATTACATCATATTTGGAATGTTCCTTTCTTTTTTCAAATCGGTTCTTTTACTGATCCAATTACGAACCGAGTTGTGACTGGAGATATTAATCGCTTTTTTGCAGGCGACCCAACGGCCGGAATTTTAGGCGGGGCTTATTGGTTTAAAATGTTTGGTTTACCTGCTGCTGCAATCGCCATTTGGCGGGCTGCAAAACCCCAAAATCGAGTGGTAACGGGTGGGATTATGATTTCTGCCGCCTTTACCTCTTTTTTAACTGGAATTACTGAACCGATTGAATTTTCATTTATGTTTGTCGCCCCGGCTTTATATGGGGTTCATGCGTTAATGGCAGGGTTTTGTGATTGGTTATTTATCACCCTGGGGGGACGGATGGGATTTACCTTTTCCCAGGGATTTATTGACTTTTTCCTGTTTAATGGTTTAGGCACAAAAGCTTGGTTAATTTTGGCTTTAGGGCCGTTTTTTGCCGCTTTATATTTCTGTGTGTTTTACTTTGGAATTCGACAGTTTAATTTACCAACGCCAGGTCGAGAAGAGGACGTAGAAACCCAAGAAAATATTGCCCCAGGAAGCGGAGTTGGCAGTTTAGCAATGGAACTGGTCAAAGCCTTTGGAGGACGCAGTAATATTGCGAATTTAGATGCTTGTATTACTCGATTACGCATCACCGTTCAGGATATGAAAAAGGTGAATAAAAGCCGACTGAAAGCGTTAGGTGCATCGGGAGTTTTAGAAGTGGGAAATAATGCCCAAGCGATATTCGGCCCCCGTTCAGAAAATTTAAAAACGGATATGATTGAATATCTCAAAACGGCTGGGCCAGAAGCCGATATGGTGGAAGATTTTACCTCCGAAACTTCATCGGTTAATAACCCATCAAATTTGATGAGTTCACCCCCAACAAGTGCAGATGTACCGACCCAACATCAAATTGAGACTATTATTATTGCTTTGGGAGGAAAGATGAATATTAAAGCGGTTGATGCTATCGCTTTAACGCGATTACGAGTTCAGGTTATTGATAGTAACCTCGTGGATGAAGACGTATTAAAAGTCGCAGGTGTGGAAGGAATTCTACGTTTACCGGATGGAATTTTGCATCTATTAGTTGGTTTAGGTGCAGAACAATATGCAGCCCAAATTAATAATTAACGGCTTAAATTAAAGCTACACATCCGGTATTGTATAGAGACGTTGCATTCAACGTCTCTACTTAACAATTAATCATTTTTAATTTCGCCTTGTAATAACCAAAAACCACTAAAGGTTATGCCAGAATCATCGGGTTGAACTAATAGAAAATGTAATCCTTTAGCTAACTGTTTTCTGACTTCAAATGTTTTAGCTGCATCAGTGACTTCTGCATCTTCAAAGGTTGCCATTACCCACCGATCTACTAACCCAGATTCTAAGATTAAACCATCAGGAGAACCCGGTATATAATGACAAGCAAACGGTTTAATGTCAGCTAACCATCGAGCTAACATCATTGATTTTTTACCTGCATCAATTACAATCCCAGGAATAGCCACAACAGAAGCTAATCCTAAATTTAAGGGTAAAAGATGCTCCGGCATTTGTAGAATTGGAATAGGACGACCCGTAAAAAACTCTTGTAAATTTCCAGCAGGAATATTAGCAAATCGCCAGCGATCGCCCCATAAATTCTCCGGTAAAGGTAAAGGTGGCGGTTGATCTAATTTAACAGGTTCATAGAACTCATGGCTATAATTTTCAAACTCAGAATACTGTTTTGAACGTTCCTTTAACCACTGTTTTAATCTAACTGTATTTCGATCAGGTTCAACTCTAATTCCTAATGCTTTCCCTGCGGTTTCTAATAAACTTAAACACTGAGGACGAAACACATAAATTCGCTCTGGTTTTTCGGTAATCATTGCAGTTTGCAATTGTTCAACTAACCAAGTCGAATTAGCTTGAGACTGAGGACACATTGCCATCAACTCAAACTGTCGAGTCTCGTCACAGACTAATAACTCCCACAGAGGTTGTCCACTGCTATCCTTGAGAGGACGACGATAAAAATCAGCTTGCCAAATTACCATAACCGCAAAAACCCCAAATATTCTGGTTAAAACTATTCTGTATTTTCAATTCTAAGGTTAAGATTGATCAAATGAGGATTAACAGACATCAGATTCCATGGCTGAGGTTTTGGGAATCAGATTTCAGGTTATGATTCTGTCTCCTGAGCCAAGGAGCATCAGGTTAATTAATTATTTGGGTTATCAAACTATGAATCCTGCACTAACACAATTTGGCGAACGGATGTCTCGTTTAACGGGAGTTCGTGCCATTATGAAAGATATTATTGAAACATTAAGATCTGGAAAGGGAAAAGATTTTATTAATTTAAGTGCGGGAAATCCGGTAATTTTACCCGAAGTTGAACAACTTTGGCGAGATTGTACAGAACAATTGTTATCAAGTCCTGAATACGGAGAGGTGGTTTGTCGGTATGGTTCCAGTCAAGGATATCAACCTTTTATTGATGTAATTGTTGAGGATTTTAACTCGCGTTATGGCTTAAATTTAAGTGATCGCAATATCTTAATTACCCCCGGAAGTCAAGCCATTTATTTTTATGCGGCTAATGCCTTTGGGGGATATACAACGGATGGCAAACTCAAAAAAATTGTGCTTCCCTTAAGTCCTGATTATACTGGATATGGTGGAGTAAGTTTAATTCCTGAAGCGGTTCTTGCTTATCAACCTAGCCTTGATATTAATGAAGAAAATCATTATTTTAAATATCGTCCTGACTTTAGTCAATTAAAAATTGATGAAACCACTGGATGTATTGTTTTCTCTCGTCCCTGTAACCCCAGTGGTAACGTTTTAACCGAAGAAGAAGTTAAGAAAATAGCAGATTTAGCCGCACCTTTTGAAGTTCCTGTTTTTATTGATTCTGCCTATGCTCCCCCATTTCCGGCTTTAAATTTTACAGACATGAAACCTGTTTTTGGGGATAATATTATTCATTGTATTAGTTTATCAAAAGCAGGGTTACCCGGTGAACGTTTAGGAATTGCCATTGGGGATGAACGCACGATTCAAGTATTAGAAGCATTTCAAACGAATATGTGTATTCATTCTCCCCGATATGGACAAGCTATTGCGGCTCGTGCTATTGGGTGTGGCGCGTTATCAGAAATTGCCGTTGAGGTAATTCGTCCCTATTATCAACAAAAATTTACCGTTGTTGAAACCGTATTAAATCAAGCCATGTCTAAAGATTTACCTTGGTTTTTACATCGGGGTGAAGGAGCTATTTTTGCTTGGATGTGGTTTAAAGATTTACCGATGACCGACTGGGAACTTTATCAACAGTTAAAAGAAGTCGGGGTGATTGTTGTTCCGGGTAGTTCATTTTTCCCTGGTTTAGAAGGAGAATGGAGCCATAAAAACCAATGTATTCGCATTAGTTTAACGGCTACGGATGAAGAAATTACAGAAGGAATGAAGCGGTTATCAACCGTCATTGAACAAGTTTATAGCAATTCTAAATAGGTTGTAATATTATGAGGTAGGGGTTGGGAGACCCAACCCTCTTTATACCCAGTTTGGAAGATTCAAACCCCTACAGGTTTTGATTACAAATCATATTTTGCACAAGCACTTATAACGGTTCAATTTCAATATAAACCCCTGTTTCTTTGGCATCAGGATCAAATTCAACATTTAACTGGGGTAAACAACTTAAACGGTCATCAATTAAGACTCCAGCACCATTCAGAGTTAAGGCATCTAAACAAGCACCTGCTAAGTTATCAATATCGGAATTTGTGCGATGGTTTCCTAATAAACGAATCAAAAGAGCCGCTTTTCTTAAGGGGAATTTATGGGTAATATTTTGTTCTGCAATTTGTCGATAAATTTCTACTTCAGCACGATTTCGCCAAGCGCGATAACGGGGGGGTAAATAAGTTCCATTGCGAGTCACCCTGGGACGTGCTTTCGGAACAACGACCCCAGAAATCATTAATTTAATTAGTTCTGCGGATTTTTTAGGTGGTTTTGGGGGGTCAATGGGTGGTGGTTCAGGGGGGTTAATTGGAGTAAATTCAACATCAATAATTGATTCTTGGGAATTAATCGTAATTCGAGTAACAGGAGATTCTAAAACTTCAGGTTCAGGTTGAGGAGTAGAATTTTCTAAGGTTAAGGATTCAGAATGAGTGGCAAGATGGGAGGGAATTATAATCTTTTCAAATCCTGTGGAATTAAACTCGTTTAAAGGATTGGTTTTGGGGAGAGAAGAATCGGGTTTAGGAGGGATAATTTTAGGAGAATTAGAAACAGTTTCAACGGAATTTTTAGCAAGATTTTGTAAAATTGGTTGAACAGGAATTAATGGAAAAACTGGGGTTTTAGCCGGGTTAGGATTGGAATCTATAGCTGAGGAAAAAATACCCGGATTCACACCAGGCATTTTTTGAGCAATTTGCATATAGGTTGCTGCGGTTTGTTGAGAAAAGGTGAAATGTTCGTTAAACCAAACTTGCCAATTTTCAGGAGATAATTGGGCTTGAACGTGCAGCAACCATTCGCCAGCATTTCGCCCATGAATTAAGGCAGTTTGTGGAGAGTTTAAGCACTTTTGGTGTTCCTGATTAATGCGTTCGGCAAAATCATCCAAAGTCGGGAGGGGTTGAGAATCGTTGATAACTTGTAAATAGGTTGACAACATTAAATAAAAGTTTTGAATAGCAACAGGAAGTCGGTGAGAATTTGCCCCCATCCATAGGAAAACGCGGATAATCACAGGGTTTGAATGGGGGTCAGAGTATTGATTCACCGACAGAAATTAAAATCAGGATAACATTAGAAAATCGAGTTAGATTTTAGCATCTTCCATCTCAAGCTGTAAGCTTTATTTTTTGATGTCTGATTTAACTAAAACTCCAGGTTCTTTTTGCATGGGTAAGATATCTAAAATATCGGTTTGGGCACAATATTTCAAATCTTCATAAACCCCTAAACGCAGTAACCGTTGACCATGACTGGCATGATTTAACAGTTCAAACAGTTGATTTTGCCATTGAGAATACAAGGCAATTGCCCCAAAAACTTCATCATTTCCCGCAAAATCATCTAAAGGATAACCCATTTCATTAACTAAATTTTGGGCAAGAGCACCCGCACAAGCGCTGTCTTCTAGGGAATAACTGCCTTCCCAACCGGAACCTAACACCCAAACAGTTTCAGGGTTTTTTTTCATCAAATATTCTACAATAGCTCGTCGATTAATCAAGGACGCCGTTAACACCACAGATGCGGCTTGAACTCGTTCTAAACTGCGAGTTCCGTTGGTGGTGGTCATAAATAATCGTTTTCCTTTCACAACCTCTGGGGTGCAACTTAGGGGAGAATTTCCTAAATCAAACCCATCTACCATTGCACCTCCCCGTTCACCGACCCGAATGCGTTTGTCGGCGGGCCATTTTTCGCTGACTTGCATTAATTGGTCAATGTCGCTAAAGACTTGTACCGCCTCTGCGCCTGCATTTAAAGCCGTAGCAATGGTTGTTGTGGCACGTAACACATCCACGACAATTGCACAGTCGGGGAGGACATTCGCTGGGGCCAATTCAGGAGTATGATAGACAAAAAATTTCACGGTTGGGACTGTGTTAGATAAAATTATCAATATTATTTTACATAGAATTGCGTCAAAAATTGAACCGAAAATTAATTAAATCTTGAATTGAGGAATCATTGTAGATTATTTATGAAGAATAAAAAAATTTTATTTTTAAGCAATGGTCATGGTGAGGATAGTTGT
>JACCEC012752713.1_pt1 | contig 21461 bp, 21 predicted proteins | sample 7450121 | NCBI WGS metagenome assembly JACCEC01 (sample SAMN15323455, study PRJNA562643) | freshwater metagenome | isolation source: river surface water | place: USA:Blue River Watershed | collected 2017-08-18 | reverse complement strand
GGCGAAGAACGGCGTGTGACGGCCACCTTCGTCCTTCGACAGCACGTAGACTTCGGCGCTGAATTCGGTGTGCGGCGTGACCGAACCCGGCTTGGCCAGAACCTGACCACGCTCAACGTCTTCACGCTTCAGACCACGAACCAGCGCGCCGATGTTGTCGCCAGCTTCACCCTGATCGAGCAGCTTGCGGAACATTTCAACGCCGGTGACGACGGTCTTCTGGGTGTCCTTGAGGCCCACCACTTCGACTTCTTCGCCAACCTTGACGATACCGGTTTCGACGCGGCCGGTCACAACCGTACCACGACCCGAGATCGAGAACACGTCTTCGACCGGCATCAGGAACGGCTTGTCGGTCGGGCGCGGCGGCTGCGGGATGGCAGTGTCGACGGCGTTCATCAGGGCAATGATCGATTCCTTGCCGATGTTGTCGTCGCGGCCTTCGAGGGCGGCCAGAGCCGAACCCGGGATCACAGGGATGTTGTCGCCATCGAAGCCGTACGAGCTGAGCAGCTCGCGGATTTCGAGTTCAACGAGCTCGAGGATTTCGGCGTCGTCGACCTGGTCAACCTTGTTCATGTACACGACCAGAGCCGGCACGCCGACCTGGCGGGCGAGCAGGATGTGTTCACGGGTCTGCGGCATCGGACCGTCAGCAGCGTTCACCACGAGGATGGCGCCGTCCATCTGAGCCGCACCGGTGATCATGTTCTTCACATAGTCAGCGTGGCCCGGGCAGTCGACGTGCGCATAGTGACGGGCAGCGGTTTCGTACTCGACGTGAGCGGTCGAGATGGTGATGCCACGCTCGCGCTCTTCGGGAGCCTTGTCGATGTTGGCGAAATCGACGGCTTCACCGCCGTTCACTTCCGCCATGACCTTGGTGATCGCGGCGGTCAGCGTGGTCTTACCATGGTCAACGTGACCGATGGTGCCGATGTTGCAGTGCGGCTTGGTCCGCTCAAACTTAGCCTTAGCCATTGTCTCAAACCTTCTTTCGCTTTGAATTGAATCTGCGGGGTTTGGACGGCGCCCGCTGAATCAGGCGCCGCCCCTAGCCTGATCGGACTGATCAGGCAACCCTATGTTGACGTATCATCTTGCCGGTTAGGCAAGCTTCTCCTTGATCTCGGTCGCGACATTCGCCGGGACCTCATCATAGTGGTCGAAGAACATCGAGTAGTTCGCCCGGCCCTGCGTGAATGAACGCAGCTGGTTGACGTAACCAAACATGTTCGCAAGCGGCACCATCGCCGTCACTGCCTGCGCGTTGCCGCGCGAGTCAGTGCCCTGGATCTGGCCACGACGCGAGTTCATGTCGCCAATGACATCACCCAGATAGTCTTCCGGGGTGACAACTTCGACGCGCATGATCGGTTCGAGCAGCTTGATGCCTGCCTTTTGAGCAACTTCGCGCATGGCGGCGCGACCGGTGATTTCGAATGCCAGTGCCGACGAGTCGACGTCGTGGTATGCACCGTCATAGAGCAAGATTTCGAAATCGATGATCGGGAAGCCGATGAGCTGACCCGATTCGGCCGTTTCGCGCATGCCCTTTTCAATCGCGGGGATATATTCCTTCGGAATGTTACCGCCCTTGATTTCGTCCTTAAAGACGATGCCCGACCCACGTTCGCCCGGCGTGACCTTTACCTTCACGCGACCGAACTGACCGGTGCCACCCGACTGCTTCTTGTGGGTGTAGTCCACATCGACCGACTTCGCGAGATACTCACGATAGGCCACCTGCGGCGCACCAACATTGGCTTCCACCTTGAATTCACGCTTCATGCGATCGACAAGGATTTCGAGGTGAAGTTCACCCATGCCCTTGATGATCGTCTGCCCCGATTCATGGTCTGTCGAGACACGGAACGACGGATCTTCAGCGGCCAGACGATTGAGCGCGAGGCCCATCTTTTCCTGGTCAGCCTTGGTCTTCGGTTCCACCGACAATTCGATAACCGGTTCCGGAAACTCCATGCGTTCCAGAATGATCGGCTTGGCAGGATCGCACAGCGTATCGCCGGTCGTCGTTTCCTTCATGCCCGCTAGAGCCACGATGTCGCCCGCATAGGCCACATCAATGTCTTCACGCTCGTTCGCATGCATAAGGAGCATACGGCCGATCTTTTCCTTCTTGTCCTTCACCGAGTTCAGATAGCTGCCCTTGGAGAGCGTACCCGAATAGATCCGGCAGAAGGTGAGCGAGCCGACAAACGGATCGTTCATGATCTTGAAGGCCAGTGCGCTGAACGGCGCGTCGTCGGCAGTTGGACGGCTGTCCGGTTCTTCCGACGAGGGGTTGATACCCTGCACGTCTTCAATGTCGAGCGGCGACGGCAGATAATCGACAACGGCGTCGAGCAGCGGCTGCACGCCCTTGTTCTTGAACGCCGAGCCACAGCAGACGGGCACGAACGCCTGTGCCAGCGTGCCCTTGCGGATCAGCGCCTTGAGCGTCGGGACGTCGGGCAGATTGCCTTCGAGATAGGCTTCCATCGCGTCATCGTCTTGCTCAACGGCAAGCTCGATCAGCTTTTCGCGATATTCAGCGGCCTGGTCTGCCATGTCAGCCGGGATTTCTTCGTAGAAGAATTCAGCGCCCAGCGCTTCATTTTTCCAGATGATCGCGCGGTTTTCGACGAGGTCGACGAGACCCTTCAAGCTGCTTTCGATGCCGATCGGCAGATAGAGGACCGCCGGGGTCGCACCCAGGCGCTCGACGATCGATTTCACGCAGAACTCAAAGCTTGCGCCTGTACGGTCCAGCTTGTTGATGAAGCACATCCGCGGCACCTTGTACTTGTCCGCCTGACGCCACACCGTTTCAGACTGCGGCTCAACGCCAGCCACACCGTCAAAGCACGCAACCGCACCGTCGAGCACACGCAGCGACCGTTCCACTTCAATCGTGAAGTCAACGTGGCCTGGTGTGTCGATGATGTTGATCCGGTGGCCCTTCCATTCACAGGTCGTGGCGGCCGACGTGATCGTGATGCCGCGCTCCTGCTCCTGTTCCATCCAATCCATCGTGGCGGTGCCTTCGTGCACTTCGCCGATCTTGTAGGACTTGCCGGTGTAATAAAGGATACGCTCCGTCGTCGTGGTTTTACCCGCGTCGATGTGCGCCATGATACCGATGTTGCGGTATTTCTCGAGAGGATGGCTGCGTGCCATGAGTTGATCTCCGATGGGGTGGGACGCCCGTTAAAGCGCCCCGATTGTTACAGCGCGATTACCAGCGATAGTGCGAGAAGGCGCGGTTCGCTTCAGCCATACGGTGCGTGTCTTCACGCTTTTTAACCGCATTGCCACGGTTGTTGGCCGCATCCATAAGCTCACCCGACAGACGAGCGGCCATGGTGTTTTCCGAGCGCGAGCGCGCAGCCGAGATCAGCCAGCGAATGGCAAGCGCCTGCGCACGTTCCGCACGGACTTCAACCGGCACCTGGTAAGTTGCGCCACCAACGCGACGCGAACGGACTTCGATGCCCGGCTTCACATTGTTAAGCGCATCGTGGAACACGCCGAGCGGTTCCTTCTTGGCCTTGGCTTCGATTGATTCAAGCGCACCATAAACGATGCCTTCAGCAACCGACTTTTTCCCGTCAAGCATGACGGAGTTCATGAATTTCGAAAGCACCACATCCCCAAACCTGGGATCGGGCAGGATTTCCCGCTTCTCGGGACGACGACGACGAGCCATGTCAGCTTATCCTTCTATTTGGGAAGATTACTTAGGACGCTTCGCGCCGTATTTCGAACGGCTCTGCTTGCGGTCCTTCACACCCTGCGTGTCGAGCACGCCGCGGAGAACGTGATAGCGGACACCGGGAAGGTCGCGCACACGACCACCGCGGATCAGCACCACAGAGTGCTCCTGAAGGTTGTGACCTTCGCCGGGGATGTAGCTGATGACTTCACGACCGTTTGTCAGACGAATCTTCGCAACTTTACGAAGAGCCGAGTTCGGCTTCTTCGGCGTCGTGGTGTAAACGCGCGTGCAGACCCCACGCTTTTGCGGGTTCTGTTCCATTGCGGGAACCTTGGATTTCGCCTTTTGCGGCGCACGGCCCTTGCGGACCAACTGATTAATTGTTGGCATGAAGCCCTTCACCTTTACGAAGTTACTCTGTTGCCCGGCGAAGGCACTTTCATGACGAAAGCACGAATCGGCCCCAGGGCGGTTACCTTGGGGTCTATTCCCGCACAAACAGTGTTCAAGCGCTATGTAATGCCCGAAATTCCTGGGGTTTGCGAGCATCACTCACGCGCACCATTCCGGTCAGGCGAAGCGGCACCTAACCGCGATGCCCAAAAAGGTCAATGGGCTCTGGCACAGCCGAGACCCGGTTTTCTGCCGCTTTATTGATGGTGGGCGCGGTTTCCATCCTCATCAGTTGGGATGGGAAAGGCGCAACCAACTTGCACGCGGTCTTCCAGTCAGCAGAAAGCCATGTCTCCCAATCCTCGGGCTGCAAGACCAAAGGCATCGCTTTAGGATGGACAGCTGCCACGAGTGGATTTGGGTCTGTTGTCAGAAAGGCAAAACTGGGCACCTCGCTATCCCGCCAGATGCCGGCAAAGGCAAAGATCGGCTGAGACAGTATCGAAAACCAGTGTTGGGTCCGCGCGCCTGAAGGACCACCCCATTCCTGAAAGCTGGTGACAGGGACCAAACACCGCGACCCGATATGGCGCAAATTGCCAATCCAGAATGGACTTTGCAGATTGCGAATGTTGGTGACGGGCCGATCTCCCTTCGGCGGTGGCGGAACGCCCCAGAGGCGCGGCACCATGGCGCGAACACGGCTCTCCTGTCGAATGACAACGGGCGCCGGACGTCCGGGAGCCACATAACCACCTGCCCAAGGATCCGCCCCAACCTCAGCGGAGAACACATCACCCAAAACATCTGCGGGCGCATCAAGGCGATAGAGATTGCACATTTCCGCCCACCTGCATCAGCGGGACGATCGGGTCAACGTCGACGGCCAATCAGCCCTTTTCGATATGCTTGTTGACCTCAGCTGTCATCCGGAACATCGAAATGCGGTCTTTGCCGATGACTTTGGCGAGCGTTTCGTCTGGCTCAATCTCTATTTTGTCATCCTCGGCCTGCAAGTTGTTGGCCTTGATATAATCCCAAAGCTTTGACGTGATCTGTGACCGCGCCATTGGGCCTTCACCCACAACCGCTGCCAACTCTTTCGAATAGCCGACCTTTGCACTCAGCGCATTGTTGCGACCGCCCGGCGTTTCACGTTTACGTCTGCTACCCGCATTGTCCGACATGCGTCATCCTCTCCAAACCAACCGCCTGAGGTTTGACAACCATAAAAAGAAAGGGTTGTTCCCGCATTTTCGGCCGAAAACCGTGCCTTTGGACGACGTTGCCCGCAGCTTCATCGAAAACGGACGCAATCGTGCTTGCCTGACTGCCTCGCCAGCAGAAAAGTGATGACCGGGCCAGCCATCTCGCCCGTCGAGACTTGGCGGAAGGTGCCCCTCGCCTTCCGCCCTTTCTTTATTAAGCTCGGCGGACCCGCAGGAGAAAGTAAATGAACGCGAGGGTAAAAAAACCATCTCCTACTAGAATCGGAACGACCTCCAGCGGCTGCCGCCCCGCCATCACAGCGGGCACCATGATCGCCAACACCCCAAGTTTCCCGATCACCCCCGCCCAAAGCGCCGCCGCCAACCGCCCCGGCGCGCGGGAGATGATGAAATATAGAATGCCAAAACACCCGACGAGCAAGCTGACCATGCGGTCCGCATCCGCCGTGGCCGGCGACAATAAGGGCGGGAAGGCAACAAGGATGTTATAGGCCGCAGCCGCGCGGAGCATCCAAACCCAGCCGCGCGCGATGTTAGGTGCCTTCGCGGCCACTGGCCCGCCCCTCAATCCCGCTCTCGATCGCCAGCCCCCAGATAAAGCTCCCGCCCGGTTTCGTCGTACACTTTGCTCATCTGCGCCATCCCGGCCTCGGCTTCTTCCGCCGCCACAAAACCTTCCGCGCCTTGATTTTGCAGCTTGGCAAAATCCCGTACTTCCTGGCTGATCCGCATCGAGCAGAATTTCGGTCCGCACATAGAGCAGAAATGCGCCGTTTTCGCGCCCTCTGCCGGAAGCGTCTGGTCGTGATATTGCTCCGCTGTTTCCGGATCGAGCGAGAGGTTGAACTGGTCGCGCCAGCGGAATTCGAAGCGGGCGCGGGAGAGCGCGTCGTCGCGAACCTTGGCGGCCGGGTGTCCCTTGGCGAGGTCGGCAGCGTGGGCCGCTAGCTTGTAAGTGACCACGCCGACCTTAACGTCATCACGATCGGGCAGGCCGAGGTGCTCCTTGGGCGTAACGTAGCAGAGCATCGCCGTGCCGTACCACCCAAACATCGCCGCGCCGATGCCGCTGGTGATGTGGTCGTATCCCGGCGCGATGTCGGTGACGAGCGGCCCGAGGGTGTAGAACGGCGCTTCGCCGCAAGCTTCCAGCTGCTTGTCCATATTCTCCTTGATCTTGTGCATCGGCACATGGCCGGGGCCTTCGATCATCACCTGCACATCCTGCTCCCAAGCGCGCTTGGTGAGTTCGCCCAGTGTGTAGAGCTCGGCAAATTGCGCTTCGTCATTCGCGTCGGCGATGGAGCCCGGGCGCAGGCCGTCGCCCAGCGAATAGGCGACGTCATAGGCTTTCATGATCTCGGTGATTTCGTCGAAACGCTCGTAGAGGAAGCTTTCCTTATGATGCGCAAGGCACCATTTCGCCATGATTGAGCCGCCGCGAGAGACGATGCCCGTCACGCGCTTCGCCGCCAGCGGTACATAGGCCAGGCGGACGCCGGCATGGATCGTGAAATAATCAACGCCCTGTTCCGCTTGCTCTATCAGGGTGTCTCGGAAGACTTCCCAAGTCAGGTCTTCGGCAACGCCGCCGACCTTTTCAAGCGCCTGATAAATCGGCACGGTGCCAATCGGTACAGGCGAATTTCGCAAAATCCACTCGCGCGTGTCGTGGATGTTCCTGCCCGTCGAAAGGTCCATCACGGTGTCCGCACCCCAGCGGATCGACCAAACCATCTTATCCACCTCAGTTGCCACATCAGACGCGACGGCAGAGTTTCCGATATTGGCGTTGATCTTCACGAGGAAGTTGCGACCGATCGCCATCGGCTCGCTTTCCGGGTGGTTGATATTGCTGGGGATGATCGCCCGGCCGCGCGCCACTTCGTCGCGAACAAATTCGGGCGTCACATAATCCGGGATTGCCGCGCCGAAATCCTGCCCATCGCGGATATGACCGCGCAGCATTTCCCGGCCCAGATTTTCACGCTCTGCCACATATTCCATTTCGGGCGTGATGATGCCCCGTCTTGCATAGTGCATCTGGCTGACATTCATGCCGGGTTTGGCACGCAGCACCTTCTTTCGGACATTCGGGAAAGGCGGAACGCCGCCTGAACGATCCGGACCAAGCTGGCCATTATCTTCGGGCTTCACCTCGCGCTGAGTGACCTCCTCCACATCGCCGCGTCCGCGGATCCAATCGCGCCGCAATTCGGGCAGGCCGGCCGAGATGTCGATCAGCGCTTCCGGATCTGTATACGGGCCGGACGTATCATATACTCGGACAGGGGGCTCGCCGGACGAGGGCTCAAGTTGGATTTCGCGCATCGCGACGCGGTGCTTGCCGACATGGACTTTGCGGGAGCCCCGGATCGGCCCCGTTGTAACGCCAATTTCGGTTCGAGCGGAAATGTCTGCCACAGCGCGTCTCCTCAAAAATCTTGTCTCAGAGGGAAAAGACGTTCTGGCGCTGCCAGAAGAAAACCGTCCGCTCCCTCCGCCGGTGTTAACCGGATCAGGTTCAGCGGGTCGTGTGGCGCTTACCCACACCTCTCAGCCAGAGCTGGCTCCCCGGGGATAGGGAAAAGATAGAGAGCCATTTCGTCCAAGGGAAGGCCGGAACGATAAATCTTTTTTTAGCCTTGTCGTTCTAGACCTCATCGATGGCTAGCTCCGGCCGCGCATGAGGTTTGAGGCGTGAAAGGCATTATCTTCAATCTGCTTGAAGACGTCGTGACAAAAGATCTTGGCACGGCAGCTTGGGATCGTGTGATCTGCACATCGGGCGCGAGTGGGGTTTATGCATCGCTCGGTAGCTATCCCGATGGCGAGTTTTTTGCCCTTATCGAGGCCCTGGCAGGCTTTACTGAAGACAGCCCGGAAGACGTTTTACGTCATTTTGGGCAAGCGGCCTTCCCCCTTATGGTTGCGCGTTACCCTGTCATTGTTGAAGGAACGCCTAATTCCCGAACCTTTCTTCTCTCGTTAAATCGCATTTTGCAGACCGAGATCCGCAAAATTTATGAAGGAGCGGCATGTCCTCATTTCCGCTTTGCCATTGCGCCAAACCGACTGCGCTTAGGCTATTCGTCACCGCGTCGTATGTGTGCTTTTGCAGAAGGCATGCTGCACGGCGTCGCTCACTATTTTGGCGAAACAGTAGAGATCACTCATTCTGAATGCCAGCATCGAGGCGATGCGGGCTGTCGGGTTGATTTAACTTGGTAATCCAAAAGCTTGCCTCGACCGGCGGCTGGAAGGCCGTCTCGGTTTCAGCCGAAGCGCAGCTTGCAGCCCTTGAGCGCCAACTGGAGCGCGAAAAGCAGGCACGCCACGAAGCCGAAAAGCTCGCCGAAAGGGGGATGAGGGACCTAAGCGTCAGCCGAGCTAGGATAGAATTGTTAAATGGGATCGCCCTGCTCGCGAACGAGACTGAGGAACCTCGGGATGTCCTTCGGATCGCGGTTCGAGATATCTGCAATACGCTTGGCTATTCGTTTGGGAACGTTTTCATCGTGAACCCTGACGAACCTCGAGAACTTCACGCAGCCGGTATTTATCATTTAGCCGCGTGCGATGGCACCGCTGCCTTTGTCGCCGCATCTCAGGAAATAAAGCTGGAACGACCCGCGGCGCTGCCCAGCAGTAAAGGGGCAGGATACGCGCCTTGTTGGACACCGGGTATTGATAAAACAAGAGGTTTTATGCGGGCCACCCTGGCTCGACAGGCCAATTTCAAAGCAATGCTGACTGTTCCAGTGCTGTCGGGGCGGGATCTGCTTGCCGTTCTCGAATTTTTTTCAACTGATGAACGTAAACCGGCTCTCGAATTGCTAGATGTTCTGATGCAAGTCGGCCTGCAGATTGGGGGCGCTTTTCGGCGTCGCGAACAAGCTGATCGCCTGAGAGAAAATGCTCTGACCGACATGCTGACTGGCCTACCCAACCGGGCAAGCTTTGCGATGCAAATCGAACAGAACTTCGCGGATCGTCGGCTAGCCGGCGTACCCGCGCCCTCGCTCATGTTCATTGATTTAGATGGCTTTAAACTAGTCAATGATACTCTCGGCCATCATGCAGGCGATAGATTACTTATCGAGATGGCCAATAAACTGCGTGACATTGTCGATATCGCGAATGCTGCATGTCCAAATGATGCGCGGCAAGTTGACCTTGCCCGACTTGCAGGCGACGAGTTCACACTTATTGTTGATGGCGACAATAGGATCGACCTAGCAGAAGCTCTTGCAACCGACATCCATTCGGCTTTGCGCCAGCCCCAATGGGTAGAAAGCAATCCAATCCGAGTGACCGCCTGTATCGGGATCGCGCATGACGATGGCCATTACGACAATGTGAGTGCGATGCTACGCGATGCCGATCTTGCGATGTACGAAGCCAAGTCTCGCGGAAGTGAACGCACGGTAACATTCGACCAGAAGATGCGCGACAATCTGGAGTCGCGGCTCGCGATGATCAGCGGGCTACGTGAAGCTTGTGAGCGAGGCGGGCTTCTGGTGCATTATCAACCGATTTTATGCCTCGAAACCGAGCGCTTGGTTGGCTTTGAGGCACTGGTCCGGTGGGAACGCAATGGGCGACTTATTCCGCCCTCTGACTTTATTCCCGTTGCAGAAGAAAGCGGCGTTATCGTTCTTGTTGGTAAATGGGTCTTGCGCGAAGCGTGTCGAGCGGCGGTGCGATGGAATGCGCAGCGCGTCGCAAATGATCCCCTTAAAATAAGCATTAACGTATCGCCGCGGCAGCTGCTCCAACCAAGCTTTGTTCAACAGGTTCGTGACATATTGGCGGAAACGGCGTGTCATCCCAGTTGGATCAGCCTGGAGATTACAGAGACGGCGGCTGTTATGCAGCCCAACAGGGCAATTAGTGCGCTTGAAGAATTGCGGGCACTCGACATCCAGATTGGGCTGGACGATTTCGGCACCGGTCATTCTTCGCTCAGCAGACTGCAGTCCATGCCCATTGATACGATCAAAATTGATCAATCGTTTATCCGCAGCCAAACAGAAGGCAGTGCTCAATGGAGTGTTGTCAAAGCCATGCTGGCACTGGCCCATTCGCTCGAGCTTCGAGTGGTGGTTGAAGGGGTCGAAACAGAGTTTCAGCGCCGCGAATTGACATCCTTTGGCTGCGAATTTGCTCAAGGCTATTTGTTCAGCAAGCCATTAAACGAGGACATGGCAGACCGCCTGGTGGCGCTGCAGCCAGAGGGCCAGTTGCGCCATATCGAAGAAAAGCTGCTCACGCCCGATCACAGCAGATAACGCATGCGGATGGGCAGCCGAAGGGCTTCGCCAGAGTAAGTGAACTTTGCGCTTTTAAAGCTTGGCGGGCCTATGCCAATCGGTGGATTTTGTGACATGCCAAAACCTTCTTTTGGCAGGAAAAGAGCCACGTCCATTCGGTTATTGCTATTCTCATCATGGATCAACGCGATTGCATAGGTTCCGGGCGCTACCCCCTCAAATCGTGCCTCCAGCGTCGGGCGGGCGGGCAATGATTGCTTCAGGCTCTTGGGATCCTTCCCGCAATCCGGATAGGCTTTTGGGTTGGCTGTCAAACAGACGAGCACATTTCCCTTGGCATTGCGCAAACCCGTGATGCTGACATCAATGGGACCCAGAACGGTGGGCGCTGCGTTTGCGGAGGTCAGTGGCAAAATCACCAAGGCCGATATCTGTGCCGCAAAGCCGATCCCAAAAGCGGAAATAAAGCCCATAATTTCCTCGATATGCCTGATGATGTTTTTGATGATGCGTCGCTGTTATCAGCCATTTTCCAAATGAACCGTGAACAACGGCCCTTGGAAACATTTCCCACCCCATGTGGTTGCCAACCCCCATGATCGTCATGATCGACAGCACAGCTGCAAGGCCCGCTACGTGGATGGGAATGAAGAAAACTAGCAGCGGAATGACGACCGCACCTGTCACCGCCTCCCAAGGGTGAAAGCTCATCGCCGCCCACGCCGTTGGCGGGCGGCTTTCGTGATGAACGGCATGCGCGATGCGGAACAGCCACGGCGCGTGCATCCAGCGATGCGTCCAGTAAAACCATGTGTCGTGCAGCAAAAGATAACAGAAGACGGAGACAGGCAGGTACCAAAGAGGATAGGCATAGAGATCAGTATAGATTTGCGTCCAACCAAACTGCTGCCAGCCCCAAGCAACGATACCAGCAGGCACGCCATAAATGCCGGCCGAGGCGAGGCTCCAAAGAATTTCACGTCGAATTTGCGGTATCTTACCAGCATATAGACCGGGATGGTGCAGCCGCGTGGCCCAAGCAAACGCCCCACTCGACACCAGATACCGCACGCCCACAATCAGCGTCATGGCAATGGCAGAGCCGATAAGAGAAGCAAGACCCGACATGAGCGCTCCGTAGACGATAACACACGCTCAGGCAAAGATTGCCACATTTTGACGACCAAGGAGGATGGGCTGTCCCGAAGCATCCCACATCGCCATGGACTGGTTTGAATATCCTTGTTTGATGGATTCATCAGCAACGCGCATCAGCACCCAATCCCGCGCCTGAAACCGGTCAACATCACAAAGGTCAAATTGCCATGTCATCGAACTGATTGCCGCTGGTGTGGATAGGCGAGGCATCGAAGCCGGGGGCAAGGCGTCAGCCAAGGCGATCAAGGCAGTTATAGGATCTGCGTCGCCGGGATCCCGGTGTTGCACCCAAACTGTCATTTCGCCGTTCATCGCCCCTGTCACGGGCCGATGGCCAGCGGCGATCCGCATGTCAAAATGCGCGGCAAAGGCAGGATACCGGTCTCCAAATAAGGGAGGGCAATCTTCTGGCCGGCGCACAGGCGGTGCGGTCGGCGCTTCTGCGAGAAAAGCAGAGGGTCGCTCCCCGCCAAAGGCAAAAAGCGCGCGGGTGGCCACCATTTCTTCCGACATGAGATCGCACGCGAGAAAACTGACCGACTTTCCCTGTCGCAAGATGCGCGGCACCAAAACGGCTTCCCCGTTCGCAGGACCAACAAAGGCGATTTGCGCAGTTCTCAGGGGTGGCAGATCAGACGTCAACCGACTGCATGCGGCGTAACAGAGCGCTGAAGAGATGCCGCCGTAAAGCGTTCGTCCCTGCCGCCAGTCATCGCCAGCAGTGACCCGCCACTGGCCATGATCGTCGCCCGTAAAACTGTTCACCAACTCACCCAGAGTTTTCATGCATGCCCTTTCGCTTTCACACTTCAGCCCCTAAAGCGGTTGCGTGCCGAAAACCAACATCAGATGCGATATCGCAATTGCCGGGGGCGGACTTTCTGCTGGCCTCATTGCGCTGGCGCTCAGCAAAAAGCATCCGAATATCGACGTTCGTATTGTCGAGCGGGAGGCATGCTTGGGCGGTAATCATGTCTGGTCCTTTTTCGATAGCGACGTCGAGGCTTCGGACCGATGGATCATTGAGCCGCTGATCTGTCATCGCTGGCTGGGCTATGACGTGCATTTTCCCAAGTTCAGTCGCACTTTTAATGAATCCTATAATAGCATTGAATCTAAACAATTTAATTCGATCCTTAGAGGCACTCTTCCAGCTGATCGCATCCTGATCGGCGAGGTTGACGTCCTTAGTCGAGAGAACATCATCCTTGCCGACGGCCGTGAACTTCATGCCCGTTTGGTCATTGATGCGCGCGGACCGGGAGATCTTTCCCACCTTAAATGCGGCTGGCAGAAATTTTTGGGACAAACCCTTCATGTTCCGGGCGGACACGGCCTGATCCGTCCGATCGTCAAGGATGCGACGGTGGCCCAGATTGACGGCTATCGCTTCGTCTATTGCCTTCCCTTCACGGCGGACACGGTATTTGTCGAAGACACTTATTATTCCGATACGCCAGAGATCGACGCGCCCAGCTTGCGTGATCGGATCAAGGATTATGCGCAGGCCCGCGGCTGGAAAGATGTTCAGATTGAGCATGAAGAAACTGGCGTCCTCCCCGTTATCATGGGCGGCAATTTCGAAAATTATTGGAAATCGACCAGCCAAGATATTGTAAAATCAGGATTAAGAGCAGGTCTGTGCCAACCGGTAACAGGCTATTCCCTGCCCGATGCGGTGCGGTTTGCGAGCATGATTGCGGCAAATCCCCATGCCCCGCCATCGCAGCTAATCGCCCACGCCGCGGCCCGTTGGCGGGAGCGCGGCTATTATCGGATGCTCGACAAGATGCTGTTTCGGGCGGCAGAGCCAGACCGGCGGTATCAAGTGCTCGAACGCTTCTACGCGCTTTCGGAGGGGTTGATCCGGCGCTTCTATGCGGGTCAATCGACGCTATGGGATAAAGCTCGGCTGCTGATCGGCAAGCCGCCTGTGCCCATCGGACGCGCCATTCGGGCGATCTTGGAGAAATGATTGTGAAAACGGCCATTGTGATCGGCGCAGGCTTTGGCGGGCTCGCGCTTGCTGTCCGTCTGCAATCAGCGGGCATCCAGACGACCCTTGTCGAAGCGCGCGATAAGCTGGGCGGCCGCGCCTATCACTGGACCAAGGACGGCTTCACCTTTGACGCAGGACCAACGGTCGTTACCGACCCGCCCTGCCTTGAGGAACTTTGGGCATTGTCGGGCAGCAAGATTTCCGATGATGTGAACCTGATGCCGGTCAGGCCGTTCTACCGGCTCCATTGGCCGGACGGCACGATTTACGATTATGCCAATGATGAAGAGGCCCTGCGCGCCGAAATCCGCCGCATCGCGCCGGACGACCTTGAAGGTTATGAGAGGTTTCAGGAATATTCGAAGGGTGTCGAATATGAGGGCTATCAAAAGCTCGGCTCGGTCGCGTTCCTGAATATCGGTTCGATGCTGAAGGCGGCCCCCGCTCTTGCCCGATATCAGGCATGGCGGTCGGTTTATTCGATTGCCTCGTCTTATGTGAAGAATGAGAAGCTGCGCCAAGCGCTCTCCTTCCAGACGCTCTTGGTCGGCGGGAACCCGATGACGACCAGTTCGATCTATGCGCTGATCCATACGATCGAGAAGCGCGGTGGGGTCTGGTGGGCACAGGGCGGTACAAACCGGCTTGTCTATGGGATGGCCGCGTTGTTTGAGCGGCTCGGCGGTACAATCCGGCTGGGCGATCCTGTCGTCGAGATCGAAACCAGCGGCAATCGGGCCTCTGCCGTGCGGACCAAAAGCGGCTGGCGGCAAACCGCCGACGCCGTCGCCACGAACGGCGATTTGATGCACACCTATCGCGACCTGCTGACCGGCCATAAGCGGGGCAAGGCCATGGCCAAATCCTTGAAGCGCAAACGCTGGTCCCCCTCTTTGTTCGTTGTGCATTTCGGGCTGAAGGGCAATTTCCCCGAAATTCCGCACCACATGATCCTGTTTGGCCCACGCTATAAGGGGCTGCTCGATGATATTTACAAAAATGGCCGGGTGCCGGACGACTTCTCGCTTTACCTTCACCACCCGAGTGTGACGGACCCGAGCATGGCGCCCAAGGACCATGCGACCTTTTATGTTCTCGCGCCCGTTGCCCATCTTGGAAAAGCCAAGGCCGATTGGGACGGAGACTTTGGCGAGACGTTCAAGAATGCGATCTTGGATGAAGTCTCCAAACGACTGATCCCCGATTTGAAGGATCGGCTGATCACCAGCTTCCATTATGCGCCGTCCGATTTTGGGCGTGACCTCAACGCCCATCTGGGCAGCGCCTTCAGCCTTGAACCCGTGCTGTGGCAAAGCGCCTATTTCCGCGCGCACAACCGTGATGACGTCATCGACAATCTTTATGTCGTCGGCGCAGGCACCCATCCGGGCGCTGGTATCCCCGGCGTTGTCGGCAGCGCCAAGGCAACGGCGGCACTGATGCTTGAGGATCTCGCCTGATCCGGGCATGAGGGCCGCATGAAACGTCTTGCTGTCTACTGCGGGTCCGCAACTCCTGCCGACCCTTGTTATGTCGAAACGGCGCGCCTTGTGGGTCAGTCGCTGGCGGCGCGCGGCATTGGTGTGGTTTATGGCGGCGGCAAGCTGGGCCTGATGGGCGCTGTGGCGGATGCGGCGCTGGAAGCCGGCGGCGAGGTGATCGGCGTGATCCCGGAAGCATTGGTCGGCACCGAAGTCGCGCATCGCGGCTGCACCGAATTGCACGTTGTGCCGGGCATGCATGAGCGCAAAAGGCTTTTCGCCGATTTGGCCGATGGTTTTCTGACGCTGCCCGGCGGTGTCGGCACGATGGATGAACTGTGGGAAGCAATCAGCTGGGCGCAGCTTGGCTATCACAGCAAGCCGGTCGGGCTCCTCAATGCAGCAGGCTTTTACAATGGCCTGCTCGAGTTCAACGCGCATATGATTTCGGTGGGTTTCATCCGCCCTCAGCATAAAGATATTCTGATCGCTGATGATGATCTGGACCGGCTGCTCACCCGGATGGCAGCGCATGTCCCGCATAAGACGATCCTTGCGATGAAGGTGGACGACCTCTGAGCCCCGCCTCGCCCGATCGCGCGGCGCTTGTCGTGCAGGCGCGGGACAGCATCGCGCTTGGCTCTCGCTCTTTTGCGATGGCGTCCAAGCTGTTTGCGCCCGAAACGCGGGAGCGGGCGTGGCTGCTCTATAGCTGGTGCCGCAAGTGCGACGATATCGCCGATGGGCAAGATCATGGCGGTGCGCTTAGCCGAGTGGAAGACCCCGAGGCCCGGCTCGCCTATCTGCGCGAGAGGACCGAACAGGCCTTGGCGGGCGAAAAAACCGGCGACCCGGCGTTCGATGCGCTGGCCCTTGTCGCTGCTGAGTGCCACATCCCGTCCGAATGGCCGCGCGACCTGATCCAAGGCTTTGCGATGGATGCGGAAGGCTTCTCGCCGCGCAACGAAGCCGAACTTCTCAAATACTGCTATCATGTCGCCGGCGTTGTCGGGCTGATGATGGCGTGCATCATGGGGGTTTCGCCCGAAGATGAAGAGACGCTGGCCCGGGCCAATGATCTGGGCCTTGCGTTTCAACTCGCCAATATCGCGCGCGACATCAGCGAGGATGCCGATGCCGGGCGGTGTTACATCCCGGCCGAATGGCTGGCCGACCAAGGTATTCCCCCCGGCGAACATATGAAGACGCACCACCGGCCCGCGATGGCACAAATCACCGCGCGCATGGCCGAAATGGCGGCGGGCTATGAGGCCAGTGCGCGGATCGGCGCGCGCCGCCTGCCCTTCCGGTCGCGCTGGGCGGTGCTGGCAGCCGCGGGCATTTACGGCGACATCGCCCGCGAAGTGGCGAAACGCGGTGCGGCGGCGTGGGATCATCGGGTGGTTACCTCCAAAGCCGCCAAGCTCGGCTGGGTCGCCCGCGCCTTCGTTCAGGCGATCTAACCCTCCCCTTTTTTCGGACTTTGCCTTGTCACGGGCGGGGGATATAGACAGGCCATGTCTTCTATCCGCCCTTGGCGCGACATTGCGCGCCGCAAATCCCGTCAGATCATGGTTGGCTCCGTGCCCGTGGGCGGCGATGCCCCGATCAGCGTCCAGACCATGACGAACACCCTCACCTCCGACGCCAAGGCGACGATCGACCAGATCCGCCGCTGCGAGGAGGCGGGCGTCGATATTATCCGCGTCTCCTGCCCAGACGAGGCGTCCACTGCGGCTCTGAAGCAGATCGTCCGCGCGGCGCGCGTGCCGGTGGTGGCTGATATCCATTTCCACTATAAACGTGCGCTGGAAGCCGCCGATGCCGGCGCGGCGTGCCTGCGCATCAATCCGGGCAATATCGGCAGCGCGGACCGCGTCAACGAAGTCGTCAACGCCGCCAAGGCTAATGGCTGCGCGATCCGGATCGGCGTGAATGCGGGCAGCCTCGAAAAAGACCTGCTCGAAAAATATGGCGAGCCCTGCCCCGACGCGCTCGTCGAATCCGCGCTTGACCATATCAAGCTGCTGCAAGACCGGGACTTCCATGAATTCAAGGTTGCGGTGAAGGCGTCGGACGCGTTTCTGGCGGTGGCGGCCTATATGGGGCTTGCCGAAGCGGTGGATTGCCCGCTGCATCTGGGCATCACCGAAGCCGGTGGCCTGATCGGCGGGACGGTGAAGAGCGCGATCGGCATCGGCAACCTGCTCTGGGCCGGGATTGGCGATACCATCCGCGTCTCGCTGTCGGCGGAACCCGAAGAAGAGGTCCGCGTCGGCTATGAAATTCTGAAGACGCTGGGCCTGCGCACCCGCGGAGTGCGGGTTGTCTCTTGCCCCAGTTGCGCACGGCAGGGTTTTGACGTGATCCGCACCGTCCAGAAGCTTGAAGATGCGCTCCAGCATATCAAGACGCCGATGTCGCTTTCCGTCCTGGGCTGCGTCGTGAACGGCCCCGGCGAAGCACGCGAGACGGATATTGGCATTACCGGCGGCGGCAATGGCAAGCACATGGTCTATCTTTCGGGCGTGACCGACCATCATGTCGAAGATGCCAGCATGATCGACCATATCGTCAAGCTCGTCGAAGCGAAGGCCGCGGAGATTGAGGCGGGCACGTCGGTCAGCATGGATACGCTCCACGGAAAAGCGGCATGACCCTTTCCATTCGCGGCGCGACCCGCGACGATGTGGCGTTGATCGCGCAGTTCATTCGTGCGCTGGCTGAGTATGAAAAGCTCCTTGATGAAGTCCGCTTTGACGAGGCGGTCCTTGCCGAAAAGCTGTTTGGGCCGCGGCCTTATGCCGAAGTGCTGATCGGCGAGATTGATGGCACCCCCCAAGGCTTTGCGCTGTTCTTCCATAATTTTTCGACCTTTGAAGGAAAGCCGGGGATTTATCTGGAAGACCTGTTCGTGAACCCGCAAGCGCGCGGCAGCGGGCTTGGTACTGCGCTTCTTGCCCGGCTCGCCCAACTGGCCGTCGAGCGGGATTGCGCGCGGCTTGAATGGTGGGTGCTCGATTGGAACGAACCTTCGATTGGCTTTTACAAGGCGTTGGGTGCCAAGCCGATGGATGAGTGGACGGTGTTCCGGCTGGATGGCGACGCGCTTCAGGGCTTGGCGCGGCGGGCTTAGGCCCTCCCCGCTGCGACTAGGCCAGCTAGGGGCTGACCAAGTCTCGCTCCCCTCCCGCACGCGGGAGGGGTTGGGGGTGGGCAACAGCCTTGAACCGCGCGGACGACCCACCCATTTAAATTCTATGCCAGCGGCAACCCCCCGCTGAGGTGAGATAATCGATGATTGACGTTCGTCCCTTTGCGGGCCTTGGCCATGCGAACCATGGCTGGCTGAATGCCCGCCACCATTTCAGCTTCGCGAATTATTACGACCCTGCCCGGATGGGCTGGGGCGCGATCCGCGTTTGGAATGATGACCAGATTGCCCCGCAAACCGGCTTTCCGCCGCATGGCCATGCGAGCATGGAAATCATCACCTATGTCCGCACCGGCGCGATCAGCCATCGCGACAGCCTGGGCAATGAAGGCCGCACGCCCGCGGGCGATGTGCAGGTGATGAGCGCGGGGAGCGGCATTCAACACGCTGAATATAATCTGGAAAGCGACGAGACGACGCTGTTCCAAATCTGGGTGCTGCCCGACGCCCAAGGCGGCAGCCCAAGCTGGGGCCAACGCGCCTTCCCCAAAAGCGACCGGGCGGGGCAATGGGTGACGCTCGCCAGCGGCCAGCGCGAGGGCGATGCCCTGCCCCTCCGCGCCGACGCCCGGGTGCTGGGGGCCACGGTGACGGCGGGGAAGCGGCTGACGCTGGAGGTGGACCCCGAGCGCCATATCTACCTCGTGCCCGCGACCGGGGCGATCCGGATTAACGGTGTGGCCGCCCAAGCCCGAGATGGCATTGCCATGATCGGCGAAACGCAGCTTGAGATTGAGGCAACCGAGGACGCCGAACTGGTGCTGGTCGACGCGCGCTGACCGGCTCCTTTCGCCCCCTCAGCCTAGTGGCCCTGAGTCTGTCGAACGGCAGTCCCTTTTTCCAGCGATGAGAAAGAGCGGCGGCTTCGACGGGCTCAGCCCAAACAGGAACGCCTAACCCGTTCTATAATCAGCGATAATTTGTCCGCAGGCGCGCAATTCTTCTTCATGGCTTGCTTCGCGCCAGCTTTCGGCAAGCGCTTCTGCTTCCCATTGCTGCATGGCGGGATGGGCAAGGATATGATCGACCCATGCCTGCCCCGCAGGCCCCATATCGAGCCCATAGGTCCGCACCCGATAGGCAACGGGCGCGAAAAACGCGTCGGCCGCTGAAAAAGCAGCCCCCGCCAGATACGGCCCGCCAAAGCGCGACAGGCCTTCTTCCCAAAGTTCGCGCACGCGCGCGACATTGGCCTTCAACGCGTCTGACATCGGCTTGGGCGTGACGCGCACGCCGACATTCATCGTGCAATCATTGCGCAAGGCCGCAAAGCCCGCGTGCATTTCCACCACCGCGCATTGCGCCCAGCCCCGCGCATCAGGACCTTCGGGCCAAACGCCCTCATGCCGGTCTGCCAAATACAGGGTGATGCCGAGCGAGTCGTAGATCGTCCGCCCTTCGTGCAGCAGCACCGGCACTTGGCCTGTGGGGGAGAAGCGGCGGAACTCGGCATAATTATTCGGCTTGATGAACGGCTCCAGCCGATCTTCAAAGGCGAGGCCGAGCGCCTTCATCAGGAGCCAGGGCCGCAGGCTCCAGCTGGAATAATTGCGGTTTGCGGTAATGAGGGTGTACGCCATTTAACGCTCCAATCCGATCGGGCGCGCCAGATCTGTTTCGATATGCCGCGACGCGCGCCAATAATGATAGGCTGCCCAAAGATAGAAAAGCGAGGCCGCGCCCATCGCCATCGCGAGCCCTTCCCCCGCCTTGGCCTGCCCGACCGCGAAATAATCGCTCAGCCCGCCGATCACCACCGGCCCCAGCCCGCCGCCGAGCAGCGAATAGATGATGTTGGTAAAGGCAGAGCCGGTCGCGCGCATCCGCGGGTGGAGCATATTGTGGAAGGACGCAAAGGTCGGCCCCAGATAACAATATTGGAACAGCGCGGCGAGGCCGATTAGCGCAATCGCAAAGGCCGCACTTTCCCGCGTGATCGCCAGCAGGAAGAGCGGGGCAGAGAGCGCGAGCGTGATCGCGGGCAAAAGCGCGTGGCTTTTCCGGTTGGTCTTTGACCAACGGTCGACCACCACCCCTGCCCCCACGATGCTAAGCGAGGCGGGGAGTGCCGCGACAAAGCCTGAAACGAGCCCAGCTTCGACCAGCGAAAAGCCAAAGCGGCGCATGAAATAGCTCGCCATGAACGCGTTAAGGCCAAAGCCCACCAGCGAGGCGATGGCCGAACCCAGCAGCATATGCCGCATCGTCGGCCAGCTCAGATAGCGGCGGATCACGCTGCCCATGGGGGGCACATCATCGACCGACGCCACCGCATCATGCTGGCCCCGCGGCGGCTCTTCCACAAAAAGGTGGACGATCGCTGCCAAAATGAGCCCCGGGATCGCCGCGATGAAGAGCGCGGCTTGCCAGCCATAGGCATGGGCGATGAGCGCGCCGCCCGCTGCGCCCAGAAAAGCGCCAATGGGCGGCGACAATTGCGTGACGGAAATCGCCGAGACGCGTTTGTGGGGCGGGAAATAATCCGACACCAGCGAACTGATCGACGGCAGGCCCACCGCCTCCCCCACGCCCACGCCAATCCGGGCGAGCAAAAGCTGGGTGAAGCTCGCGGCGAGCCCCGTTGCCGCGGTGGCCAGCGACCAGAAAAACGTGCCGATGGCGACCAAGGTGAGCCGCCGCGTCCGCTCTGCCAGCCGCGCCACAAACAGCCCCAGCACCACGTTGAGCAAGGCAAAAGCCAAGCCATTGACGAGCCCGATCTGGGTATCGGTAAGCCCAAATTCGGCTTTGATCGGCTCCACGAGCACGTTCATAATGATCCGGTCGACAAAGCCGATAATGCCAATGCCCGTCAGGACACCCAGCGCCAATTTGGGCGAGGTGCGTCGCCACCTTGTGAGATCAGGCAAAATCGCTCTCCGGTTTTTTGCCCTTGTGACGCGGTGGAGCCGCATTAGGCAAGCCCCGTTTGCAGGGCTTGGGGATTTGGAAGTGGAGGAAGTTGAGGGCACGGGGGGCTGAAAAACAGCGGGGTG
>JACCEC011754282.1_pt1 | contig 21470 bp, 19 predicted proteins | sample 7450121 | NCBI WGS metagenome assembly JACCEC01 (sample SAMN15323455, study PRJNA562643) | freshwater metagenome | isolation source: river surface water | place: USA:Blue River Watershed | collected 2017-08-18 | reverse complement strand
GCCACGGAGAGTTGGCGAATCTTGGAACACGCTGCAGCCTCAGCCGTCAGCGGGATGGTGTTGGTGACCACGACTTCGTCGAGCGCTTCGCCTTTGGTGATGCGGTCGATGGCCGGACCTGAAAAAATCGGATGTGTGCAATAGGCGTAAACCTTTTTGGCACCGCGCTCTTTGAGCACTTCGGCCGCTTTGACCAGTGTGCCCGCGGTGTCGATCATGTCGTCCATGATCACGCAGTTGCGGCCTTCGATCTCGCCGATGACGTGCATGACTTCTGACACGTTGGCTTTGGGACGGCGCTTGTCGATGATGGCCAGATCGCAGCCCAGCTGTTTGGCCAAGGCCCGGGCACGCACCACACCGCCCACATCGGGTGACACGACAATCAAGTCGTCGTAGTTTTGCTGGCGCAAGTCGCCCAGCAAAACGGGCGAGGCGTAAATGTTGTCAACGGGAATGTCGAAGAAACCCTGGATTTGGTCGGCGTGCAGGTCCATGGTGAGGACGCGGTCCACACCCACGGCTTGCAGCATGTTGGCCACGACTTTGGCCGAAATGGGCACTCGGGTGGAGCGTGGGCGGCGGTCCTGTCGGGCATAGCCAAAGTAGGGGATCACAGCGCTGATCCGACCAGCCGATGCGCGTTTGAGCGCATCCACCATGATCAGCAATTCCATCAGGTTTTCGTTGGTGGGCGCGCAAGTCGATTGCACCACGAACACCTCGCGGGCCCGGACGTTTTGTTTGAGCTCGACGGTGACTTCACCATCAGAAAAACGGCCCACATCGACCGCACCGAGCTGCGTGCCCAAGTGTTTGGCGATTTCGGCCGCCAAAACGGGGTTGGCATTGCCGGTGAACAACATGAAATCGGGGGGGAGTGAAGCAGGCTGCATGTGCATTCCAGCGATCAGATAAAAGGGCCTGTACGAATGAACGTATTTGGCAGGGGAGAAAGGATTCGAACCTTTGCATGCCGGAATCAAAATCCGGTGCCTTAACCAGCTTGGCGACTCCCCTACACAGGTTGACCGCTGAAACAGCGACCGACCGATCAACTATCGCTGGATGCCCAACCCCACAAGGGGTGGAATTCCAAATTGCTGCAGCGCCTTGCCACAAATCCATCGGGAACCGATAAATCGGGCATGTTTGCATCCCATGGAGCAAACACGGCGCTACCAGAGCCCGTCATTCTAGCCCTTAAACCCGCTTTTTCCAGCACATCAAGTGCTTGGGTCACTTCTGGGCAAAGAGATTGAGCAACAGGTTGGAGGTCATTGAGACCGAAACCATAGGGGTCTGAAGCAAAGACCGAAATTATAGCAGTGCTTGTGTCGCGTTTGAGCCCTGGGTGCGTAAAAATTTCAGAAGTGTTGAGTCCTGCAGGGGGTTTGAGGACCCAAAACTGTGCAGGCGGCAGCTCAATCGGGGTGATTTTTTCACCCACACCTTCGACCCAGGCATTGCGACCGCGCAAGAAAAAGGGCACATCAGCGCCCAGTTCCAAGCCCAATTTTTCCAGCGCGGGCAGATCAAGTTTCAAATTCCAAAGGCGGTTCAGTGCCAACAGGCAGGTAGCCGCATCGGATGAACCGCCGCCCATACCCGCTTGTGCGGGTATTTGTTTGTCCACGGCGATGTGCACGCCCTCGGTACAGCCCGTGTGTTTTTGCAGCAATTGGGCTGCACGCATGATCAGGTCTTGCTCGGGCAAAACCAGGGTCAGGTCTTCACGGCTGATGGCACCACCGGATCGTTTCTCGAAATGCAGTTGGTCGCACCAGTCGATCAGCATGAAGACCGATTGGAGCAAGTGATAGCCGTCTGGGCGACGCCCTGTGATGTGTAAAAAGAGATTCAGTTTGGCCGGGGCAGGCACATCGTGCAACGATTTCATGACCTGATTATGACCATGAAGTGTTCAGTGGTTCAGCGGTCCAAAACAATCCGCAAGCGCGTGGTGGGCGCAGGCCGAGTGCGCTCAGCAAAGATGCGGCCTTGCCCGTGTGAAGACAAGTCAATTTCCCATCCCGGGGCGTCGGCTGATCGACCTGCCAACCATTCAAACAAAGCGGCTATGGGCAGTTCTGTCCCGGTCAAGCGTGCTGCCAGTTGTTGAAGGCTGGTGCTTTGAACTTGCTGCTGACCTTGCTCCAGGCGAGCAAATTCAGGCTGCCATTGCAGGCGTGCCAATGTGGTGCCAATAGGACTGAGCAAGACCATTTGACCGGTCTGGGCCGAGCCTTGCAACTCAAAGCTGGCACTCATGGACTCCGGTGGATCGTGGAGCACTTGAATGAGCAAACGGCCTGACCAGCTGGCATTCTCCGCCGAGGTTTTGGGCGGTGGACTGGCGCAAGCAGTCAGCAGCATGAGGCCAAGACAAATGATGCATCTTTGGATGCGCTGCACAGTCATGTGGATGCCCGCGCGTTAACCGTCTCTTTCAAGGCCGTCGTCATGGTTTGAAATGAAAACGCTTGAGGGTTTCGGTCAAGGTGTCGTTGTCTGATTTGAGCAGCAAACCTTCCCGCCAAATGACGGCCGCTTCATCACGTCGGCCCATGACCCAGAGCACTTCTCCCAAATGGGCTGCGATTTCAGCGTCAGGTTTGGCCTTGTAAGCGGTTTGCAGAACCTGCAAGGCCTCTGCGAATTGACCCTGTCTGTAGGCCACCCAGCCTAGGCTGTCCTGAATGTAGGGGTCGTGCGGCGCCAATTGGAGCGCTTGAACGATCAATTGCCGCGCTTCGGCCAGTCGGATGTTCCGGTCCGCCAGCGAGTAACCCAGCGCATTGAATGCATGCGGGTCATCGGGTTTTCGTTTCATCAACTCCCGCAGCAAAACCTCCATCTCGTCAAAGCGTTTGAGTTTTTCATTGACCATGGCCAATTCGGACATCAAATCTGTGTTCTGGGGGTGTGATTTGAGGGCTTGCTGGACCAAAGCATGCGCATTGGCGACTTGTTTGTTGTCGCGCAACCATTGTGATTGCACCAAGGCCTTTCTCACGGCCAATTCAGGGGTGTTGGCTCTGATCCGCTCCAGCACCTGCCGCGCTTCGTCAAGACGGCCTTGTTGAGTGAGCAGATCGGCTTGACGGCTGGCCAGTTTGATGGGGTCGGCGTCAGTGGGCACTTGTGCCAACCACTGCTGCGCCTGTGCAAATTGCCCTTTGCGCTGGGCGATTTGGGCCAAAGCCATCAAGGATTCCCCAAGCCCGGTGGTGAGCGAAGGGTCGCGGCCAGTTGAGCGCGCCAATTCGATGTGCTTGATCAGTTTGGCTTCTGCGCTTTCTCTTTGATTGGTTTCAAGCAAGAGCAGGCCATGCACCAGCCAACCATCCGCAAAAGTCGGATGATCGGCATTGAGTTTGAGCAATTGCGTGAGGGCTTGCGGGTATGCGTGTTGGCCGATGAGCAAGCGGGCGTAACCCAAGCGAAGCTCTGGCGCAACCTGACCTTGCATGGCATTTTGGAGCAAGGGCAATACATCGGTAGGCGCGGCACTGGCCATGCTGAGCGCCAGCAAGACAGGGCCAGAGGCCGAAGCATCAGCGGCCACAGCCTTGCGGACCGCTTCGACAGCTTGGGCGACTTGGCCGGCTTCTCGCCGCATCCGTCCCACGGTGGTCCAGGCTGCGGCGGCTGTTGGCGCTTGTTTCAAAGCGGCCTCAAGGGCTTTTTCTACGGTGTCTGCGGCCAGCTTTTTGTCTTGCACACGCGAAAAAACCCGTGGGATCGAGCCGATGGCGGCATTTTGCTCCTCGGCCGGCAAGTCCCGGATCGACACCGACAGGGCTTGGCCAGCTTCATCAACACGGTTAAGCGCCAACAAGATTTGCAACAAATAACGATTGGCTTCTGTGGATTCGGGTAAAGCACTTTTCCAGGCTTGGGCCGCTTGCAGTGCAGCATCACCCGAGCGCGATTGCAGCGCCACATCGACGGCCCTTTGGAACAACAATGGGTCACGCGTTTTGCGAGCCGCATCCAAAATGATCGAAAAGCCGCTGCCAGGTGAGCCGCTTCGGATGTTCATTTCGCCCAAAAGAAGCTGGTAAAAGAGCGCGGCATCCAGAGCCGATTTTTGAGCAGGCGGCGATGGTGGGGGGCTGGCAGTGCGCGCAGCAGTTTGAGCCTTCGCACCGAGAGCGATCGACAACACCAATGCAACTGGAAGCCAGAATTTCATGGGTTCATCATAATCCAGGCATCCGCTGGTTTGAGCTGGGCGGTTGAAGTCCCTTTTTCTACACAAGCCTATGCCCGAACTCCCCGAAGTTGAAGTCACACGCCGCAGCTTTGCCGATCGAATTGTGCGGGCCTCTATCGAGGCACTGAACCTGGGCAAACCCCTGCGTTGGCCCTTGGGTGTATCTGCCCACAGTCTGGTGGGGCGGCAAATCATGGCGGTGCGCCGCAGGGGGAAGTACCTGCTGCTCGACTTGGATCAGGGCCTGCTTCTGGTGCATCTGGGCATGTCAGGCAGCCTGAATTTTGCGCCGGCACAGCCGCCAGCTGGGCCGCATGACCACATGGACCTGGTGACCGATCGGGGCGTGTTGCGCCTGCACGATCCGCGCCGTTTTGGTGCAGTAGTTTGGGCCCCTTCTGAAGACGCGCCACAAGCGCAAAAACTTCTGGGGCGATTGGGCGTGGAGCCTTTGAATGGTCAATTCGAGGTGACTGCTTTTGCCGATGCCTTGAAAAAACGCCAGTCGGCCATCAAGCAAGTGCTGCTGGCCGGCGATGTGGTGGTGGGCGTGGGCAATATTTACGCGTCCGAGGCCTTGTTCATGGCGGGCATACGCCCGACCACCAAGGCCGCCCGCTTGTCCCGTCCCCGTGTGGTCAAGTTGCATGCTGCCATCGTGCAGGTGTTGACTCGCGCCGTGCAGCAAGGCGGCAGCTCGCTCAAGGATTTTGTGAGCGCCGAGGGCCGCACGGGCTACTTTCAATTGGAGGCGGCCGTGTATGGCCGAGCAGGGGAGCCTTGTCGCGCGTGCCACACCCCGATCAAGTCCATGCTGCAAGGCCAGCGCACCACCTTTTATTGCCCCGTATGCCAGAAACCTTGATCGCATTGCCTGCTGGTTTTGCTCGCCTTATGGTGGACTGGCAACGCCAGCATGGCCGCCAGAGCCTGCCCTGGCAAAACACGCAAGACCCTTACCGTGTCTGGTTGTCCGAGATCATGCTGCAGCAAACGCAGGTGAGCACGGTGCTCGATTACTTCCCGCGCTTTTTGGCCAGATTCCCCGCTGTGGACGCTTTGGCTGCTGCGCCACAAGACGATGTGCTGGCGCTGTGGAGTGGCTTGGGCTATTACAGTCGCGCCCGCAACCTGCACAAGTGCGCACAAGAGGTGATGGGTCGTTTTGGCGGCGCCTTTCCGCGCCGCGCTGAAGACTTGCAAACCCTGCCTGGCATTGGCCGATCGACGGCCGCTGCAATTGCCGCGTTTTGCTTTCAGGAGCGGGCCGCCATTTTGGACGGCAACGTCAAGCGCGTGCTGACCCGCGTACTGGGCTATGGCGAGGATTTGGCGGTGGCCAAAAACGAAAAAGCTTTATGGGCTTTGGCGCAAGCGCTTTTGCCTGCAAGTGCTGCTGATATGCCGCGTTACACCCAGGCCCTGATGGATTTGGGGGCCACTGTGTGTTTGCCGCGCAAGGCGCAATGCGAGGCCTGCCCTGTGCGTGCGGTTTGCCAGGCCCAAACGCAGGGCGAGCCGCTGGCCTATCCCGTCAAAACCCGCAAACTCAAGCGCAGCAGCGCCACGCTGTGGCTGCTGTGGGCGGTGAATGCGCAAGGACAGGTGTGGCTGCAAAAGCGGCCCAACACAGGCATTTGGGCGGGTTTGTACAGCTTGCCCATGTTTGAGTCCGAAGCCGACTTGCTGGCCGCTTGGACGCAGGGCGGACAGCCTCAATACATCGAGCCATGGAAACATGTGCTGACACACCGCGACTTGCATCTGCATCCGGTGCGCATGGTGGGCAAAGCGGCGCGGGGCCCCGCGTGTGAAGGCCAATGGGTGCAGGCCAGCGCGTGGCCTGCGATGGGTTTGCCAGCGCCCATCAGGATGCTGTTGGCGACCGCTTGAAAGATTCTGAACGACTTGCGGGGCGGCGTTTGAGGCGGCCTGGCTGCGTTCAGACCGCGTCGAGTTCGCGGTGCCGTTTGAGCGTGAGCCAGCGTGCACCAAAGCTCGCGGCCAGTTGCTCGACCATGAACACTGACCTGTGCTGGCCACCCGTGCAGCCAATGGCCACGGTCACGTAACTCCTGTGGTCACGCTCGATGGCTGGAATCCATTGTTTGAGAAAACCTTCAATTTGCAGCTGCATCTGAACGAATTCTTCGGACTGACGCAAATAGGCCTGCACGGGTTCATCACGCCCGGTCAGTGGTTTCAAGGCGCTTTCGTAATGCGGGTTGGGCAGCATGCGGATATCAAAAACATAGTCAGCATCTGAGGGGATGCCACGCTTGAAACCGAAGGACTCGAACACCAGTGTGAGTTGGGCTGCTGGGGCGCTGACCAGGGATTTGATGTAGGTTTGCAGCTGTGCCGAACGCAATAAACTGGTGTCAATGACGTGGGCGCGTTCACGCAACTCGGCCAGCAATTCGCGTTCGAATTCGATGGTCTCCAACAGCGCCTTGTCGCTTTGCGGCTTGTTGCCGCCCGACAGCGGGTGCTTGCGGCGCGATTCGGAGTAGCGCCGTTGCAAGGTGTCCGAGTGGGCATCCATAAAGACCGATTTGACGGTCATGCCCATCTCACGCAGCAAAGCCATTTGTTCCGGCATGAGGTGCAGCGAGTTGGCGCTGCGCACGTCAATGGCGATCGCCAGGCGTTCTTCTTTGTGTTGTTGTTCCAGCTTGACAAAGGGGATCAGCAGTTCGGGGGGCAAATTGTCCACGCAGTAATAGCCCGCGTCTTCAAGCGCGTGCAGCGCCACCGATTTGCCGGAGCCGGACATGCCGGTGATGAGGATGATGTCCATGCTCAGCTTTGTGCGGCTTTGCGGCCAAGGGGTTTGGAAGGGGTGCCCAGCATTTCGCGCGCATGGGCCAAGGTGGTGGCCGACAGCTTTTCGCCGCCCAACATGCGGGCGATTTCGCTCACGCGCTCCTCACCCTGCACGCTACGCACCTGGCTGCTGACCTGGCCCTTGGCTGCGGCTTTGCTGACCAGCAGGTGGTGGTCAGCACAGGCGGCCACCTGGGGCAGGTGGGTCACGGCCAGCACCTGACGGTGTTGCCCCAGTTGTTTCATGAGGCGACCCACAGTTTCGGCTACAGCGCCACCCACACCAGAATCGACTTCGTCAAAGATCAAGGTTCCGGCCTCGCCCAGTTCGCTGGTGGTCACGGCAATCGCCAGGGCAATCCGGGACAGTTCGCCGCCAGAGGCCACTTTGCCGACTGGGCGGGGCGTGCTGCCTTCGTGCCCAGCCACCAGAAAGCTGACTTCTTCGAGACCGTGCTGTGCAGGCGCGTCCAGGGTTTGCAGCTGCACTTCAAAACGGCCGCCTTGCATGCCCAGTTGCTGCATGGCGCTGCTGACCGCTTGGGCCAATGGTTTGGCCGCCTTTTGGCGTTGCAGCGAAACGGCTTTGGCCGCTTGCAGACAGGCTTTGTGGGCCGCTTGTTCGGCTTTTTGCAGACTGTCCAGGTCGGCCGCGGCATCGAGCTGCGCCATATCTTGGCGCCAGATTTGCAAACTCAGCGGCAATTCGTCCGGCGTTTTCTTGTAGCGGCGGGCCAGTGAGAGCCACAGGCCCATGCGCTCATCGAGCTCTGCGAGTTGGGCCGGATCCAGATCGGTTTTGCGCAAATAGGCGTGCAGGCTGTAGGCCACGTCTTCGGCCTGGGCTTGGGCCGAGGTCAGCACATCGGCCAGGGCCTGGAACTCAGGCTCAAACTGACCGAGCGACTGCAAGGTCTGGATAGCGCGCGAGAGTTGACGCAAAGCACCTTCGTCGTCGCCATGGTCTTCACCTTCCAGCATGGTGGTGCTTTGCTTGGCCCCATCGATCAGGGCTTGCGCATTGGCCAGTCGGCCATGTTGCGTGCTCAACTCCTGCCATTCGTCAACCTGAGGATTGAGCTTTTCCAGTTCGCCAATTTGCCAGGCCAGACGCTCGCGTTCGTTGGCCAAAGTGCTCTGTGCTTGCAGGGCGTCGGCCAGTTTTTGCTCGGCCTGCCGCCAAGCCTGCCAGGCGGCTTTGAGTGGACGTGTGTCGGTGCCTGCATAGGCGTCCAGCAATCCACGCACAGCGTCGGGACGGGTCAGACTTTGCCAAGCGTGTTGGCCATGGATGTCCAGAAGTTGTTCACCAATCTCGCGCAGCTGGGTGGCGGTGGCAGGGCTGCCGTTGACCCAGGCGCGGCTTTTGCCGGCGGTGTCCACTGTGCGGCGCACCAGCAAATTGGCGCTGATCTCAAACCCGGCATGCTCGAGCCAAGCTTGAATCCGGGGTGTGGGTTCGAATTCGGCGCAGACCTCGCAGCGGCTGGCGCCCTCGCGCACCACGCTCGCTTCAGCTCGGGCGCCCAAGGCCAGTTGCAGGGCATCGATCAAAATGGATTTGCCTGCCCCGGTCTCGCCGGTCAACACGCTGAAGCCTGCGCTCAGGTCCAGCGCCAGTTCGTGCACGATCACAAAGTCGCGCAGGGTGATGTGCGTCAGTGCCACGGCTCAAGCGCCCTCATTCCAATGCATTTTTTTGCGAAGGGTGTCAAAGTAGTTCCAGCCTGCAGGGTGCAAGAATCGGACTTTGTGTTCAGATCGCTGCACCATGATCCGATCACCCAAAATCAGATCGGCCAGTGATTGCATATCGAAATTGGCACTGACATAGCGCCCCGCCACGATTTCGATGCTGATCTCGGACGACTCGGGCAGGACGATGGGTCGATTGGACAGGGTGTGCGGCGCAATCGGCGCCATCACCCAGCCCCCAATCGAGGGGTGCATCAAGGGTCCACCGACCGAGAGTGAATAAGCCGTAGAGCCCGTAGGGCTTGCAATGATCAGCCCATCGGCGCGTTGGTTGGACACAAAATGACCATCGACCTCGATGCGTAACTCGGCCATGCCCGAGGTGCCTCCCCGGTTGACCACCACGTCGTTCATGGCCAATGCGCTGAACACGCAGCGCTGGTCGCGCACAACCTGGGCCTGCAGCAAGCTGCGGTCTTCGGTCTGGTAGTGGCCCTGCAACATGGGCAAGAGCACATCCTGGTAGCTCAAAAGGGGGATGTCTGTGATGAAGCCCAGCCGCCCCTGGTTGATGCCCATCAGAGGCAAGCCATAGCGGGCCATCTGGCGGCCAATCCCCAACATGGTGCCATCTCCGCCAATGACCAGGCCCAAATCGCACTGCGTGCCGATTTCGGTCATCTCCAACACCGGGTATCGGTTCAAACCGGTGTGGGCAGCCGTGTCCTTGTCCAGCACCACATCGCAGCCCTGCCTGTTCAAAAACTGGGCCACATCGTCCAAAGCACGCCGTGAGCTCTCCAACGCGCCACCTTGGGTGGTCGTGTGGTACTTGCCAAAAAGTGCAACGTGACGGAACTTTGATCTCATGCGTAAATTACATCATTAAAATGGCCAAATGCTCGACGAACGTGCCAAGTTATTGCTCAAAGCGCTGGTAGAACGCTACATTGCGGACGGTCAGCCCGTGGGCTCTCGCACCCTCTCCAAGGCCTCGGGCCTGGACTTGTCGCCTGCCACCATCCGCAACGTCATGTCGGATCTGGAGGAGTTGGGACTCATTGCCAGCCCGCACACTTCAGCAGGGCGCATCCCGACAAGCCGAGGCTACCGCCTGTTTGTGGACACGATGCTGACAGTGCAGCGAGACAGTCTGGAAACCCCGACCCTCACACCTGACCAGCCGCAGAAAGTCATCGCCAGTGCGGCGAATTTGCTGTCGAGTTTGTCGCATTTTGTGGGCGTGGTCATGCCGCCGCGGCGAGCCTCAGTGTTCAGACACATTGAATTTTTGCGCCTGTCCGAGCGGCGTTTGTTGGTCATCATCGTCTCGCCCGAAGGCGATGTGCAAAACCGCATCCTGTTCACCGAGACCGATTACTCCCAAAGTCAGTTGATCGAAACCTCCAACTTCCTCAACACCCACTATGCCGGCATGGCCATCGAGCAGGTGCGCAACCGGGTACAGCAAGAGTTGGTCAGCCTGCAAAGCGAAATCGCCACTCTCATGCAAGCGGCCGTGCAGGTCAGCTCTGAGGCGCTGGCCGATGACCAAAACGAGGTGGTGATTGCGGGCGAACGCAACTTGCTGTCGGTGAGCGACTTTTCCAGCGACATGGGCCACTTGCGCCGTGCGTTTGAGTTGTTTGAGCAAAAAACCCAGCTCATGCGCTTGCTCGATGTGTCCAGCCAGGCCGAAGGTGTGCGCATTTACATTGGCGGCGAGAGTCAGATCGTGCCCATGCAGGAGTTGTCGGTGGTCAGTTCGCCCTACGAGGTGGACGGTCAGGTGGTGGGCACCCTGGGTGTGATTGGCCCCACCCGCATGCCCTATGACCGCATGATCCAGATCGTCAACATCACCTCTCGCCTGGTCAGCAATGCGCTGAGCCAGTCCAAATAAGCCCCTGCCGCCCACTACAATCGAGGCTTCGGTGGGGGCGTTAGCTCAGTTGGTTAGAGCAGAGGACTCATAATCCTTTGGTCGACAGTTCAAGTCTGTCACGCCCTACCATTTCGACCCTCGAAGTCACTTTGTAAAACGCTGCAAAGTGACTTTTTTGTGGGGAACCAAAATGGGCGGATGCACGCAGTCACATGGCCTTTAAATAGGATTCAGCAGCTGCGAATCGCAGCAAAGCGCCAGCGACGAGGTCGAAAAATCCCAAGATTTCAGCTGGTTTTTTTGCGGCAATCCAGGCTTGACCCGTAGCCCCTACTGGCACTGTCACGCCCTCGGGTTCCTCGAACTCCAGAATCACGGTGCGACCCGCATGGCGGCTATTTTTCACGACGTGATGGGCCACATTTTGTGGTGTGGACAACAACGCACCTTGTGATTCGCCGGTGGATTCGGTGACACTGTGCACCCGAGCACGAAAGATCTTGCCGGGGTAAGCGTCCACATAAAACTCGGCGAAGGCGCGTGGTTCGATGTACTCGTAGACCTGATCCGGAATTCGCAGCTCCATGAATTTTTGTCGGGTGAACATGTGAATGGCTGCCGGACGCGACTCACCAAAGTACTGTCCTTTCGACAGGAACACCACAGCCACTTGGCCATCCACGGGTGCTTTGACCAATGCATGGTCAATTTTCCATTGCAAATCCGCTCTGTCCTGTTCAGCCTTGACCACCAATTCGCGTTGATTGAGCACCTCGGCCAATTTGGCATCGTATTCGGATTGGGCGACCACATCGCCACGCAAGCCCTCCAGACGTTTAAGGTCAACGTTCAATTTGTCGAGCTGGGTTTTCAGGCGACCAATCTCCGCCTTTTTGGCTTGCATTTGGATCGCGTACCGGTCGGTCTTGAAGCTGTAAATCGGGTCTCCGGCTTTGACTTTTTGGTTGTGGGTGACAAAAATTTTGTCGATTTCTCCGCCTGCAGGCGAGTTCAACACGATGTGCGGGGCTTTGATGGTTGACGATGCGGTGAGGTCCAGAAATGTCAGGTAACGCGAGACTGTCAAGACCATGAACACCAAGAACAATCCGCCAAAACCCATGGCGACGAAGTTGCCCAAGCTGCGCTTGATCACTCCGAACTTGATCAGCAGCCAACATATCAAGATATAGGGCACCAGTATCAATTTCATGCGACTGTCTCCTGTTGTTTGGCCGTGGTCTTTGAAACCACGTTTGGCGTTTCATTTGTCGATGTTTCGGGTGTGGCTTGGGCTCGGCGCAAGACCTGCACCAAGAAGTCTTCAACCGCAGCCCAATCGGTGTAGGCGATGAACAGCGCCACTGCCCACACCCAATGTTCAAACAAACCCAGGATGGTCAAAGCACTGACCAATTCGGCTTGGCGCATCTTTTTTTGATCCGCCTTGTGCTTGGGCGTTTCGTGCAAATGCCAAAGCAGCATCAGCACCCCGATGACCACGACCAACAAAATCGGCAGCAAGATGTATAAAAACCAGTCGGCATCCAAGATATAGCGGTACAGGCCAAAAGGTTCGTGCAAAAAATAGCCTTCAGGCTTGGCTTCGTCATACACATGAAACAGCATCAAAGACCCCCACCCATTGCTTTGTAAAACTGACTGCGAGCGACCCATTGCGATTGACGTATGTCACTGATGGACCACTGCACCTGCAAGACCTTGACGGTCTCAGAGAGCACTTCATATTGGCTGCTTCGCCCTGCCTTGTAACTGCGTTGGGCCAAAGACAAGGCTTGCTGGCGCAAGCCCAGCTCTTGGCTCAAAGCACCAGCGTGGCGGTCGCTGCTCTCAATTTGCAGCACTGCATCGTGCATTTCTCGGTAGGCTTGTTGCACGGTTTGGCTGTACTGCACGATGGCCCGCTCTCGCCGCGCTTGAGCTGCTTGTACTTGCGCCTGCAGCGAGCCACCATCGAACAGGGGAACACCCAAACCCGTGGTGGCTTCAAACGAGACAGGCAGGCCCGAGATCAAGGCGCTTGAGGAGGCCAGCAAGCCGCCAACGAGGTTGAGACTCACACGCGGGTATCGTTGAGCCTGGCTGACGTTCCAGTTGGCATGTTCGGCCTGCACGGTCCATTCAGCAGCGGCCACATCCGGGCGCCGCAGCAAGACCCTGGTGTCAACCACCGTTGGCAAACTGGGCAAGTCCACTTGGTTTGCAGGAACGTTGGGCAACTCGGGTGTGAGTTCTCGGGGTGAGCGTCCTGCCAAGGCTTGCAAAGCCAAACCGGTTTTGGCGATACCCGCCTCCAAAGGGGTGATTTGAGCGCGCACCGATGCGGCCTCTGCCAAGCTTTGTCGGTAAGCCAATTCGGTGCCCATGCCGGCTTGCCAGCGGCGTCGCTCGAGTTCACTCACCCGATCGAGTTGCTCTATCGCGTTCTGAGCGATGACCCACTTGTCTTGCAAGGTGCGCCATTGAAAATAGGTTTGACAGACCCAAGCGGCGACCGACAGGGCTGTCGCTTGACGCACGCGCTCGGCAGATTCTGCGCGGGCCTGCGCCGCCGTATTGAGTTGCGCCACGCGACCCCACAAATCCCATTCCCAACTCAAGGCCGCGCCTATGGAGGCTGCGCGTACTTGTTGGTTGAATTCTTGGGCTGGGGTGGAAGTGCCGATGCGCCGCTGGCGTACCCCGACCTCTGTTGCTGCATCCAATCGCGGAGAGTTCAAGGCTTGCGCGCTGCGCAATCCCGCTTGGGCTTCGGCCACTTGCGTTGCGGCCTTGAGCACGTCCCAGTTGCGAGCGAGAGCTTCGTCTACCCAAGCATTGAGCACCGGATCATTGAAGGCTCGCCACCAGTCAGTCTGCAAAACGGGCACGGATTCTGAGCTGGTTTCGGGCGGCAAATCCAAGACTGGTGCGGTGTAGGGCTTGACCGGCCCGGCACAACCCGCAACGAGTAAAGCCATGCCACAGACGGAACTTGCCCAAAGAGCTCTTGAGATAACTAGCATGGAGTCATCACCAGCGATGAAATAAATACGATGTGTCAATCATGAGCAAATTTTAACTACTAAAAATTAATTTTTATTGATGAACACGCTTGAGTTTGCAAAGACGTGTGATTCAAGCTGGGGTGGTCAGCTGCCCTGCGCACCAACGCGTGAGCTGGACCCGCAAGGCTTTGCGACAGATGGCTTCAAATGCCGGCGCTGGCAAGCGCACTGTCACGAAAACCGAAGCCGTTCAAACCTTGGGCTATCGTGGTGCTGGGGTGCCGCGAACTTCATCGAGGCTCTGGCGGAACTGTCGCGCCCATGAGCCCACGATGGGCTTCAGGTCATCCCAAGTGATGCGGTCGTTCTGTGACAGGGTCTTGTCCGACTTGCGGTTGGCAACTGCGGCAGCCACGGGTTGACCTTGACTGTCCAGCACCTCAATTTCGGCAGAAATCTCTGCGACCCGAGGCGTGGCACCAACAGCAGCACGCCCAGCATTGAATACGGCTTTGATCGGGATAAAGTCTGTCACGCTGAGGGGCGGACTGACAGGCTGCACGCCGGTGATCGCCAAGCGGATGCGCACCACATCCGGACCCGGCGCATTCACGATCTGATAATCATTTTGAACAACACTCACGAACTCTGTGCGAAAAGAGTCGGCCATGCGTTTCAGGACATCGGGTTGAACTCCCTTGTAGGCTTGCGGATCGTTGGACAAGACAACCTGAACGGGATCAATGTACAACTTGCTGAAGCGGCGCACATCTCTTGAGCGATCGATGTAGCGCTGGATCCCCTCCTTGCCTTCGACTGGACGCAAATTCGAATAATTGGACAAGAAACCGGCGTTCATCGAAACGCCTGAAGCGGACTCTGTCCCTACCTGATGGGTCGAGCAAGCAGCGATCAAGCTGCTGATGGCAATGGCTGCAATTGTTAGCGTTTTTGACACGATCTTTCCTTGGATTGAGGTGAGTCATGGGTCGCGAGAAGAAATTCTCAAACGCTTTGCATTGTAACTTTTAAAGTATGTTTAATTGATGCTTAAATATAACTTTAGTATTTTTATTGAAGGATCTTTTGCCGACTCAAAAGAAGAAGTGAGTCCGTGCTAGCAACTGGCCTGGACAAAACAAGCCACAGCCGCAATTGCAAACCACTGGCCTTGGCGAAGTCGATTGCGGTTCAAGGCTTTGTCGTCTTTGTGTTCATGCATCCATGGCCGCAGGCACAAAGCCAGTCTGGGTGGTGATGCCTCGAGCCTGACGGATCGCATCGACCGTGGCCAGCGCTGTGGCTTCGGCGGCCATCACCGTCAGCAACATGAGGTCGGGTGGGCTGGTTTCGGAGCCAGTGGCCAAGGCAAACAAGGTGTCGCCGTCCAAGGTGGTGTGTGCGGGGCGGATGCTGCGGGCCAGGCCGTCATGGGCGCTCATGGCCAGGCGCTTGGCCTGGGCTTTGGAAAGCTTGGCGTTGGTGGCGACCACGCCAATGGTGGTGTTGGTGCCGGACAGGGGGCGGTTGCCGCGCTCAGCCGCCAGCAATGCGCGTTGGGTGTCCAGCAGCTTGAGGCCATCGGCCGTGCGGGCACCCGCCAGTATTTGACCTGTCGCGGGGTCGATCACATCCCCCACTGCGTTGCAGGCCACCAAGGCGCCCACCACCCAAGGGCCCACGCGAACACTCGCGTTGCCGATGCCGCCTTTCATGCAGCGGTTAAGGCCAAAAAGTTTGCCCACGCAGGCCCCCGCGCCTGCGCCCACATTGCCGGCTGCGGGCGTGGCCGTCGATGCCGCTTGGCAGGCGGCGTAACCGGCCTCAGCGCCCGGACGGGCTTGTGGGTTGTCGCCCTTGCGCACCACGGGCAGGTCAAACAGCACGGCGGCGGGCACGATGGGTACACGGCCGTAGCCGGTTTCAAACCCAATGTGGTGTTCTTCCAGCCAGCGCACCACGCCGGTGGCTGCGTCCAGGCCAAAAGCGCTGCCGCCACTGAGCACCCCCGCGTGCACCTTGTCCACCAGGTTGGACGGGTCCAGCAAATCGGTCTCCCGGGTGCCCGGAGCGGCCCCGCGCACATCTACTGCACCCACGGCAGCGTTGGGGGCAAGAACCACAGAGCAGCCCGTCAGCCGTTCACTCAATGTGAAGTGACCAACCTCCAGGCCTGACACGTCGACAATGGATCCAGAAGGGTGTGTGATGGGCATGTTCAAGGGGACTCCGGCAGGGATGGCATGTGTCATGTGGTGTGAGGATAGCCTCTGAGGCGCGCTTCCTCCAGGGGTCTTCTCCAGAGGTCATTTAATTGCGGCGACCTCCAGAGAGCCCATAAAAGCTTGTTATAATTCGAGGCATGATGCGGCTGTAGCTCAGCTGGATAGAGTACTTGGCTACGAACCAAGGGGTCGTGGGTTCGATTCCTGCCAGCCGCACCAAAAACAAGAAAGCCCACAACGCAAGTTGTGGGCTTTTTCTTTGGGCCAACGAACATGAGTCAGGTCATTTCCACCGAATCCGACGACGAAGAATGGGGTTTGCCCGCTCTGCCAGCAGGCACGCGCAATTACATGACCCCAAAGGGCTATGCGCGCTTGAGAGCCGAGTTGTTCAGCTTGATCGATGACGAACGCCCCAAAGTGGTCGAGATCGTGCATTGGGCTGCCAGCAACGGTGACCGGTCAGAAAACGGTGATTATCTGTATGGCAAAAAGCGCCTGCGCGAGATTGATCGCCGTATTCGTTTTCTGACCAAGCGTCTGGAAATCGCCGAAGTGGTGGACCCGGCAGTCCATCACGGCCGCGATCAAGTGTTCTTTGGCGCCACGGTCACTTATGCGGAAGCTGCGGGCCAGGAGCGCACGGTCACGATTTTGGGCATCGACGAAGCCGACAGCTTGCAGGGCCAAGTCAGTTGGGTCTCGCCGATTGCGCGCACTTTGCTCAAGTCCCGTGAAGGCGATGAGCTCAAGTTGGTCACACCATCGGGCGTGCTGAGCATCGAGGTCTTGGCAGTTTCTTACCCCAGCTCTGCCTGAGCAGCGCTCACATTGGAGGCGTATTGCTTTTGTGAGACTGCCGTTCGGCCGTGATGACCGAGGGTGTGCGTTTGAGGTGGCGCAGCACTTGATCCAGATGGGCGGTGTCGCGCACCGCGATCACAAACTTCAATTCAGCCGTGTCTTGCGGGGTGTCGTGCCCCATGTCCACATGGACGATGTCGGTCTCGGCGCTGGCCATGGCGCCAGCAACCCGGGCCAGCACCCCTTTGCCATTCACCACGGTGACGTTGATCGACGTTTCAAAGCTGCGCGTCAACTCATCTGACCATTCGACACCGATGAAGCGCTCGCTGTCTTTGTGCTCGAGCTTGCGGGCAGTCGCGCAGTCCCTGGTGTGCACCGCCAGACCTTCACCACGCCCCAAATAACCCACGATGTCGTCACCGGGCAATGGACGGCAGCAACGAGAAAAGACAACAGATGCGTTTTCGCTGCCATCCAGGATGATCGCGCCTTGTGAGATCGATTCATGGGCAGTGAATCGCTCGCGCGTCATCAACAAAGCATCGGGCTTTTGGCCCATCTCAGACAACAAGGCGGTGAGACGTTTGGCCACGATGGTGGCAATGCGCTTACCCAGGCCGATGTCCATCAACAAGTCTTGTCGGTTGCGGTTGCCCGTAAAGCGCAGCAACTTGTCCCACAGCGCATGGTGGGCGTCATCGTTGGCGGGCAGTTGGTGGATGCCTTCGGCCCGCATGGCTTGAGACAGCAATTTTTCGCCCAAGTCCACCGACTCGGTTTGGGCCATGGTCTTGAGGTGGTGGCGAATTTTGGACCGTGCGCGCCCGGTGCGCACAAAACCCAGCCAGGCTGGGTTGGGGGCCGATACAGGGGCGGTGATGACTTCGACGACATCGCCGTTTTTCAGCTCCGTGCGCAAGGGGACTTGGTCGCCATTGATGCGGGCGGCCATGGCGTGATCGCCAATTCGGCTGTGGATGGCATAGGCAAAGTCCACCACGGTGGCACCGCGTGGCAAGGCCATGATTTGGCTCTTGGGTGTGAACACATAGACCGCATCGGGAAAGAGGTCAACTTTCACATGGTCCCAAAACTCGGCGGCATCGCGGGTTTCTTTTTGAATGTCGAGCAGCGACTGAAGCCACTGCGTACCCAAGCGCTCGGACTGGGCGCTGGCGGATTCGTGCTCTTTGTAGAGCCAATGCGCCGCCACACCCGACTCTGCCACCAGGTGCATCGGTTCGGTGCGCATCTGAAACTCGACGTTGACGCCCGAAGGGCCTACCAAAGTCGTGTGCAGCGATTGGTAGCCATTGACCTTGGCAATCGCGATGTGGTCCTTGAACTTGCCGGGCACGGGCTTGTAGATCTGGTGCAACAAGCCCAAAGCGGTGTAACAGTCGATGACCGAAGGCACGATCACACGAAAGCCATAAATGTCGGTCACTTGGGCAAAGCTCAGGTGTTTTTCATCCATCTTCTTGTAGATGGAGTACAGCGTTTTTTCCCGACCACTGATGCGCACGTCCATGTGGGCCTGAGCAAAAATGGCCTCTACATCGGCCTGCACTTTTTGGATCAGGTCGCGGCGCCGGTTGCGCGCGCGAGAGACGGCCTTGGACAGGACCGCATATCGCCAAGGCAGCAAGTGCTTGAAAGACAAATCCTGGAGCTCACGGTAGATCTGGTTCAGGCCCAAACGGTGGGCAATGGGTGCATAAATTTCCAGCGTCTCGGACGCGATGCGGCCCCATTTGCTGCGCGGCATGTCCGACATGGTGCGCATGTTGTGGGTGCGGTCGGCCAACTTGATGAGGATGACGCGCACATCGCGCGCCATGGCCAGCAGCATTTTGCGAAAAGACTCGGCCTGGTTCTCTTCTCGGGTGTTGAATTCCAGCTTTTCCAGCTTGGTCAAGCCATCGACCAATTCTGCAACGGGTGAGCCAAAGCGCTCGATCAGCGCCATTTTGGTGATGCCACAGTCTTCCATGGCGTCGTGCAGCAGTGCGGCGGCCAGAGCCTGGGCATCGAGCTTCCACTCGGTGCACAAACCCGCCACCGCGATGGGGTGGGTGATGTAAGGCTCGCCACTTTTACGCATCTGGCCCAGGTGGGCTTCGTCGGCATATTTGTATGCGCGGCGCACCATGTCGGTGTCGGCTTCGTTCAGATAGCCCAGTTGCGCTTCGAGCACCGCAAAGCTGGCCGCTGCGGCATTCGCTGCGGCCGGGTCCAACGCTTTGGGGCGATTGGGACTGGCTTTGGGGGTTTTGGGCATCACGGCACTCATGGCCTCAATGTAACGTAAGCCGCACAGGTCATGAAAAAAAGGCCAAAAAAAAGCCCCAAACTGGGGCGATTTCAGAGGAGCAAAACCGGTGTCAACCGGTCCATGCCCTTGGCATTTTTTCAGGACACGCGCTTGAGCATTTCGATCCCGACTTTGCCTGCCGCGATTTCGCGCAATGCAGTCACACCAGGCTTGTTTTTGCTCTCAATGCGCGGGGTGTGGCCCTGGCTCAACATGCGCGCACGGTAAGTGGCGGCCAAAACCAGCTGAAAGCGGTTCGGGATTTGTTCCAGGCAATCTTCAACAGTGATGCGGGCCATGATGGTTTTCCTTGAGAAATGCTGAATGGGATTCAGGCGATTTTGAGCGCTTGGAAGGTGTCAGGCCGGGCGCGGCGCTGCACGTGGTACTTGAGCCGCTGGGCATGAACAACCGCTTTGAGGTCAAACAGAGCACGATCAAATACTTCGTTGATTATAACGAAGTCGAATTCCCGAGCCTGGGACATCTCGACCGCCGCGTTCTGCAAGCGCAGCTCAATGATGTCGGCGGTGTCTTCACCCCGGCGCTCCAGGCGCGAGCGGAGCTCTTCCCAGCTGGGAGGCAAGATGAAGATGAGCACGGCGTTGGCATACATCTTCTTGATCTGCAGGGCACCCTGGTAATCGATCTCCAGCACCACATCGGCGCCTTGGGCCATGCGCTCTTCGATCATCTTTTTGGAGGTGCCGTAGCGCTGGCCATGCACATGGGCCCACTCGACAAAGGCGTCTGCCAGCACCATGGCGTCAAACTCTTGCGCCGAGGCAAAAAAGTACTCGCGGCCATGCTTTTCCTGACCGCGAGGCGCCCGGGTGGTGTGCGAGACGGTGGGCTGCACCCGAGAATCCAACTCCATCAAGGCTTTCACCAAACTGGATTTGCCAGCCCCGCTGGGGGCGGCCACGACAAACAGGTTTCCGGGGTAATCCATGTGGGTGCTCTTTATTCGATGTTTTGGACTTGTTCACGCATTTGCTCGATCAGCACCTTCATGTCCACCGAGATGCGGGTCATTTCCAGCACGGCCGATTTGGAGCCCAGGGTGTTGGCTTCGCGGTGCAGCTCCTGAATCAGGAAGTCCAAGCGCTTGCCAATGTCACCGCCTTGGGTGAGCAGGCGGCTGAGTTCGTCCAGGTGCGAGCGCAGGCGGGTCAGTTCTTCGGCCACATCGATGCGGATGGCGAAAGCCGTGGCTTCGGTCAGAGCGCGGTCTTGGGCGGCTTCGGGCAGCTGGCTGCCATCGGCCAAGGCCATGGCGTCTTTCCACCGCTCCAAAAAGCGCTGACGCTGCTGCTCGACCAGTTGCGGCACCAACGGCACCGCCTGTTCCGCCAGGCTGCGCAGCTGGGTGATGTGGCTTTGCAGCATCTCGGTCAGGCGGGCGCCTTCGCGGGCGCGCGCTTCTCGCAGCGCGTCCACCGCTTGGTTGGCCAGTTGCATCCAAGCGGCTTCGTCGGGTGCGGTTTGGCCCGCGCTGCCAGCGCTCATGCGCAGCACATCGGCCACACTCAGAGCGCGGGCACCAGGTAACCAGTCTTGAATTTTGTCTTGCAGAGCGGCTATTTTTTGCAAGGCTTGGTGGTTGGGCGCTTGCAGGGCCGCGCCGTCGCCAGCGTCCTGGCTGGCGCGCACTTCCACTTTGCCGCGTTTGATCTGTCGGGTGATCAGCTCGCGCAGGCTGGGTTCGAGCTGGCGCAGTTCTTCGGGCAAGCGAAAACTCAGGTCCAGGAAGCGGCTGTTGACCGAGCGGATTTCCAGACCCAGCCGGGCTGACGGGGCCGCGTTGGCAGGGCTTTCACCGTCTGCAGCCAGCGGGCTGTGCTGCACGCTGGCGTATCCGGTCATACTGTAAACTGGCATCGATCAAGTTCCTTGTGACAGCGCTTGGCCCCATGGACCATGACGCGCTGCTGATGCCCAGCTGGGCTGAGCATGAAACGAGGCATTATCTCAAACTCTTGTGTCCGCCCCGCCCGTTCTCTGCCGGGCGCACGGCCAGGACCCAAGGGCCAACCCCTTCAGCGCCAACATGAACACCACCAACTCTTACATCCGAACCGGTCGCGCCGCCGACGCCCTGCGCGCGGTGCGCATCACCCGCGCTTACACCGTGCACGCCGAAGGCTCGGTGTTGATTGAGTTTGGCCAGACCCGCGTGCTGTGCACCGCCTCGGTCGAAGAAAAAGTGCCGGGCCACAAAAAAGGCAGCGGCGAAGGCTGGGTCACCGCCGAATACGGCATGCTGCCGCGCGCCACCCACACCCGGGGCGACCGTGAAGCCGCTCGCGGTAAGCAAAGCGGCCGCACGCAAGAGATCCAGCGCCTGATTGGCCGCTCGCTGCGCGCGGTGTTTGACCTGAAAAAGCTGGGCGAGCGCACGATTCACCTGGATTGCGATGTGCTGCAAGCCGATGGCGGCACACGCACAGCCGCCATTACTGGTTCATGGGTTGCACTCTATGATTGCCTG
>JACCEC010612413.1_pt1 | contig 21492 bp, 13 predicted proteins | sample 7450121 | NCBI WGS metagenome assembly JACCEC01 (sample SAMN15323455, study PRJNA562643) | freshwater metagenome | isolation source: river surface water | place: USA:Blue River Watershed | collected 2017-08-18 | reverse complement strand
CTAAGGCAATAGCCCCACCATTGACATTAAAAATAGTGTCATCAATGCCCATTGTTCGTTGAAATTGTAAGGCAACGGCTGCAAACGCTTCATTAACTTCCCATATATCAATATCATTGCTATTCATATTGGCTTTACTAAGTGCTTTTTGTGCAGCAGGTATAGCCCCTGCGAGCATTAGCGTTGGTTCGGTGCTTACGGTAGCTGCCGAAACAATGCGCGCACGTGGTTTTAACCCCAAAGCGCGTCCTTTTTCGAGACTACCGACCAAAACCACCGCCGCCCCGTCCACAACGCCTGACGAATTACCAGCAGTATGAATATGATTGACTTGCTCTAAAAAGGGGTATTTTTGTAGTGCCATGGCATCAAAGCCCAATTTGCCTACTTCGGCAAAGGCAGAAGGCAACGCCGCTAACCCCTCGAAAGTGGAATCGAGGCGCAAATGTTCGTCTTTTTCCAAAATAGTTAGCCCATTGCCGTCACAAATCGGCACAATTGAGCGGTTGAAATAGCCCAAACGCTGCGCATGAGCAGCGCGGTGTTGCGATTGCAGGGCGTAGGCATCTAACTCGGTGCGGCTAAATCCCTCAATCGTTGCCAACAAATCAGCCGCTACGCCCTGTGGTATGTAACCTACTCGCGTCACTACATCAGGGTCGAAAAGCAATGCGCCGTCATCAAAATTCATCGGTACGCGACTCATACTTTCCACGCCACCCGCTACAATGATGTCTTCTAAGCCCGATTTTACTTTCATCGCTGCCAAATTGACGGCATCGAGGGCAGACGTGCAAAAACGATTGATTTGCATACCGCCTACGCGATGATGCCACCCCGCATAAAGTAGGGCAGTTTTGGCAATATTGCCGCCCTGGTCGTCAACGGGCGTAACACAACCAAAAATACCGTCATCAATTTGGGCAGTATCTAAGGAATGACGCTCTTGCAAGGTTTTTAAAACCGAAGATAACAACGCAACGGCGCGAACTTCGTGCAGTGCGCCCTGCTGCTTACCACGTCCGCGAGGGGTGCGCAACGCTTCAAAAATATACGCTTCTGAATGAGGCATAGTTTTATTTTTGATATTTTCAAGACTTTGATATTTCAATAGAGTTATTATAAATTGATTATGAATATTTTATACTTTAACTTAATGTTGCAAATACGTTATTTCGCTTCTAAGTAAGCTATACGAATAAAAATAAAATTATCTTTCGTGTCTTTCGTGCCTTTCGTGGTTAAAAACAGTTCTCCCTACTACGACCACGAAAAGCACGAATGGCACGAAAAAACATTTATAAAAAATCAATAATCACTTATTTATTTTGATAACTTATAATGTATTGATAACCAATATGTAATAACTATAATATTTGTTTTTTTCTATCTATGATTAAGATATATTAGCGTTTATTTCATAATGAGTACTTACATACTTTTTTCATACGTTAAATTTTTTATGAAAATCGTTTAGTAGTGTGATAAATTCGGGTGCTAAACGCGAATAAGTAAAATCTAAAATAGATTGCGGAATGTGGCGATAAAAAGCGGCTGCCATGCCCCCTGTCATACACGCGATAGTGTCGCTATCTCCCCCGATTGAAATGCCCAAACGCAAGGCATTTTCATAATCTGTACTTTCCAAAAACGCTACAATTGCTTGCGGCACAGAGCCTTGACAACTTACGTCAAATTCGTAGAAGGGGCGAATATCGTTGATGCTGAAATCTAAATCATAGCCAAACTTGTTGATGATGTAGTTTTTTATCGCTGCTTTGGGGCTGCCCATTCTCGCCAAAAAAATGACGCTTGCCACCGCTTGCGCTCCCTTAATCCCTTCGGGGTGGTCGTGCGTGACGGCTGCACTTTGCTCGGCAACCGCTAACACCTGCTCCAAATCTTGACAAGCTACCCCGACTGCACTCACTCGCATCGCCGACCCATTGCCATAGCTGCCGTAAGGTTGTCGTAAGTCACTGTTTAGCCATTGTTTGAACGCCCCACCGTAGCCTCGTCCCGTATATTTGCGCCCATAATGCCAAATGGTTTGACTAAAATCACTTTCATATAATAAACTTTCGACAACAGCCATTGTCAAAACGGTATCATCAGTAAAAGAGGATTTTGGGTTAAAAAACTCAAAATCAGTAGTTTTTACATTATGCCATTCATAAATAGAGCCGATAACATCGCCCGCAATAGCCCCTATTACTGCACTTATCATATTAAAAAAATTTTATTATAATTGTTAATGAATAGGTGAAATGATGCTATCTTTTTTCAAATTAGCCCAAGTCGGACAAAATGCGTCTAATGCTTCGTCCAATTTGCTGCGGTCGAGTGCGCCCATGCCCGAAAGTTTATTTTCAAAACATTTCCAAACGGTGACGGCATTCGTTTTCATTTCGGGAATCATGCGCATGAGCGAGTCGCCATTGCCGTTAGCTTTATAGGTGTTGCGTTTGGTATTGAGCGAGTCGAGCTTGCTCATGCAAGCGCAAGCGTCTTTTGCGGCTTGTTCGTACATAGCCTCAATTTTTTTGCCTTGTGGCTGATTTACTGAGGGGGTAGTGGTAGGGTTATTGTTTTTTTCGCCATTGTTGCAAGCCACTAAAAAAAGCAGACTTACACCCAAAGTTATTTGTTTCATTTTTTTAATATATTTTACTATATTGTTCAAATCAATATATATAATTTTTAGTTTGAATATTTATTTTAAACGAAGATTTTGATAAAAGTAAAATTTTGGCAGAGGTATTGGAAAAAGGTTTGATAATTTCGTTTTGTTAAACAATGCCAGCATTTACCTTGATAAAATAAAACCTTACAATCGCAGCAATATTACAGCAAATAGGTGAAATAAAAAAATCTTATGACAACAATATGCCCGACAAATCTAAAAATTGAAAAAAAAAGTTAGGGGAAGCCCTATCCATTGAAGGCAGCGCAATGATGACGAAAAAGCATCGGACACCTTTCAAGATACCCGATGCGTATAGTCAATCAACTGTTTATTATTTTTTTATCCACCAACGAATGAGTAGCGGATTGATAAAAAGGTCGCTCATTAAAGCGGTTACGAGGGTAACGGCAATGAGTTTGCCCACCACTACTGAGGGGGGGTGAATCGAAAAAATCATGACCATGAAACCAAAAAATAAAATAATCGTGGTTAGCACTACGGGTTTGCCTGTCTCCAAAAGTGTGACTCGCAGGGCTTCGTCCACGCTCAAACCTTTATCTTTATTGATGCGAAAACTTGATAAAAAATGAATGGTATCGTCTATCGCAATGCCAAAAACTACCGTAAAAATCATGGAAATACCTGCGTCAAGGTCAACCCCTAAGAAACCCAATAATGCCGCCGCAAAAACCAATGGAAATAAATTAGGTATCAAAAAAATGATAATCATACGCACATTCCGAAGCATCAGCCCCATCAACACCGAAATCAAACTTACTTCCCACAAGATTCCTTCGAGCAAATCATCGCGCACATACATTGCATTTTTATCTATGATATAGCCTGTGCCTGTGCGTTTGAACATAGCTACTGAGGGGTCGGTATTTCGCGCTATCCAATTATCAATTTTATCGCCGATTGCCATGACCGAATCAGCTCCTAAATCCAAAATGCGGGTGGCAATACGCGCTTTTGTCGAATCTTTTGAAAGTAAAATATTGGCACTTCCTAACGGAAAATCTTTCATAAAAGATTGATAATCATTAAATTGTGTTTTTTCGGTAGGCATCGCATAGGCACGCTGAAAAAGTAAATGCAGACTTTTGTAAACCATCGTCACCGAACTAACCGCACGAATAGACGGCACACTATCTTTTAAATATTTTTCTAATTTATCAATTTGTGTCAATACCTCAAAATCGTTTGCCTTATGCCCATTTTGGGCAAAAACGGCATATTCCAAAGGGCGAAAACCTGCAAAAACGCGCTCAAATACATGAAAATCTTCCGTCACTTTTGAGTATAAAGGCATATTGTCGTTGATGCTGTAATTCGTCTTTATTTTGGTCGCGCCATAAGCGCAAATTCCTAACAAAGCAAATGCAAGCAACGCAATTAAGCGCGTGCGCAATTTGGTTACGCGGTAGGTCCAAGTCATCAGTTTATCCCAAATCGTCCCTTCTGCTCTGATTTGTGTGAGTTGTTCGGGGCTAAAATAAGAAAGTAACGCCGTAGTAAACACCAAAACCGTAGTGTATGCCACCATGACCCCCACCGCCGCATTGATACCAAACTCTTGAATCGGGACAATTCGGCTCGTTACGAGGGTCGCAAAACCCGTAGCGGTCGTGATAGCAGTCATAAAAGTTGCCAAGCCTATTTCCTTGATTGTCAACCACATAGCCTTTTCTTTGGGGTGTCCGCGCCGCAATTCGTCAATATATTTAGAAAGTATATGTATCACGTCCGCAGTGCCGACAATCACCATCAACACCGGATAAAGGGCAGCCATCGCACTCAATTCGCGCCCCCATGCGCCCAAAATCCCCAAAAAAAGTAACATCGCCAACCCAATAGAAGCCAACGAAATTACCACCGTCCGCCATCTACGAAATAATAATGTCATGACAATGCCCACCAAAACCGCCGCTACCGCAGTCGAAACGGCAACTTCGCGTTTTTCCATATACACCAATTCTTTCTGAAAATTGGCACGACCTAAAAAATGAAAATCCTCGAAACCATAGCCTTTCACCAAGTCAACTAATTTTGACATCAATACTTCGGATTCTTCGAGCGTTATTCGGTCTTTGGTTTTTAGAAAAAGCACTAAATAATTGCCGTCTTCTGAAATTAAATTTCGTACAAAACGCTCATCACCTAATATTTTTTGGCGGTCATAGGCTAAGGTGGCTATATCGTCAAGGTGTAGGGCAGGAATGGCGGTAATGCCAAAGGGCGTTTTGATAGGCAAGCGCATTTCGGTTAGGGATTGCGCTTGCGTGACGAAGGGCAAGGACAGCGATTTTTGAGAAAAATCTGAAAATTTTTGTAAGAAAGTGGTATCGAAAACGCCGCCGATAGTAAGCGTTTCGCCCCCCTCAGTAATGACATTTTTTGAAGGGGCGTGGTTTGGAACGGCGATAAGTAAGAAATTATCATCAGTTTCAAATGATTTTGTAAAGTTTTGGAAAAAAACTAAATCATCATCGCCTTGTGGAAAAAACTGCTCAAAATCGAATGAAAAGCGTAATTTTGTTATAAAAAAAATTGCAATAAGTGTAAAAATAAAAAAACTAACAAAAATACCACGCCTAAAACGGCGAATATCGAAAGGAATTTTAGGGGTATTGTAGTCGGAATGATGTGCCATTTTTTTTTAATAAAAGAAATTAAGGAATGACGGTATTTGGGTTTTTTAAAATGCAAAATAGCGAAACTTCAAACATACTAAATCTAAAAATTGTTTTATTAAAAGAATAAAACTTTCAGTAATTTCAAAAAAAAATGAAAGTTGATAAATTAGAAATACAGTTACTGAGGGGGGCTTTTGGGGTAAAGATTTCAAAGATGAGTGGCGAATTTAAAATTAGTGGAAAGAACATTTATTAAAAATAACAAATATGTCACAAATAAATTTACACAACAAGCAAATTTCATATTAAAAATAATTTGTTATTGTAGTTTATAAATAGCCCTACGTAAATCCTCCTCAAAAGAGAGAACTTTAAAATATTGAAAATCAATGGATTATACTATTTCAAAACAGCGTTAATTTTATAACAAGTGCTTATTTATAATTTTATAAAAAAACAAATAATATTTTATTAAAATAATGTCACAAAAAGAAAAAAAAGTTATGACAAAAATTTTTTTTTTCTAATAAAAATAAGTTCTTTTGCACCAAGAAAAGATATATTTCTATATCAAAATAAAAGATTATTGATTATTTCAGAGAGGTTAAAATTTTACGCTTAATATTCTCATCAAAAGATATTTTTTTAAGCGTAAAAATCAATGATTTTGTTAACAATATACCAAGATATTTTATTGAAAAAAATAATGTATCATGTGAAAAAGTAAAAAATTAACGATATTTTGAAATGTAGTGTATATAAAATCATTTGATTTGAACAACTCAAAACAAATTTATTAAGCCATAATTATCAACGTGTTTAGCACGCTGTATAGCATGAAAAAATATTAAGCGCGAAAAAAATTTCAGACCAAACTAAACCCTACCTTCTCAATTTTCTCCAAATTTAATTTTCTCAGTATTGTAAATATTGAAAGCGATTTTATAGTGTGAAAAAAGTAATTATAAAAAATAAAAATATCAAACTAATCAAACCAACCTTCTCATTTCCGCATCATTCAACGGCTTTACTTGTAAAGAATAAGGTGCTTTTGCATCAAATTTTCTGATATATCAATCTATTTTCTATTTTAATAGTAAAGTAGGTTAATTTTATTTTTAATGTAATTTTAACTAACAAAAATTTATTTATGAAAAAATTTACAAAACTGCTGTTTCTGCCTTTGTTGGTGTTGCTGAGTTGGCACGCATCGGGGCAGACGGTGTTGATTAACCCAAATGCAGAGGGGGGCTTCGAGTCGGGGGCTACTTTTGGAGATAATGGGTGGACAGTGGTAAATACGGCGAATGCCAACGCGAGTCAGTGGCATATTGCTACTGCCCCGCTTACGAATGGTACTGTTACTTTTACCCCCACAGGAAGCAGGGCAGCGTATGCTGCTAAAACCGCAGGGACATGGATGTATAATACGTCACCTGCTGCGGGGTCTTCGCATTTTTATCGTGACGTGACTTTTCCCGCGGGAGAAACAAACGTCAATTTATCCTTTAATTGGATTGCAAACGGAGAAAGTACTTGGGACATTTTGTATGTGTATATGTGTCCTACTACGCTTACCCCTGCGGCTAACTCTCCTTCGAGTAGTACGAATACCGTCAGTTGGACGGGTACAGGTACTGCGACCCTATTGGGTTCATATAATCTCATCACGAATGGCGTTACGCAAAGTGCTAATGTAAATATTAACCCTGCATTGGTAGGTAACTGTACAGGTAGTAGCACGATGAGATTGGTATTTACTTGGAAAAATGATGGTGGTGGTGGTAGTGAGCCACCTGCGGCGGTTGATAACATTTCACTTACTTCTGCTGCGCCACAAAGTTTGATAGATGTGGCAGGGGGTACTTATACGATTGACAACACGCAAGCGGCAGGGGGTACAAACTTTACGAGTTTTACGAGTGCTATCAATAATTTGAATGCGGCAGCAGGTTGTGGTCTTCGCGGTGCGGTCACTTTCAATGTGGCATCGGGTCAGACTTTTGCTGAAAATCCACCTGCTATTACGGTATCAGGCGATGCTACAAATGATATTACTTTCCAAAAATCGGGTGGGGGTGCAAACCCTAAAATCACGCCTACGGGTACGGCAAGCACTTCAGATTTTGGTATTTGTATTTCGGGAGGAGATTATATTACTTTCGATGGTATTGATATTGAAGGTATTACGAGTGGTTCGAATGTAGTGGAATATGGTTATTTAGTGCGAAACGGCTCGGCTACGAATGGGGCGCAATATAACCTTATTCAAAATGCGACTATTACGATGAACAACCGTAGTAGCTCAAGTAGTACGATAGGGGGCATTTTGATGTCTTCCACAACTACTGGCGGAGGGGTCGTACCGACAGCATTAAGTGGAACGAATGCGTATAACGATTTTATGAATATCAATATCCGTAAATCGGCATCGGGCATTATGTTAATCGGTGGAAGCACCACATTTAGAGATACTTTAAATGAAGTGGGTACGCTTGCACCAAATATTTATAATGAAATCGGTGGAGATGCAACGGACTCGTTAGGTTCGTCAGCTACTTCTTATGGTATTTATGCAATCAATCAAGCAAGCCCATCTATACACCACAACCTTGTAAGAAATATAGTGAGTAGTACTACTGTTTATGGTATTTTTGTTTCAGGAGGTTTCGGTGATGCACTTGTTTATAATAACAAAGTTCATACGTTGCGGACTTCGGGGGCATTTAGTACCATGTTTGGTATTAACGTGGCACAATCCACTACAACGGGCTTAGTAAATAGTACAAGAGTTTATAATAACTTTGTTAGTAATTTGTTCTGTGCGAGTGCTGCATCAAGTACTACGACTGTTTACACACAAGGTTTAACAATCGGTACAGGTAACGCAACTTCTGAATTTATTGCAGTAAATAATAATGTTTGGATAGCATCAAACTCCTTAACTGCTCAAAGTGCTGCTTTGCAAACAGGTGGTAGTACGGCAAAATATACTATCCAAAATAATAACCTTGCGAATACGACAGGCGCGCAAACGGGTACAAATTTCCACGTAGGTATTTTGACGAGTGCGGCGGCTTCTTTTGGGGCGGCTGGTTCCGTTTGTAACTACAATAATATTTATGTACCAAATACCACGAATGGTTTGATTGCACATCATACCACTACTTTTAGTACTGTCAGCAATCGTAAAGCGACTTTGGCAGAATGGCAAGCGTCTTTTGGCGGTACGATGGACGCGAATGGTATGACCGTTGACCCTGGCTACAATAATGCTACAGACTTACATACATCAGGTGCAGGTATCAATGGTACGGGTGCTACACCACCCACATGGTTAACTACCGATATTGACGAAGAAGCCTTAACAGTGCCTTATGATGTGGGTGCAGACCAATTTACACCTGCTTCGTTAGATATGGGTGCAACTGCTTTAGTGAACCCCTCAGTAAGTGCTTGTAACAATGCTACACAAGGCGTTGTAGTGACTATTAAAAACTTCGCATTAGGTAGTATTAACTTTGCAACTAATCCTATAACAGTAACTTGTAATGTAACAGGTGCTGCAACGGCAACTTTATCTGCTACTGTCAACACAGGTACGTTAGCAGGAGGAGCGACACAAAATGTTACCTTGACAGGAACGATAAATATGTCGGCATCGGGTACGTACAATTTCGCACTTTCTACATCGGTCGCGGGTGACGGTAATGCGTCAAACGATGCAGCGAATGAAAGTCGCACGATAGCACCTACTATTGCTATACCATATAGCCAAAATTTTGATGTTAGTAGTGTTCCTGCTGATTGGACTCAAACAGGCTGGCTATTTTCAACTACTACACATGGTGTTTCTGGTGGAGGTGCGTATGTAAATTTAGATAATGCAGGTGAAGTAGCTACTTTGACCTCTCCTAAATTGGGTACGCTTTCGGCTACTGATAGATTGTTTTTTGATTATCGCCTTGTAGATTGGTCGGGGTATCCAACAACGGCAACGCCAAATACATCAGATTGGGGTAATGTAAAAGTACAGATTTCAACAGACTGTGGGGCTACTTTCACAGATTTAGAGGTTATCAACAATACTAATCACGTTTCTTCTTTAAGTTGGGTGACTAAACAATATAGCTTGGCTGCTTATGCAGGTCAAACAGCTATTTTCCGCATCATCGGAACTTATTTAGCAGGTGATTATTTCTTGGATATTGATAATTTCATGGTATCTGCTAACTGTTCGGGTACACCTACGGCAGGTGCTGTTACAGGCGTTCCTGCTTCGGGTATTTGCGCAGGTGCAGCAGTGACCCTCAGTAACTCCACTATGAGTACCACAGCAGGGGTTACTTATCAATGGCAACAATCTATCAACGGAACGGATTGGACAAACATCGCAGGGGCAACGGCTACTTCGGTGAACGTTACGCCTTTTGTTAATATGAGTTACCGTTTTGTAGCAACTTGTGGTGGTTCAGGTTTATCAAGCAACACAACACCTGCACAAGTAACAGTCAATACAAATGCGTATGCAACGGTTCCGCATACCGAAGATTTTGAATCTTGGACTACAAGATGTAGTTCTGTAGATAGTTTGGACGCGCCAAGCATCTTTTGGACTACAACACCAACTACGGGTAACAATTCTTGGAGACGCAACGACCAAGGCGCAAGTGGTAGTTGGACAGCCTTAACTTCCTATGCTTACACACCTGGATTCTCTACGGGGGCGGCTTCTGCACGTTTTCACTCAGGTAATATTTTGGCAGGAACAAAAGGTTTAATGCACCTTTTTGTCAACCTTTCGGGAAGTGGCGATAAACAATTAGCTTTCGATTATATCAATACTTCGGGTACAGATTCGGTACGAGTATTATTGTCACTTGATAATGGTTTGACATTTACGCAAGCAGGTTCAACGTTAAGGACGGCTGCTGCTTGGACTCGTCAATTTTTCACCCTTTCAGCTAACAATGCTACTGCGATTGTACGCATTGAGGCTACTGCCGATTTTGGTTCTACAGATATTGGTATTGATAATTTAACGGTAACTGCGCCTTGTAACGCAACGCCTACGGCTGGCACTATTTCGGGTGCAAGTTCGGCTTGTCCGAATAGCCCTATTTTGTTGTCTTCTACAGGTACTTCAACAGGTGGTGGCATTACTTATCAATGGCAACAATCTACTAACGGTACAGATTGGACAAACATTGTAGGCGCAACGGCTTTGACACACAACGCAACATTAACGACTCAATCTTTACAATTCCGTTTAGCGGTTACTTGTTCAGGTATTAGTTCTACGGTTTATACAAATACACTTCCTGTTACTTTGAATGCCCCTGCTTATGCAACGTTGCCATACACTCAAAATTTTGAGACTTGGACGACCACTTGCGCATCGGGCGCATTTACCAATGACGTACCGGGCAACGAATGGCGAGCTAACCCAACATCGGGTAACAACGCTTGGAGACGCAACGATGCTACAACCACTACTTCAGGCTGGTCAAGCACTTTCGGCGCATATACCCCCGCTTCAAGTTTGGGTACTTATTCGGCACGTTTCCACTCTTACGATGTGCAAAGTCGTGCAAAAGGTACGATGGATTTATACATCAACTTGACAGGTGCAGGTACAAAACAGTTGGCTTTCGACTACATCAATACATCGGGTACAGACTCGCTTCGCGTGTTACTTTCGGAAGATGGTGGCGTTACTTTCACCCAAGTTGACACCTCTGTAAAAACTGCTTCGGCTTGGAGTCGTAAGGCTTACAACATCAATAGCACCAGCACTACTGCGGTTATTCGTTTGGAAGCTACAGGCGACTTTGGTGCAACGGATATTGGGGTAGATAACCTCACCGTAACAACACCTTGTACAGGAACTCCAACAGCAGGAACAGTACAACCAAGTGCAAGTACAGTTTGTGCAAACAGTACTGTTACGTTATCTTCTACTGGCGCAACAGCAGGTGCAGGCATTGCTTATCAATGGCAACAATCGGCTAATGGTACTGATTGGACGGATATTGCAGCAGCTACTTCTACAAGTTACACAAGCAACCCAATCACACAAGCAACCCAATTCCGTTTAGCGGTTACTTGTACTAATAGTAGCAGCACCGTTTACACCCCCTCAGTAGCTATCGCTTTGAACAACCCAACTTATGCAACTTTGCCTTATTCGCAAGGTTTCGAGACTTGGACAACAGGCTGCGCTACGGGTGCATTTAGTGCGGATATTCCGGGCAATGAATGGCGTGGTACACCTACGTCAGGCAACAACTCTTGGAGACGCAACGACATTACTACGGCTGCATCGGGCTGGACAGGAACATTAGGCGCGTATTCGCCTACTTTTACACAAGGCGCAAATTCGGCTCGTTTCCACTCTTACAATGCTACTTCGGGTACAGTAGGTACGCTTGATTTGTATGCTAATTTGAGCGGTGACGGTTCAAAAGTGATTAGTTTCGATTATATCAATCCTACGGGTACAGATAGTTTGTTCCTCCAAATTTCGGAAGATGGTGGTACGACTTTCACTAATTTAGCTGCTCGCGGTGCTTCGGCAGCGTGGACACGCATCTCTGCTAATACTGCTTCTACTTCTTCAACGGCTATCATTCGTTTGAGAGCTAAATCTGATTTTGGTGATGATGACATTGGGGTAGATAACTTCAAATTATTTGTTGTTCCTACGGGTGGCACTACTTCAACTACCACCCCTATACTTTGCGGTACGACTGCTGCGACTATCAACTTAAACAATGCAGCTACACACCCCTCAGTAGCTCGTCAATGGCAGTCTTCACCAGATAGTACTGTTTGGTCAGACGTGGCAGCAGCAACAGGTACTTCTCATAATGCGACTCTTACGGCAACTACATTCTATCGTGTGAAAGTAAGTAGTTTAGACTCTGTAGTTTATTCAACGGCTACAAAAATTACAGTTGGTACTGTTCCTACGCCAAGCATCGTAGCAAGTGGCAATACTACATTCTGTCAAGGTGATAGCGTTCGTTTGACGGCTCGCGGTGGCGCAACTTATGGTTGGTCAACAAATGCAACGGACTCTGTAATTACAGTTCGCAACGGTGCAACTTATACGGTGACAGTTACAAATGCACAAGGTTGTACGGCTACGACTTCGCAAGTGGTAACGGTTAACGCATTACCTACGCCAAGCATCGTAGCAAGTGGCAATACTACTTTCTGTCAAGGTGATAGTGTTCGTTTGACGGCTCGCGGTGGCGCAACTTATCGTTGGTCAACGAATGCAACCGACTCTGTAATTACCGCTCGCAACGGTGCAACTTATGCGGTGACAGTTACAAATGCACAAGGTTGTACGGCTTCGGCTTCGCAAGTGGTAACGGTGAATCCTAAACCAACTGTTAGCTTTACGACTAACATCGTTGGCGGTCGCGTAACATTTACCAACACTTCTACCAATGGCGCAACTTATCGTTGGAATTTTGGTAATGTAGGCGACTCGACCTCATTGGCTCAAAACCCTGTTTTCACTTATACCGCAAATGGTAACTATACTGTCCGATTGCTTGTTACAAGTGCAGCAGGTTGTAAAGATTCGACTTCTCAAATAATCAATGTTACTCGCGTAGGTGTTAAAGAACTTCGTCAAGATATTACAGTTAAAATCTATCCAAATCCGACATCTGAAATGGTGTACCTCGAATTTGACGATAATAGCTTAAATGTCTTAGGTGCTGCGCCTCGCATCATTGTTACGAATGCACAAGGTCAAGTCGTTACAGATATGCCATTTAGCGGCAAAAATGTAGCGATTGAAGCTGAAAGATGGGCTAATGGCTTGTATTTCATTAACTTACGCATCAATGGTACAATGATTCAATTAGAGAAAGTCATTAAACAATAGTTAAAAAAGTTGACAGATTTTTTTAAAATCTAATACTTTTACAACAATAAAAAAGCGTGTTAACCACATAAAAGTTGGTTAACACGCTTTTTTTATTAGGTAGCCCCACCTAAATACTCCCCAAAGGAGAGGACTTGCCAAATATTGAAATACGTACTTACTTTTTAATTTTACTCAAACTTTCGTTTTAAGCGAAGGTTTCGATAAGAATTTATGAAATTACTTTTTTTGCCATTTGTGCATATTGCCGATTGACTAATAAAACACCTGACATGACGACAAACATCGAAATCCACATTTGCAAATCCAAATGTTCTTTATAAAAAAGCCACCCTACTAAAACCGCTACTACCGTATTGATGTAAGTATGTATAGCAGCGCGAGCAGGTAACATATTTTTAAGAACATACATATAACAACCATATCCACCCAGCGACCCAATGCCCACCAAATAAATCAAGGCTTCCCAACTATCCAACGAGATATGTAAAAAATCAATAGAAGGTTCAAATGCAAAACTTATTAGCAAATTATTGATACCTCCGAAAACCATTTGTATGCCCATCGCAATATAAGTAGGGATACTGAGGGGGTACTTTTTAATAAAAATTGTCCCTAATGCCCACATCACATTAGCCATTGTTACCATCATTGCGCCACCCGTAAAGAGTTCGCTACCCTTGCCTTTCAGATGCGGTAATGACAGTAAAACAATGCCTCCAATACCCAATAATAAACCCAATAAAATAATGAAATTCAAGCGAAAACCCTTGAAGAAAAAAATACTCATAAGTGTAACATAGAGCGGAGTCATTGCGCAAATTACCGCCGCCATACCGCTCGAAATCAGCGTCTCCGCCCAACAAACAAATCCATTGCCGAAAGTGATGAGCAAAGTGCCATTTAGAAAACACTGCCACCAATCGCGGCGTGTAGGCAGTGCCATGCCGTTGCGATAAAATATTAGCAAAAAAATGATACCTGCTAAAATATGACGTATTGCAGAAAGCATAAAAGGCGGGAAATCATGCAAAGCGATTTTAATACCCAAAAAAGTAGTTCCCCAAATAATAGATATGCCGATGAACGCTACCCAAACAGATAACGGTAAAGATTTATTTGGCATTGTTATATTCTTGTTATTTTTATGTTTAATTTTTTAAAAAAGAGCGCATTAAGTACCTTCACCTAAATCTTGCCCAAAGAGAGAAAGTTTTAAAGTGTTGAAAATCAATTGATTATATCATTTCAAATCAATGTTTATTTCATAATAGGTACTTAAGTAAGTAATCATATTTTTTTATTTTTAAAAAATATGATTACAAATTTATATGTTTATAAAAAATCATGCTTTGCCTAATGCCTTATCGCGCAAGCGGCGTAAAAAAGGCGAAGCAAAAATAAAATCTTGCAAAATTTGATTATCACTTTCCAAAACTTGATGATTATTGCCACGCCACGCCAATTCGCCCAAATGCAATAAATTGATATTATCACCAATTTCCATCACAGAGTTCATGTCGTGGGTATTGATTACTGTTGTTATATTGTTTTCAACGGTAATATTTTTTATCAATTCATCTATCACAATCGAGGTTTTCGGGTCAAGCCCGGAGTTCGGTTCATCGCAAAAAAGATATTTTGGATTTAGAACGATTGCCCTTGCAATACCTACCCGCTTTTGCATACCCCCCGAAATTTCAGACGGAAATTTTTTATTGCTCCCCGTCAAACTCACCCGCTCTAAGCAATAATTTACGCGGTCATCTTTTTCTTTTTTGGTCATATTGGTAAACATATCCAAAGGAAATCGTATGTTTTCTTCGGTAGTCATCGAGTCAAAAAGAGCCGAGCCTTGAAACAACATACCCACTTTCATACGCAAAGCGCGTGTTTGCCTTTTATCAAGTTTGTATAAACTAACATTGTCATACCAAATATCCCCCTCAGTAGGCTGCATCAAACCAACCAAAAGTTTTAGAAAAACCGTTTTCCCTGCCCCACTTCGCCCGATAATGAGGTTTGTTTTTCCCGCTTCAAATACTGTAGAAATACCTTTTAATACGGCATTTCCATCAAACGATTTTTTTATATTTTCTGCTTTAATCATTTAAGTAGTTATTATAAACTAAATGTGTTTATAAAATTAGCGAAGAAATTGATTTTCAATATTTTATAAATATTGTTTTTATGAAAAATTTAAATAACATTGCTTTAAGAGGTTAAAATAACCGTTAATACATAGTCGGCTAATAAAATAGCAATGTCGCTATAAACAACGGCGGCGGTGCTTGCTTTGCCCAATTCAACACTACCCCCACGCACGAAATAGCCCTGATAACAAGATACAGACGTAAGTATAAATGAAAAAATAAACGCTTTGATAAACATCATCACCACATTATATTCCACAAAAAACGAGCGCAAACCACGCACATAATCCCCATGAGCGAGCAACTCTGTCGGCACACTCGCAATGTAGCCGCCCAGAATGCTCACAAAAGCCGACACCGCCACCAAAAGCGGAATCATCGTGATAGCAGCCACAATTTTAGGCAAAATCAGATAGGCAGCCGTATTAACACCCATGATTTCCATGGCATCAATATGCTCTTTTTGACGCATACCCGCAATTTCAGAAGCCATATTAGACCCCACTTTACCCGCTAATACTAAGCAACTAAATGTGGGTGACAACTCAATAATCGCCAAATCACGCACAATATAACCAATATAATATTGTGGTATGAGTTGACCATTTAATTGATACGCAAATTGAACCGCCGCCACCGCACCAATAAAAACCGAAATGAGCGCGACAATCGCCAACGACCCAATACCAATATCTTCCATTTGTCGCGCCGTCTCGTTCCAATACATACGCCAACTTTCGGGACGTGCAAACGACTGCCCTATAAGTTGTAAATAACGCCCAAAATGGTAAAAAAACTTATTCATGTTGCCAAAAATTAAGCTACAAAAGAAAACCAAATTAGCGTCTCTTTTCGTTGAAAAAAGACGCTAATTTGTTGATTTATAATGAATTAACTATAAAAAAATTAGTTAAAAATCTTTTCATCAGGATAACGGCTGATATGTTCGCAAATATAACCTCTTTTTTGCACCAAATCTAAAAAGCGGCGAAGCGACTCTTGCCCTCCTGCGGATAAAAACATCGGGTCGTGCGCCAACAACACTAAATGATTTTTAGTAAATAGCGATTTACCCCCACGTCTAAACGCATCATCAATTTGCTCAATGAGTTGTTCGGGCGTTTCGAGTGGCGCGCCCGATTTGCCACGTCTCCATTCCACGTCCCAACCGTAGAGGCGATAGCCGTTATTTTTCAAAATTCGCGCTGTTGCCGTACCTGATTTTTCCAAACGCTCGCGTTTAGGCAAAATCCAAGTATCGCGTCCGGGCAGACGAACCACTTTGTGCGTCAAGCCGAGTTCTTGCTCACATTGCATGATGTCGCGTGCCGCAAAATCGCCGCCTTCACGTGCATAAAAGGCTTGATAGCGATTGTTTGCATGTGTATAACTATGATTATCAACTTCTAAATAAGGATTAGCTTTAAAATCTTGAAACATTTTATTCGAGTTTTTGCCTTTTGTGTGTTTTGCCACGACAAAAACCGTTGCTTTGGTTTGCTTTTCTAAAATGATTTCGTTGAGTTTATCGCTGCCGCCGAGCGGACCGTCATCAAAGGTTAGATAGATGAAACGCGCATTAGAGTCTAATTTTTTGCTGTCGGGCGTAGGCGCAACGACAGGTACTGAGGGGGTAGGGGTCTTAGTGCTGAGGGCATTATTACTCGCAGGGGGATTTGCCTGCGTTTCATTTTGGCACGATGTGCAGCATAAAGAAGCGGCAGCTATCAGACTACCCATCAAAAAAGTGTATCGGCTTGTCGAAAAGTTCATCTATTTAAAAATATAGGAAATAAAGACTTAAAAAAAAAGATGTATATTAACGCATCAAAAAACGAATTTTGGCAGCGCAAAATTACGCTTTTTTATTGATTTGGCAATGAAAAAATCATTTGCCTTAAATACTCAACAAAACCGCCGTCAATGCTTCAATGTCTTGCACATCGTTATACACATTAGGCGAAATGCGCATAAAATCGCCACGCATCGAAACCAATACTTTCCGAGCTGCCAATTTAGTTTGCAGCGTCTCCATAGCAACGCCTTTGGGCAACTGAATACCAAATAAATGATGACTTCGCCATGCCTCATCTTCGACCCAATAGCCTTTTTCGCGCCATAGCGGAACTGCCTCGTGTGTCAATAGTTGCGCATAATTTTGAATGTTTTGAACACCCCATTCCAACAGTTGACCAAGTGCGGCAATGCCCATGGGTACATTGATGAAATTGCTTTTTTCCCCCATATCATAACGAGTACTGAGGGGTTTGTAAGCGTCTTCGTAGTTCGTCAACCCTCTAAAATCTTCGGCGTTTTGCCGAGCTGTCCAAGACTCTTCTAAGGGTTTTCCGTTGTCAAAATGGCTGCCATAATAGGCATATCCCAACGTATAGGGACCCATAAGCCATTTATAACCCGCACAAATAAGCGCATCGGGCTGTATTTCATTGACATCAAAAGGCAATGCGCCTACGCTTTGCGTACCGTCAATGACCAATAACGCCCCCACTTCTTTTGCTCGTTTCGAGAGTGCTTTTAGGTCAAAAAGCGTTCCATTCGCCCAATGAATATGCCCCAATGCAACCAATGCCGTTTGCCTATCAATCGCTTCTAAAAGTCGTTGATTCCAAAGTTTTCCGCGATTTTCGGCAATTTCGAGCGGATAGGCTACTGTTTTAATAGTCAAACCTTCTTGCATAGCCAAATTGCGCCATGAGTAAACATTGCTCGGAAATTGGGCTTCTGCAATGACTATATTTTGCCCTTTTTGTACCTTCAAATTTTGGGCTACTGTTGCCATGCCATACGAAACCGAAGGAAGCAAAGCCACTCTTTCAGGCGTTTCGCCATTTATTATTTGGTTAAAAAGTTTTTTTAGTATTGTAATGTCTTTAAAAAAATCATTTGGCGAAATTAAATAAGGTTTGGCTTTTTGGCTAACGCCTTGCAACCCTGCGGCTTCGGTAACTTTTGAGATAGGAGACATATATGCACCATTGATATAATGTTGCTCATTATCAAGGCTAAACAAATGCTTTTTACAAGTTAACATATTTTTATTAAAATAAATTTAAAAATATATAAAAATAAAAAAATATATGTATTTGATACGTGTTGTTTTAAGAAGTTTTGTAAAGGTAAAAATTTATTTGAATAGTAGTTTCGTGAATTGTGAGTTTTGCCAAAACCTTTGTTTTGCGCGAAAGTTTCTATCAAAAAATACCCCCTCAGTAAAAGACGATAGTTAATCATCTACTTACTGAGGGGGGAAGAAAAAAATATTTTTGAGATTATAATTGTCTAAAAACCAATACTTTATACAGAATATTTTTAATTTACTGAAAAACTTGGCGTTGGCAATGTTTGTATTTGCGTTTGTGGCAAATTGACTTGCAGTACTGTCGCATAAGCCACCGCATACACCCGAAACACGCCATTAAACGTGAATGCCCAATTTGATTCTTCGGCTAATTTGTCCATTTTTTGCGAAATTTCGTGCTGATACGCTACATATCCCAACGCTCTCAAATATTTTTTGACTTCAAGAGTCGTAGTCGTGCCATAGATTGCCATTAAATGTTCGGCTGCCTTGCGCACAGAATTTTTATTGGGCTTTTTGCCATAAAGTATTTGACACATAATTTTCGGATTTTATATGTTAAAAAAATTTTTCTAAAAAATGATAAGTTAAGTAACCCCACCTAAATCCTACTCAAAGGAGTTTGTTTTGTAAAATATTGATAATCAATATTTTATGATTTAGCAAGATACTTCTACCAAATATTTGATAGTACATTGATTTTCATTATATACGATATATTCGTTATTGATAAGGTCTGCGCCGCCCTCTGCAAAAACAGAATCGTAGTGCGTTCCGCGTGCTTTTAGGCGTTCTTCGGTCAAAAGACCGCACCAAGGCTCGTGATGTTTGATGTGGAGTTGCGTGCCTGTATGCACTTCATAAATTGCCAAATATGCTTTATTAGAGTTGCCTCGCGCCCAAAATGAACCATATAAAGATGTGTAATTCAATGACTTACGAAATTTATCCGCAAAATATAAGCCGTAACCAAACATTTTACCCGTAATAACGGCATTAGCAGGGCGCAACACCAAACCCGTATTGAGGATAGAAAGCCAATTTTCGTTGCGGCTGCCATGCCAAAATAAAGTCGTTTTTTTATTGCTCGTGTTATCCATAAATTGCGCAAATTGTCGTCCTGTTTGCTGATTCGTGATTTCAAATGCTCGGCTAAATTTTTGTTTATCATCGCCCATCATGTTTTTAATCATCTCTATAACAGCTTGATTATCAACAAATGAAGCCGTTAAACCCATGGTTTCCAAAATATTTGTTGCTTGCAATTCGGTGTTTGCTTGTGGCGATTGTTCTTTTTGTTGCTCGTTGATTTCGACCTGCCCACGCATTACGTCAAGGGTGGCTTGTTCTTCTGCCAATTTTTTTTCGATGTCTTTAATTTCGTCTGATGCCTGAATAAGGTGGTCTTTGACGTGCGACATTCGGCGAGGAATGACGGTGTAAAGTTCGATAAGTGTTTTATTAAAATTTGTAATATCAAAATCTTTTTTAAGCGATTGCACCAAACTATCTAACAAAACTTGTGCTTGTTCCACTTGTGCGCGAGTTACTTTATCGGCACTCACCACATAATTATGCGAAATACTTTGACGTGCAAAACTCATCAAATCCTTGAATAATTGCTTGATATTCAAACAGTTGATGCCCTCTAAGGAAGTATCTGTTTTTTTATTTTCGACAGCAAAAAGATGCGTTTGGTCTTTATAGCCTTTGCGCACTTTTTCGCGGATTTTGCTATCCCATTCGCGCATATTGTAGGTGGCGTTGCTGCCTCTTGCGCCTACCCGTCCGTAAGTGACCGAAAATGTGCCATCGCCATTTTCGCGCATGTCGTAATATTTGTTGTTATTATTAGGTGTTACCATAATCAGTTTGGCAACTCGCCTTGCTACATTGGGTTGCTCGGTATCATTATTTTGCGTATTTAATGCGGCTGCTTGGTTTGCAATTTGATTAGCCATAATAACAATAATTTTTAATTTATCACTAATTTGATTTCTTTTTATGGTACAAAATTAGCGTAAAGTTTACAATTGTGCAACTTTTTAACTCTTTTTTTTCATTTTATTTTTATTTTTTTTAAAAAAAATTTTTTGATTATCAAAAAAGTGATAACCAAAAAAGTGACATTAAAAATCTAAGAAGCATAACTTTTTGATTGTTAATGCTTTCGGACATTCCGATTTAGTCACTTACTGAGGGGTAGGTAAATTTGCAAAAAAGCAAAAACCTTTCTCATCTTTCGATGAAAAAGGTTTTGTTGTGGTATTTTGTGTTCGTTTGTCGAACTGTGCTTTTATTGGAAAAGAGAACTTTTTTTAGTGAATAATGAACTCAACGCGGCGATTGCGGTCACGACCTTCTTTGGTAGCGTTGTCGGCAACGGGGCGAGTTGAGCCAAAACCTGTAGCCGTAATGCGCGATGCTGCAATCCCTTTGCTGACCAAATAATTGAGGCAAGTTGTTGCGCGGGCTTGGCTAAGGCGTTGATTGCTTGCTTCTGCGCCTACGTTGTCGGTGTGACCCTCAATTTTCAAACGATATTCGGGGTGTTGCTGCATGATAGTTGCTAATTGGTCGAGTACGGAGAAAGAAGTGGCTTTCAAAGCCGATTTACCTGTTTCAAACTGCACGTTTTGCATAGCCGTTGTCATGGTTTCTTTCACTTCTTTGGTCACTTCCACCGGGCAACCATTGTTAGCAGGTGAACCTGCTTCATTTGGGCATTTGTCTTTTGAGTCCACAACGCCATCGCCGTCCGTATCGCGTGCGGCGTTAGCTGCGGCTTCTGCCTCTGCTTTGGCTTTTGCTGCTGCTGCGTCTGCATTCGCTTTTGCACGTGCTGCCGCGTCCGCTTCTACTTTTGCACGTGCTGCCGCTTCTGCTTCTGCGCGCGCTTTTGCCGCGGTTGCCTCCGCTTTTGCGCGAGCGGCTGCTGCGTCTGCCTCTGCTTGTGCGCGCGCTTTTGCTGTGGCTGCTTCCGCTTCTGCTGCTTTTGCTTCTGCCTCTGCTTT
>JACCEC010286574.1_pt1 | contig 21511 bp, 21 predicted proteins | sample 7450121 | NCBI WGS metagenome assembly JACCEC01 (sample SAMN15323455, study PRJNA562643) | freshwater metagenome | isolation source: river surface water | place: USA:Blue River Watershed | collected 2017-08-18 | reverse complement strand
CTATGCGGACATCGTCCTCCGGGCCGTGAATCTGGGCGGCGATGCGGACACGACGGCGTGTGTTGCCGGCGGGCTCGCCGGAGTGCTGCACGGCGGGGATGCGATTCCACTGGCTTGGCGGCAGACGCTGCGCGAAAGCGATGCGGTCGAAGCCCTCGTGGCGCGGTTCTGCACCTGAGTCCGATCGCGGTCGCTGCGCGGGCAGGAGCGGCCGATCAATCGAGCGCCGGTTAGTTGGAAAAAGGCAGAGCCGATTGCCCATTGGGCTAGAGAACACCGTGCCCCAAGCTCACGGCGAACTGCCCATCGCCGGGGCGATGGCAGCCGCCGGGCGGGAAGAGTGCCGTTGCCGCTCCCGTGGTAATTGCAGCGGTGATACCCCTGGCGGAGCCACGAGCTCATCTGTGCGATCTCATGTCGCGGCGTGGTCTCGATCGAATGAGAGAGTTCGATGAGCGCGGCATGGCAGGCGCGGTCCTGACATCGGCGCGCGTGCACCACGGCCGTCCCTGATTTTCACCCCTTCCGGAACGGCGTAGATTGCCGAGGGAGGCGACGTGAGACGCAAGCGGCCCCGCCATCAGGTTTTGTCGCCCCACTCCTCGGGGCGGGTGAGAGAAAAGTGGGGATCTCTCGGGGCTGGGACCGTAAAAGACCCACCCTCACGGCTATTCTTCCGGGTATGGATAAGGACGAATACCACCGCGCGGTGGCGCGGCTACGGCAGCGGTCCGCTGCCGAGCTGGCCGACTTCGTGGCCAGTTTGCTGTTCGGGGATACGACCGGAGTCGGAGTTTACGCCCGGGCGTTCGCCGCTGCCGATAGTCAGGCCGCTACCCGGATCATTGGCGATGCGATCGGCTGCGGGGGCCATTTTCTCCGCCACGACCGCTACCATCAGGCCCGTGGGGCGGCGCAGCGTTTGGATTGGACGCTGGAGGCCATCGCGCGATGCGTCCTGCCCCATGACGCCCCCGCTGCGTTGCAGCTCGTGGCGCAGTGCTTCGAGCACGATACCGATTTCGGGCCGGACGATCTGGACGAAATCTCAGACGCGTTCCGCCGGGCCGCCGATCTCTTCAGGAAAGCGGCGAAAGGGTGTCCGCCGGGTCGCGCGGAGGCAGAGTCGGAGCGCCTTATGGCGGAGGACCGCGCCGGCTACCGGATCTGGCTGCAAATGGATCCACCGGATAAGCCTAGGAATAATGACGCGATCCACGTCGCGACTAGAGGCTATTCCACGGATGCGCCGATGCGCTTGTGCCAGGAAGCCGCCGTCGCGATGAGATCCTTCGGCACGCCTGCCGACCTAGCTAAACGCGGCCATTTACTGATGGCGGCCCGTACGCCGTCGAGCAGTTCTGCGAACTCCGCCTTCGCAATCCCTACTTCGCGGCACATCGCTTCCATGACTGCGATCCGCGGCCAAACCTCGCCGTTCACGCGCAGGCCCCGGTCAAGCATTCCTTCGTGAAACGTGACGTCAAAAGCAGGAGTCAGCGACCAAGTGCGCCGTTCTTCATCGTACTGAAAAGCGTGGTTGCGCCCGTGATCGTCCGGATTTGCTGCGAGGACGTTGAAAAGCATTCGTCGCGCAATTTCCCGCAACTCGGCCACTGGAATCGCCAACTGGAGTGCGGTGCGGAACAAGTCCAGGTAGTCGAGTGACCGGCCAGCCCGGCGATGATCGAAGTGCAGCAGTCGCGCCAGAGAATGAAAATGAATCCGACGCGCTGGATTCTTGGCGACCACGTCGAATCGATGAACGAGCAAATGGCTCCGCTTGGACTTTGGCCCCTCGTCAATCAACTCGGTGGTGACTGCGTCGATTCCCGCTCCTTTCGCCATCAGGGTGTAGGCGTGCTCACACTCCGCGATGCCGCCTCCTTTCGAGAGGTCAAATTTGAGCAGCGCCGGCACTCCGACGCCGTCAGGCTCCGCCACCGAGAGCGTTCCGTCGGCGTAGGCGAGAACCACCGTCTTTGGGTAGGCTCCGCCGGCCGTTCCGCCTCGCACCAGGTGGGGCAGGATGACCGATGGGGCGCCGCGCTGGATCTGCGCCGCCCCCCGGGCGAGAGATGCCGGCGTAATCGCCGTCAACCTCATGTTCGATTGACCGCCGTCCCCGAGGGCGGGATGGATTTGCAGCGCGCCGAGTCCTCTCGAGTCGCGCCAAGCGAGCAAGTTTAGGGGTGTAAGTGCCCCGAGCTTCTGCTGCGCAAAATCTATCTCAGCAACTTTGCGACCCCAAGCGTCCGGAACGCAGTCGGCAAGGAGACCGGGGAGCCCGTCTTCCTCTTTACTCGCGTTAAAAACAGAGGTCGAAAAGGGCAGCTTGAGAGGAGACAGATTGTGCCCGCGCTCAAGCCAGGAGGCCTCGTAGGCGAAAAAGTTGGTCCCGCGATTGACGAGGTGCCCCACCACCGCGCCGTCCCACCAACGGATTTCAAGCTTAGCAAGCACTGGGTCCTTTCGTGCGCGGCCGTGAGGCGTGCTTTCGTTCGGATTGCGACAGCAGTTGCTTCATCGTTACGGTCGGATCAACCGGAGGGATCAAGGTCGAGACCGCTTCAACATACCCAAGTACGGCGAGCGTACGCACCACGTGTCGGAATTCGATGGTCCCATTCCCGCCCTCAATCTTCCGATAAGTCGGCAAACTGATCCCGACGACGGAAGCAACGTGCGCTTGGGAAAGATTGCGTGCAAGGCGGGCTTCACGAATACGCGCCCCCAACGAAGCCATCGCTTCGCGATCTCCAAGAACAGAAAGCATAGTTTCTAGAATAGTTCTATTGTCATCTCTTTAGCAAGTAAGATTGTCTTCTCGCGGCCCCGCCGGAATCGATCTTCCTGCCCAAGCTTGGCTGGGTGAAGGTCCGGTTTTCGCGGCCGTTGCCGGCGGACGCGCAGATGAAGGAAGCGACCGTGGTCCGCGATGGCGGGCACTGGTTCGTGTCAATCTGCTTCGAGCATGAAATCCAGCCGACCAATGCACAAGGGGAGCCGATCGGCATCGATGCAGGCGTGGCGCAGTCACTGACGACTTCCGAAGGGGAAGTGATTCAGTTCCCTGTTCCATGTATCGCTGAAACCCGCCTTGTGAAGCGGGTGCAGCGTGCGATTGCCCGAAAGCAGAAGGGCTCCAATCGCCGGCGGAAGGAGCTCGCACGTTTCGCAAAACTGAAGCGTCGCCAGTCCCGGCGATTGGCCGACGCGGCGCACAAGGCATCGACCACGTTCGCGATCACGCGGTCGATGATCGTGATCGAGGACCTGAAGATCAGATCGATGACCGCTTCGGCGAAGGGCACGGCTGAAACTCCCGGCACCAATGTGGCGGCAAAATCGGGTTTGAATCGGTCCATCATGGCCCAAGGCCATGCCCAATTCCGGCGGATGCTCGCCTACAAGTGCGAGCGTTCCGGTGCCCGGTTGGTGGTCGTCGACCCCAAACATACTTCTCAGAAATGCTCCAATTGCGGGCATACGGCAAAGGGGAACCGGCCATCGCAGGCCGAGTTCCATTGCTTGGCTTGCAACCATAAGGAGCACGCCGACGTGAACGCGGCGAAGAACATCAAGGCGGCCGGACTGGCCGTCTCTGCGCGTGGAGGGATAGGCCAGGTGGCTCCCAAGGAAACGCGAACCCGCCGAAGGCGCATTGGCCGCAAGGCCGCTCCGTCCGTAGGAATCCCGGTCCTTTAGGGCCGGGAGGATGTCAACCCAGAGACACCCCATTCCTCTGCAAAGGGGATGAGTTCGCGCACAAGTCGTCGACTTATCGGACGCAGGGGGCGCAAATGCGCCCGTTTTCGACCGGAGTGAAGTGTCGGCTCACGGGCCTTAAAGGTCCGGGTGCGGAGTCCGTGCCAGTGGGAGCTGCGGGCCCATGCTCCGTCTTCGCGGGTCGCATTCACCGCGGTAACTCCATCCTAATTGTGCTCGATCGGCAGTATTGGTCTTGGCTATGAGCTGGGGCATCGCAGTCCCGCCCGAAGCGACGAAGGCCCAGGTGATGGGGTGCGGGAGTTCGTCGAGGCTATCTTCTCGCGCATGCGCCTCGGTCCGAGGTTGGTCTGCCTAACACGCCGCCCCAATACCCAGAAACTACGCTACGTTTACTGCGCGTTAAGCTGGACAAAAAGCATGTTAAGCGCAGTTTACTGCGCGTGAACGAAACATCTCTGCGTGGGGACCGGGAGGTTATTCGATCGCTCGTCGAGCGGGTCCGTGGCCAGCGTCTGGCGCGGAACTGGTCGCAAGCGGAACTCGCCCGCCGGGTTGGGCTTTCCCGCCGAGCCTACCAGGATTTCGAGACCGGCTACGGCAACATCACCCTGACCAATCTGGTTAAGCTTTTGGGCGTGCTTGGGTATAGCGACGGTTTGGCCGAACTCGTGCCCTTGCCGAGTTTGGAACCCAAGATCGACGACCTCCTGAAGCCGACCCGGCAGCGGGCGGGACGCACGCGGCGGATATGAGGCCGCCGGCGCTCAACGTCAGATGGCATGATGGTCGGCTGGTCGGGCGCGTGGTCAGCCCCGGTGCGACCTACTTCGCCTACGCTCCGGAGTGGCTTGCCACGGGTTTTTCGCTGTCGCCTCTCAGCGTGCCCTTCACCGAGGCGGCCTATCGCCAGCGGGCGCGGGACTTCGACGGGCTGCCGGGATTCTTGTCCGACTGTCTTCCCGATCAATGGGGTCGCCGGCTCATGCAACAGGAGTTCAGCGGGAAAGGCGAAACGATGACGCCATTGCGAATGCTGGCCTGGGTGGGTCGGCGCGGTCTGGGGGCACTCAGTTTCGAGCCGGTGTTCGACGAGGCGGCGAGTGCCCGAACCTGGGAGGCGGTGTCCGCGTCTTTGCTGGTGCGGGAAACCGAGGCGGTATTGCAGGCGCAGCCGCCGGAGGCGTTCGCGCGGTTGCGGCGGGGCGGCACCGCGGGCGGAGCGCTTCCGAAAGCCAGTGTCGCGCTCCTTCCGGACGGCGCGATGCTGATCGGGGGCGACGTCGCGGCGGAGGCGGTCCTGCGTCCGGGAGCGCGGCTGGGGCTGGTGAAGATCCATGTTGATGGGCGGGATCTGGCCCGGGTGTCTGACGGTCGGCTTGAGCACGCCTACATGCGCATGTGCGCCGCCGCCGGTATCCGTACTTCCAGGACAGAGGTGCTGCGTGACGATTCACAGGGCAGGGTCGCCTACCATCTCTTCGTCGAGCGGTTCGATACGACAGCGAGCACGCGGCTGCACGTCGTCACGCTTGCGGGGCTTCTGCACCGGTGGGAACTGCACTACCGCGACCTCCTGTTGGCCGCGCGGCAATTGACGCAGGATCACACCGAGGTCCTCGAAGCGACGCGGCGCATGATCTTCAACGTCCGTGCGTCGAACCAGGACGACCACGGAAAGAACCATGCGTTCATCGTCGACGATCGCCGCCGGCAGTGGCGGCTCTCGCCGGCTTACGACGTCACGTTGAACTCGGACGAGCAAACCTTCTCGGGCCTGACGCCGGCGAGTTTTGGCCGATCGCCACGGCTCGAAGCGATGCGCGCGGTGGCGGCCGAGGCCGGTGTTTCGGCCGCGGAATTCGCCCGGCTTGACGCGGAGGTTGCCGGCGCGATCGCCCGTTGGCCGGAGTTAGCGGCCGCGGCCGACGTGCCGACGGAATACGCGCGGCGCGCGCGATCGATCCACGAGGCGACCGCGGAAGCCTTACTGGCGACGGTGACGGCGCGAACTGCGAAACGGACCCGACGGCGGCTGTGGGGATAGCGACGAACTACCAGCTGGGCTTGGCATGGAAGAGGGCGCGCGAAGTTCCGTGCCGATCGGGTTTAGAACGACAATCTGACTTCGAACTGACGACATTTTGAAACCGGCACTCTGGCCGGGATTTTTGGAAGCGTCGTTGGTCTGAAATTGGTGAGGCTGGGAGGCTGAGCAGCGCCGCATCGGCCTGCTACCGCTTCGCCACTTCGATGGCGCGTGCCCGATTATCGCTCCTGAGGCCTTTCCCCGTCGGCCCGCACAGCCGCGTGATGCAAACCATACCTGGAGATGCTGACATGAGCGCCGGCCCCACAAAGTCTCGCCGCGTCCGTGAGCGATGTATGATCTTCAACGTCCGTGCGTCGAACCAGGACGACCACGGAAAAAACCATGCGTTCATTGTCGGCGATTGCCGCCGGCAGTGGCAGATTCCCAGCTCTGTTCGTTTACCCGAACGCTGCTCCCCAATTGCTGAGCGCGTTTCTCGGTTGCAGGCCCGCGCTGAGGTGAATTGCCCCGGGATGCATCGCATACGATGCATTGTTATTGATTTTGCTGGCCATAGGCGCAATAAGGTATCGCATACGATGCAATTCGGCGAGGCAGGCATGCTCATCCGCGACGCGCGTAAAAAGGCCGGCCTAACTCAGGCCGAGTTAGCGAGGGCATTGGGCATGAGCCGCGCAACCATTTCCAAGGTGGAGAATGGTATCATTGAGGAATTGGGGGTCCGCAAGCTGGCCCAAGTGTGTGACCGGGTGGGGTTGGAGATTGTCGTTCAATCCCGGCGTCCACTGACCCTCCACCAAGCTTACGATCGGAACCGGCAGGAACGGAGGGACGCGCTGAAGGCCACCGACGCCACCTTGGCGAAACTCAAGCCCGACAGTCTTGGCTAACATCTTCGTCAACCGTCAGCCCGTGGGAACGCTCTCCCGCGCCGAGCCGGTCAATCGCTTCACCTACGAATCGGGCGTGCCGGTGGCGCGAGCGGTGTCGCTTCTCATGCCGGTCAGCGATGAGACCTATCTGGCGGAAAGCCCGGGGGTGCTGCACCCCGTTTTCGACATGAGCTTGCCGGAGGGCGCGCTCCGGAGCGCGGTGTCGGCGATGTTTGCGAAGGCGCTGCCTGCGGTGGACGATCTCACGCTTTTCCAGATTGTGGGACGCTCGCTGATCGGACGGCTGCGCTACGGACAATCGGCGGACGAACTCGATCAGGTGCCGCCGCAGAACCTGCGTGACCTGCTGCAAAGCCGCGGCACCGGCGCGCTCTTCGATGATTTACTGCGGCGGTATGCTCAGTTTTCGGGTGTGTCTGGTGTCCAGCCCAAGGTTCTCGTCCGCGACAATGGCAGCCTGCGGACGGAGACCTTCAGCCCGGTGGAAACGAGCAACCGGCTGACGGCTCATGGGACAACCCATATTGTTAAGTCGTTCGATCCCGTTACCTATCCCGGGCTGGCGGCGAACGAACTGCTCTGCCTCCGCGCCGCACAGAAGGCCGGGCTGAGGATCGGCCGGGCCGAATTGGCCGCGGACGCTCGCGTGCTCGTAGTGGAGCGTTTCGATCTCCAGCCGGACGGCACGTATCACGCGTTCGAGGACGGCTGTGCGCTCGATGGCCGGCTCTCCGCCCAAAAATACGAGGGCTCTTATGAGCAGCTAGCAGGCACACTGGCCAGTGTGCTTCGCGGCCCGGCCGGCACCGCGCCCGAGCTCGCGCAGTTCTTTCGGGCGCTCGCGTTGTCGGTCGCCGTGCGCAATGGCGACGCCCACCGCAAGAACTTCGGCGTCATGTATGACGATGTCGCGGGCACGATCACGCTGGCGCCGACTTTTGATGTTATCACGACGCTGCCATATCTGCCGCATGACAGCCTTGCGCTCACCCTGGACGGCACGAAGCGCTGGCCGGACGCAAAGCGCTTGGCGCGGTTCGGGGTCCGACAATGCCAGCTCACCCCAGCGGCGGCCCGGGCGATCCTGGCCGAGGTGGCGGATGCGGTTGCCGTTGTGAGCGGCGACCTACAGAAATTCACGGAATTGGACCCGGGGGCAGGCGGGACCGGGCAGCGAATGCGGGTGGCATGGGCCGAGGGCGTCGCCGCACTTCGCGGGATTTAGCAGTTTGCTGAAAAAGCCCGGTCGGATGGAGCGGTATTCAGTATAAGGATACTATGCGCGGTCAACGACCCTCCCAGGGCGGATTTGCGAGTCTGATCAAATTCGAAACGCTGATCCCGGCGGAGCATCCGATCCAGACAATCGAGCGGATTTGCGACGAGGTGCTGGGAATTCTCAGCAGCCATTCCGACGAGAACTGATAGCGTATCGGACCGCCGTAGACCGAGGTTGCTATGCGAAGTGGTTCGAGGAAAGTATCACAAAAGCTGATGATCTTTTCCCTCCGGAAATCGCTCACGAATTGAAAAACGTAGGAAAATCTGGAAGAGAAATTTAATGGCTCATAGCCGACCGATTTGTTTCTTCGGGACAGGCCCATGTTTTACCGCCTGCTGAAGGAGCCGGTAAAACAACAGGCCTCAGGAAGCTGTTGCCTTCACGGCGCGAAGTCGGGCTGGCCCTCCGCTGCGTGAGGAGATGCCCTGACGAATGTCCAGGATGGGCGCCGTCCGCGGCCGGAATGATTATGGCGCGATGGTGATCACAATCTTGCCCACGTGTTTGGCCTCACCAAATCGCTGCAAAGCCTGCGGAATTTCAATCAACGGGTAAGGTCCATCAATCACGACCTTGAGTTCGTTGGTCTCGAACATCCGGTTCACATAGCCCAGATCTTTATTGGGCTTCAGGGCCACGATGCGGATGTGCTTGCCGGTAAAGCGGTAGACAATCGGGCCTATACATAAGGCTTGGAGCAGCCGCGATACCTCGCCCCCGACGGTGACGTAGCGGCCATTGGGTTCAAGTGCGCGAAGGTAGCTCGAGGGCGGACGATTGGTCCTTGTATCGAGAATCAGATCATAACGTCGACCGCTGCGCGTAAAGTCATCCCGCTGATAGTCGACCACATGGTCGAAGCCCATGGACTTCAGCATGGCCAGCTTGGGCGCGCGATCGACTCCGGTCACTTCGGCTCCGAACCGTTTGGCGATTTGCACCCCGATCATGCCCACCCCTCCGCCGGCCCCATTGATGAGAACGCTTTCGCCGGATTGGATCCGGCCGACATCCACGAGTCCCTGCAGCGCCAGCATGGCGGCATGCGGAAGTGCCGCCGCCATTTCGAACGTCATCCCGGGTGGCATACGCGCCAAGGCATCTTCCTTGGCGCAGACATACTCTGCAAAGCCACCCAGACCTGCTTCGGATAGATCGCCGTAGACGCGATCCCCCGGCTGAAAGTTGGTTACTTGGTTACCGACCGCCTCGACTATCCCGGAGACCTCCGCGCCCAGCACTCTGAGGCGAGGTTTAATCAGGCCATACATCAGCCGATAAATATACGGTTTGCCGCGAACATAGCACCAGTCCCAGTCATTTATCGTGGTGGCGTGCACCTTGACCAGCACCTGATCGTCCTTCGGCTCCGGCTTGGCCAGCTCCTGAAGCTGCAAAACATCCGGAGATCCATAGCGGGTGAGGACAACGGCATTCATGCTCTATGGAGTAGTCCGATCTGCTGAACCTTCATTCAAAGTGCAACGTCGCGTTCACCGTGAGGTGAGTTCGGCGACGAGAATGAATAGCCCGGCCGGAACGTAGTCGCTGTCACCATCGGTGCCAGCCACCTCCGGCTCGAGTGGATTCACCGCATACGGGGAGCGATCGCGCCCGGGATCGAATACGGACGCGTTCCACCCGACACTCCCTGAAGGTGCGGCATGGCGGGGAGCAGAGGTTCACGTCGCGGCGGCCGATGGACCGCGCCCTTCGTGTCTTTCGGCGTGGCCGACGGACCGATGCCAGCTTCGGATTGCACTGCGGGCTTAGGTGGCATTGAGACCGAACCCCGCGCCACGCCATGCATCCCCGCAATCCCCACCGCAACGGCTACGACTTCCCGGCGCTGGTGGCCGCGAGTCCCGAGTTGGCGCGGCACGTGATCCGCGCCCCCCATGGCGGTGAGTCGATCGATTTTGCCGTGCCAGCAGCCGTCAAGGCGTTGAATCGCGCGCTGCTGCGTCACGCTTACGCGATCGAGACCTGGGACATCCCGCCCGGCTACCTCTGCCCGCCGATTCCCGGGCGTGCGGATTATCTGCATCACTTGGCGGATCTGCTGGCGGCGGAGAACCGGGGGAGCATCCCGCTCGGACCCGAGGTGGTGATCCTCGACGTCGGCGTCGGCGCGAATTGCATCTATCCGCTGATCGGGCAGCGCGCCTATGGCTGGCGCTTTGTCGGGACCGAAGTCGATCCGGGTGCCCTGCGCAGCGCGACCGCGATCGTGGCGGCAAATCCGTCGCTGAAAGCGGCGATCGAACTGCGTCGCCAGCCGGAGGCGCGGACGGTGTTCGGAACGGTCGTTCACCCCGGGGATCGGTTTTCCGCCGCGATCTGCAACCCACCGTTTCACGTCTCCGCCGCTGCGGCTGCCAGCGGCACGCGCCGGAAGCTGCGGAATCTTGGTGGTAGGCCGACGCGGGACCCCGCGCTCAATTTCGGCGGCACGCCCCGGGAGCTCTGGTGCGACGGTGGAGAGCTCGCCTTCGCGCAGCGGATGATTGCCGAAAGCGTTTCATTTGCGACGCAGGTCGGCTGGTTCACGACGCTGGTCTCGAAACGCGAACACCTGCCGCCGATCCGCGACGCTCTGGCCCGGGTCCGCGCCATCGATGTCCGCACGGTGGAGATGAGCCAGGGCCAGAAGAAGAGCCGGTTCGTCGCCTGGCGGTTCGACCGGCGAGCGGCAAACGATCAACCGGTGGGGCACAGCGGGCACCGAGCACCGGCGGCGAGGTGACGGAGTCTGCATCCTGAGTTCCTCGGACCGCCGCGAGTTTTCCCTGCGACTGGTCGTCGTGAATCGGCCGGCTGGGGCTGGCGGTCCGGCTAACGCCGGTCGACTATCGGCGCGCCCTTATCGGGTGCGGAAAAAGAGAATCGGCACCGGGCGTGATTTTATCGCCACGGATTCGTGGGATACATGTAAATCCGGCAGAACTTATCCCCGGAGACTTCCATCTGCTTGGCGCAGGTCTCGCCACTTTCCAGCGTGCAGTAAACGAGCGGCGATGCGTGGAGGAAGCGGGATGCCTTGCAACGCTTTCCCAATGGGCAGGGCACGGGGCCGGCGTGAATCGGCAGCTTCTCCGGGGTGTCGCTTGGCAACTCGGGCATGCAGCGCGGTATCAGCAAGGGCGGTGCCTCAACCAGCAATTATATAGGCAATAAATACATAGTAACTATTACTCACCCTTCCGGTATGGTTCGTGTCGGAGGCAAAGACCGGGAATCGATGTCGAGTCGCCCTACGAGACGAGCTGCCGCTGACCGCGGGGCTGAACGTGCCCCGCGTGGAGCACCCGGCCCCGCACGGACCGGGGTGCGTCAACCCATTGGCGCCTTTGCCCACTCCGAGGGACGCTCCCGGCGGCGGGCATGGGCATGATCGTGCCGGGATACTTCCGGATTTCCTTTGTGGACTTTGAAAAAGTCGGCCGCCTTTTCGAAAGGTAGCGATGTCATCCACTCCCGCAGCTTTGATCGGAGGAACCTCTGCGCCATCAGGCCGTCGAGCATGGCGCCGCGGCCGTCGTTTCGCATGACGCTCCCGTCGCTGCACCGCCCATTGCCCTGCGTCCGTATCGTGGACAGCTTTCTCGAACTGGCCCGCACGCCGTTCGGCAACGGCGTCAACGCCCTGTGCTACCCGCGCCAGCTGCCGGGGGATTTCGGAGCGATTGTTTACCAACTCGGAGCCGGGGAGGCCATCATGGCGCTGGAGGAGGCCCAGCTCCGCCGCCTGCGTTTGGACGAGGCCGGGTGCATCGCGGTCGACGTGCTGCTCGCGGACCTGCAGCTCCTCCGTGACCGCGGGCTCGACCCGGTGCTGAATTGCATCCGCGCCTACCCCGAGGACGAGGAGCCGGGGCCGGTGAAAACGGACGTGTTTTCGTGGCACGCTGACAGCGCGCCGATCGAGGCGGACACGTGGCTATGCACGTATTGTGGCGCCCCGAGCGAGGGCCTCCGCAACGAGGAGGCGGTGCGAAAGATCGATGTCCCTGAAACGCGACGTGAATTGCTCGCCCGCTACGGCGGCGCGGAGGATGAGGGCTTTCGCGACTGGTTACGCGAGCATTGCTACGACTTGCATTATGCTCCCCTTGCGGGCGCGCAGCCTTACCCGTTTGGCCGATTCAATCTCTGGCGCATCGCGGTCGAATACCCTGGCAGCCCTTGCGCACCGTGTATCCACCGCGCCCCGGCCACCGTGCCCGGTGAGCCACGCCTGCTGCTGATCAGTTGAGCGGGCAGGTGCTGCGGGACGGATTTCAGGCGCCCGCGATGACTGACTTCCATGGCCGCTGCTGAACCCGCCAGTTGGCCGAATGGTCGGGTTCGCTGGGATCAGTCCATTCCTGTTGTGTGGCCGTGAGTTATTCGGATCGCCGGGTTAGATCCGCGGATCGGTGGAATCGTAATTCGGTGCATTACTAAGGAGCCAACGACTCCGTCTGCGGAGGCCGCTCCTAAAAGCAGCATTCCGACCAGGGCGCAGGCTCTTGACCCGCCATCGCTTTCATCCGCGGAGCAATTTTGCCGAGCTTTGCATACGGCCAAACGGTGTATCCGTGCGTCGCCGCGCCAACCCGAGAGACGCAGCGCACGTTGCCGCGAGTGGTTCCGGCGGATGGCGTCGCGGGGCGCGTGTTTCCTTTGCCGCTTCAGAGCCAGCGGCGGACCTGGCGGGTATAGGCGCTGAAATCGGGCCCGAACAACCGGCTCAGGACGACTTCCTCCGGGGCGATCTGGAATCGATTTATATAGAGCACGAATGCCGGCAGCACGACGAGCGCCGGCCCGTGCGCCAGGGCGACGCCCCACGCGATCAGCACCAGGAGCAGGCCGAGATACATCGGATTGCGGGTCAGCCGATAGATTCCGGAGGTGACCAGCGCGGACGCGTTCTGCGGTTGCCTCGGATTCAGGGTGGTCCGGGCCCGGCGAAAGGCGGCCACCCCGAGGCCGACGATGAGGATCCCCGCGCCCAAGAGAACCGACGCGATCACCGCTCTTCCCGGGAAATAAAACCGAAACTCCGGCGTGAACCGCGCGAGCAGCCACATGGCCGCCGCCGCGATAAGAAAAATCACGCCGGGCGGAACTTTGACGCGAAGCGTGGCCATCGCTGATGACGTTGGAGCGGACGGGCCGTCAGCGCAATCGGCGGGGTGGCCAGCTACCCTGCGCGCGAGCGCGGTGTTTGGTCAGCGTCAGGGGAGTGGGCGCGCGACGGGAGGTTCCGACTCCGGGGCACTCGGCAGCGGAAAATGCCGTTCGCAGGCCGTCGGTCAGTGCGGCGAATCGGTCCGAGTTTTCGAAGGCGGTGAAGTTCCGGCGCGTTGCTACTGCATCCGCCGCAGGCGCACCTGGAACCGCGTGCCGTGTTCTTTCGACGTGGTGAAGCTCACATTGCCGCCGAGGTAGCGCTCGCCGAGCAGCTTGATGCTGTAGGTGCCGATGCCGCGCCCGTGTCCTTTGGTCGAGAAGCTCCGTTGGAAGATCTGCAGGGCGACCTCGCGGGGAATCTCTCCTCCGTTCCGGCACCAGAATGTGCAGGTGTCGGGCCCCACGTCGGTGCCGAGCCAGACCGTGCCGCCCGACGGGCTCGCCTCGAGGGCGTTCTTGAGCATGTTCGCCAGGACGCGCTGGAGGATGGCGGGGTCCGTGTTCAGCCGGCAGCACGACGCGCCGGGGTCCACCTCGACCTGCCGGCCAGCCGCCGCCGGGTGATTGCGGTAAAGTTGCTGCACGTTCTTCAGCGCCTCCGTCGCGGCTACGGGCTCCAACTGCGGCTGCAATTCCCCGCGCTCGGCCGCCAGCAGCAAGCGCTGGCTCTTGATCTCGTTGACCAAGGTCTCGGCGGAAAGGAGCAGGTCATCCTTCAGATCATACGTCAGCGCCGGCTCGCCCGCGATGATGGCGGCGATGCCGGACACACTTCCCGCCGTATTGAGCACATCGTGGAAAAAGATCCGCTCCAGCAGATGCCGGCGTTTCTCGTGGCCAATATCATCCATGACCATGAGCACGTAGTCCTGCCCCTGCCACTGGAACGGACTCGCCGTGACGCGCAGATCGTGGGCGTCGCCGCCGACGGTGGAGATGCGGCATTCCTTGGTCGTTTGCCGGCCCGCGCCGGCGCCGAGGATCGCCTGCACGGCACCGCACGTGCGGCAGGCTTCGGTCGTGCCGCAGCCGTGCGGCGCGGATGCGGCCTGGCGGCAGGCGAAAAACTCTCCCGGCCGCATCCCGGAAAACGCCTCCCGCTGCAATTCGCAGGCGAGCTTCTTCACCGCTGCATTGGCGAGCAGGATCTGCCGCTCGGCATTCAGCACCAGCACGAGGCTCGGCATGGTATCGAGCAGCCGCTCGAGGTTTTCACGGGAACCGAGCTGCGAAATCTGCTCCGCGATTTCCGCGGCCGACAGGCGCTCCGCGGGAGCGAATGCGGTGGGGAGAGCATGAAGGGAGGGCGCGGACATGAAGGCGAAGAGTTGATCGGGTAACCGCAGGCGACTCTCGTCCGCGGCCCGGGGGCCGCAGGGCGAAACTTCCGGCAAGGCCGCATCGTTTTGCGACCGTGCCGGGCACTATTCTATATCGGTCCGGGACGGTGTTTCTTGATCGGCCGCCGGCGCTGCCGAGGCCGGTGGCCGACGACGTCGGCGCGGCGCGCAGCGAAGCGCAACGCCGCGACCGCGGCGGCGAAGCCCGGGGCTGGCGGGCGCAGCTGTGCGCGGGCACAGCCCCGGAGACTGGTTCTCCCGCGGGGCGCCGGTTACGCCGCGAACCCGAAACGGAAACGTTCCTCGTCCGGTTTGATGTGCAACGAGGTGCAGATCAATCTGGCCGCCACGCCACCCGCGGCGACCTTGACGATGCGATCGAACTCCACGGCGGGCACGTCGGCCCCGTGGTGTTTGATGGCATGCAGGCCCATGCCGCGGTCCAGCAGTTCCTGGATGAAGTTCTCACACTCCACCACCTCGTCGGCGAAGAACTGGTGGTGTTCCGGAGAGTTATGCTTCCGAAAATGGAGGCTGTATTCGACAGTGTAGGGTTTGAGCATGGTCGGGTTCCTCCGGATGCCGCCTGGGCTGGCGGCGGGTTGCGGTTCTCTGTGCGGCGCAAGATACGCGCGGGCGCGTGGTCAGGTTGGGCCTATCTTGGCATTTCACCGCTGCATTTTGTCCTGTCCCGGAGAAGGTGCGCGCGCGGCCAGCGTCCCGCGGTGCCCGGCGCGGATCACTCCGAGAGCTTTTGCCGCGAGATCTCCAGGGATCTGCGAGGGGCAGCTCTTCAGGTATCCTCCATCCGGCGGCGGATTTCAGCACGCCAAGTCGGGCTCGGCTCAACTTCCTTTACGCCATGCTTGGCGAGCATGAGCCGGTCAACCAGCTCGGCCACCACGTCGTCGGGCCATTGCTGCGCCTCTTCTACGATTTGATCGAGCGTTAGGGACATGTTTTCAGTCCGCATCGGCTTTGCGTGGTTTCAACTCTTGCGTTCGCGCGGGCGACAATGCGCGTGGGTCTTTTTCAGGTCGGTGATGGTCAGCCGGACATAGGGCTGGAGCGTGTCGAGATTCTCTTGGCCGAGGAGCTCTTTGACATGCCAGAGGTTCCACCACGCCTTTTTCAGCGAACTGCTGATTGTTTTCCCGCCCTCGTTTTGAATTCTCGGTTTTTCGAACTGGCTGCCCGGTGCGGTTGCGCATCCGAGGTGCGTTTGCGCCGACCCGGTGCTATGCTGGTTTCATGCAAACGCTGCGCGCCCCGCCTTCATCTGCCAGCGCGGGCAACCCGCCCGATGCCATCGTTCGCTACCTGCAACGGTCGACGGTGTTTCTCAGTTACCAGCGTGCCTTTGAAACGGCCACCGGCCTTCCGCTGGTGCTGCGGCCGCTGGGCTCGTTTCGGTTTCCGCTCGAGGGCTCGAAACGCATCAACGTCTTCCATCAGCTCGCCGCCCGCTGCAATGCGTGGTGCGCCTACTGCCTGCAGGAGGAGGCGCGGCTGGAACTCGAGGCCGCGGCCAAGGCGGTGACCGTGGAAACGTTCGGTGTCCTGCGCGAATCCGCCGTCCCTGTGATGGCGGCCGGCCACGTGATCGGCCATCTGCGCACGGGCCAGATCGCCCGGCAGGCACCTTCGCCGGAGGATTTCGAAAACGTGGTGCGCCGTCTGGGCGTGCCGACCTCCGGTGGTTTGCCGGCGCTGGAACGCGCCTATCGGCAGACGCGCGTGGTGGCCGCGGAGCAATACGAGGCGGCCGTGGCGCTGCTTTCGGTCTTTGCGGGGCATCTGGCCGCCATCAGCAACCAACTCGTGGTCAGCCACGCCCAGCAGGAGGTCCCCGGTATCGCGAAAGCACGCGCCTATATGGCCTCGCATCTGGGAGATGAAATCTCCCTCGATGATGCGGCGCACGCGGCACGGATGAGCGCTTTCTATTTCTGCAAAAGTTTCCACCGGGTCGTCGGGCTCACGTTTACGAAATATCTCGCCCGCCTGCGGGTGGAGAGCGTGAAGGAGGCCTTGCGCAATCCGAACATGCGGATCGGCGAGGCCGCCTACGGTGCCGGCTTCCAGTCGCTCTCGCAGTTCAATCGGGTCTTCCGGCGCGTGACCGGCGAAAGTCCCACGGTCTTCCGCCGGGGGCTGCTTCGGCTCACGCCTCCCGGCCGCACGCGCGGCCAACGGAGTCGGCCGCTCGCCCGTTGATCCGCCCGTCCGCCGCCGAGCCTTTCGCCTGGCAACGGATGCGTCACGAATGCCAAGAAAGGCGATGCCGCGTGGTGGCCCCGGAGTAACGTGCGTGGCCTCGTTGGCCCTATATGAAAAACCCCGCCTTATTCGGCCTTTCTCCGCCGGGAGTCTTCGGTCGGACGTCGGTGCGTCGCCCGGATCTTACCGCGGCGACCCCGTCGGCCGAGCCTTCCCCGTGCGTCCGGCTGGAACTCGTCCCGCCGTCGGCCCTCGTTCTCCTCCGCGCTTCCTGCGCTCGCGGTGCCGCCTCGGCAACGCAGCAACCTCCCACGCCATGAAAAACCATATCATCCCGTCATTACCGTGGCCGCAGGCCTTCTATCGGCCGGCCGCGAGCAGCTCCCGGCGGATCGTGCCGGTTGGCTGCCGCAAAGAAACTGAGATGATCCGGAGGGCGCCGCCGGGCTGCAGAAACTCGGCGAACGCGTCCCATCAAAACAGCGCTTCGCGCGGGAGACATTGAACCAGGGGCTCCCTGGCGCGCCGTGCTCCGTGCTGTCGCCGGTCTGTTCGACGCAGCGTTCCGCGGGCAGCCCTGCGGGCTGCCTTCACACTCATGGTGGGTGAAACGAACGTAGCCATGAAGACGATTCCCGTGAAACACCGCCCGGCCGCTTCGCGCCGTGGTGACGATGGGCCGCCCTGCGATGAGCGGGGCGATATCCAACATAAGGAAGTCCGGATACCGGTGGAGGGTGTGACGCTCGAGGCCGAGTTGTGCGTGCCGCACGCCGCGAACGGCCTGGTCGTATTCGCGCATGGGTGGAGCCGGCACACTCCGCGCCACCAATTCATCGCCTGGAACCTGCAGTGCGCCGGGTTTGGCACGCTGCAGCTCGATATGCTCACCCGCGAGGAAGAGCTGGACGATACGTCCGACGGTCATGTGCGGCTGGATGTCAGGATGCTCACGCGCCGCCTGATGGGCGCGACGATCTGGAGCGCAACGCAGGATGCGACGCGCCATCTCGCCCTCGGCTATTTCGGGGCCAGGACCGCGGCCGCCGCGGCCCTGCTGGCGGCGGCGCGGCTGGGCCACGCCGTTGCGGCGATCGTGCTGCGCGGGGGGCATCCGGAGCTGGCGCACGCCGAGCTGTCGCGGGTCGTCACGCCGACGCTGTTCATCGTGCCCGAAGGCAATCGGTCGTTGCTCGAGGCGAACCGCAAGGCCTGCGAACAACTCGCGGGCGAGAGCGAGGTGGCGATCGTGCCGGAGGAGAGCTGTGTTTTCTCCGAGCCGCCGGCCGTGGCCGCCCTCGCTTGCCAGTGGTTTAAACGCCACTTGGCGCCAACGCACCGTCTCGTGGGGTAGGGCGCGCCAACGCCGGGTCGCCGGCGTCGCCGCGGCTGGCGCCGGTCGGGAAAAAATGCGCAGCGTTCGCCGCAAACTGCGGAGCGCGGCGTGGGGGATGGACGATAGTGCCGCGACCCGATCGGCCATGACCCCGAATATTTCCCGCCCCCAGGAAATCGGCCGTGCAAGGGCCGGCGAACCGGATTCGCGGCCCTTTCTCCGGGCGGCGCTGTGGAGCGCCGGCTACGTCGCGCTCGTGGCCTTTCCCCTCGTGGTTCTGCTGCGGGGCCGTCTGCCGCCCGGAGGCGGCTACGCGTGGGATTTTGCGATGGCCCTGGGATTTGGCGGACTGGCGATGCTGGCGCTGCAGTCGGCGCTGACGGCCCGCTTCCGCCGCGCCACGGCGCCTTTCGGCGTCGACATCATTTATTATTTCCATCGGTGGGCGGCGGTCGCGGGAGTGGGTCTGGTGGCGGGGCATTACTTGATCCTGCGCTTCGTATATAGCGATGCCATCGGGCCGATGAACCCGCTGGACGCCGCCTGGCCGATGACGGCGGGCCGCGTCGCGTTTGTCTTGTTCCTCGTGCTGATCGTCAGCTCGCTGGGGCGGCAGGCACTGCACCTCGATTACGACCGCTGGCGGGTGGGGCATGCGGTCCTGGCGGTGGCTGCCATGGTGCTCGCGATGGCGCACATCTGGGGCGTGGGCCACTATACCGCAGCCGCGGACAAGGGCCTGATGTGGGGAGTCTACACCGCGGGCTGGGTTCTCGTCGTCGGTTATGTTCGCCTCCTGCGGCCCTGGGCGTTGTGCCGGAAGCCTTACACCGTGACGGCGGTCCGGCCGGAGCGGGGCGCGTCATGGACGCTCACGGTCAAGCCGGTGGGGCATGGCGGCTTTTCCTTCTGCGCGGGGCAGTTTGCCTGGCTCACGTTGCGGGCCTCCCCGTTCCGGGCCAAGGAGCACCCGTTCTCGATCGCGAACAGCGCCGCGGCCGGCGGCTCGCTCCAGTTCACGATCAAGGAACTCGGAGATTTCACCCGGACGATCAAAGCGGCACAGTTGGGTGACGTCGCCTACGTGGATGGTCCGCACGGCATCTTCACGTGCGACCGTTATCCGCACGCCCGGAAATTGATCTTCATCGCGGGCGGGATCGGGATCGCGCCGATCATGAGCATGCTCCGGACGCTGGCGGATCGGGCCGACGTGCGGCCTTTGCGGCTCATCTACGGCAATCGATGCTGGGAGAACGTCGTGTTCCGCGAGGAACTCGACCTGCTCTCCACGCGGCTGGATTTCCAAGTCGTGCACGTCCTGCAGGAGCCGCCGGCGGACTGGCGCGGGGTGAGCGGACTGTTGAGCGAGGACGTGCTGCGGGCGGCAATCGGCCCCGACGTCCGGGGGGCGCATTTTTTCGTGTGCGGTCCGAAGCCGATGTCGGACGCGGTGCAGCGCACGCTGCGCCGGCTGCGCGTGCCGCTCCACGGTGTGCACAGCGAATTGTTCGATATGGTCTGACGACGGCTGCCACCCAGCGACGATCATCATGAGGGAATCCATCGCCCGCGTCCTTTGCCTCTTCACGGTAGCCGTGGTCGTGGCCCTCGCCCACACGTTTGCCGTCCGGCACAATCCGGATCCTCGTGGCCGGCCCGGGGCGGTCGCCGCGGTTGTGTCCGCGGCCGCCGCGTCCGCTGCGGCGCCGACTGCCGCCGCGGTGCGTGGCCGGGAGATCTACGACGCGCAGGGCTGTGCCACGTGTCATGCGGTCGCCGGCGCGGGCAATCCCCGCCATCCGCTGGACGGGGTGGGCACGCGTCGATCCACTGCGGAGTTGAAGGACTGGATTCTCGGTGCCGGCGCGGCGGCGGACGAAATTTCCCCTGCGGTCGCGCGGCGCAAACGGGGATATCGGACGTTGGCGGAAAGCGATCTCGCGGCGCTCGTGGCTTATCTGGCCACGCTTCGGGAAAAGCCCTGATGCCGCGGGGCGAGCCGGCGTCCGATTATGCGGCACAAATGCCAACGGCTGCGCATGCTCCGACCCGCTTGAGGAGTAGCTTCCCGCATGCGAACGATCCTTGTGCCGGTGGATTTCTCCGACGTTACGAAGGTGCTCGTGGACGAGGCCGCCAAGCTGGCGAAGGCGGTGGGGGCGCAGGTCGTATTGCTCCACGTCGTGGCGCCGCATCCGGTTGCGCCCGAGGCGATCCAGTGGGGAATTGCCGTTCCGGCATCACGCACCGTGGAAGAGTTGGCGGAAGAGCACCTGGCGCGGCTGAAACTCCAGCTCGATGCCTACGGGGTCGTCGCGCACATGCTGCGGCTGAGCGGCGAGGCGGCGAAGGAGATCGTGAAACAGGCCGATAAGCTCGCGGTCGACTATCTGGTCATGGGGGCCCACCGGCACGCGGCGCTTTACGATCTCGTGCTGGGCAGCACGACGCAGGCGGTGCTCAAACAGGCGCGGCGCCCGGTCCTCGTGGTGCCCGCAGGCCAGATGGAGCGCAGCGGGAGCGGACGCGGCGGCAGCGCGGCGGCCGGCGACGCGTGAGGCGGCGAGCGGAAGCCTGAGCGCGACGGCCAGGGCGACGTGCAGGGAAAGCGGCGCTGCCCCGCGGAGCAGCGCGGTTGCCCGGGGATTCCGGGCGCGATGCGCCGACGCTGCCGGCCGAGCGCGCCAAGATGTGCGCAGACATGCGCCAAGTCCTGCGGAACTACACCCACGATGTGGGATACTATCTGTCGAGGCCCCGCATCCCTCAGATCAAACCGCGTCCACCATGAAAACCATCCTAGCGGCCATCGATTTTTCTCCTATCAGCGGGGCGGTGCTCGAAGCGGCGACCGACCTTGCTCGCGCGATGCGCGGCCGAGTTTTTCTGCTCAACGTCGTGCAGGCGCCGATGATGGCGACGGATATGGCACCGCTCGTCAGCGATCTGACGGAGTTCACCGTCGAGATGGAGCGCGGCGCGCGGCGCCGCCTCCAGAAAATGCAGACGCGCCTGGCTGCCGACGGGATTCCGACGAAGGCGGTCTGCGTGCAAGGGGTGGCGAGTTCGACCATCCTCGCCCAGGCGAAGAAGCTCGGGGCCGATTTCATCGTGCTGGGTTCGCACGGCCACTCGGCCTTCTACGACCTCGTCGCGGGGAGCACGGCCAGTGGCGTGCTGAAACGGGCCACGTGCTGCGTGGTCATCGTGCCCGCCACGCCGAAGAAAACGCCGCGGCGGCGTAAAGACCGCGCGTAGGCGGCGTTGGACCAAGCAGCCCGGGGCCCGCACTTCGCCCCCGCGCCGCCGGGATACCCTGCAGGTGCTCGTGCCCAGCCGCGTCAGGCCGGGGAAAGGAACGCCATGAATACCGCCGAAATGGAAACGACCGCGATCGAGTTGGTCGCGTTGGGGAAGGGAATTCTCGCCGTGGATGAGAGCGGCCCGACGATGGAGAAGCGGTTCAAGCAGGTCGGG
>JACCEC012570399.1_pt1 | contig 21528 bp, 13 predicted proteins | sample 7450121 | NCBI WGS metagenome assembly JACCEC01 (sample SAMN15323455, study PRJNA562643) | freshwater metagenome | isolation source: river surface water | place: USA:Blue River Watershed | collected 2017-08-18 | reverse complement strand
GCCGCCGTCGATGGAGTAGTAGATGCGCGCGGTGTCCAGCGAGTCGTTGCCGCCGCCCTCGCGGTCGCCGGTGGGGGCCTTGCCGGTGTCGGCCACGTCGCGCACGTCGAGCGTGAGCGAGGCGCCCTGGGTCGCGTTCACCGTGAAGACAGCACGCGGCGAGGCCTCGTTGTAGCGGCCGCCGGTGACGGTCAGCTGCGTAGCCTGGTCGTTGTCCAGGCCCGAGGTGCTCTCGTTGGGGCCGGTGCCCGGGGTGTAGTCGGGGCCGTACTTCGTGCCGGTGCCGTCGTCGATGATGCTGGTTTCGCCGGTGGCGGACCTGCCGGTGTTCGTCGTGTACGCCGCCTTCAGCGCGAAGCCCTCGGCGCCCTCGCGGGTGCTGTCGGCCTCGCTGGTGACGGTCACACGCACGTACACCTTGCCACCCGCCGGGACGGTGGGCTTGGTCGCGGTGCTGCCGGCGTTGTAGGTCGACCAGGTGCTGCCGTTGGTGGAGTACTCGATCGTGGTGAAGCCCGAGTACGTGGCCTCGGCATCGCCCACCGCCGCCGTGCCCTCCAGCGACAGGTCCAGCTTGTAGCCTTCATTGCCCTCCACCATGAACATGGCATAGGTCGAGCCCTCGTTGACCGGACCGTAGGGGGTCACGGTGACGCTGCGATCGTCGTCCAGGCTGGTCGTGCTCTCGGCCGGGCCGGTGCCGGGGGTGTAGTTGGGGCCGTACTTGGTACCGGTGCCGTTGTCGACGATGGTGGTCTCACCGGTGCCGTACTTCGCGGTGTTGGTGGTGTAGGCCGCCTTCAGCGCGAAACCCTCGGAGCCCTCGAGCGTGCTGTCCGCCTCGCTGGTGATGGTCACCCGCACGTACACCTTGCCACCGGAAGGCACCACCGGCTTGCTGGAGCTGCTGTAGGTGGTCCAGGTGGTGCCGTTGGTGGAGTACTCGATCGTGGTGAAGCCCGAGTAGGTGGCCTCGGCATCGCCGGCCGCGGACGTGCCCTCCAGCGACAGGTCCAGGCCGTAGCCCTCCTTGGCGTCGAGCGTGAACATGGCGTAGGTCGAGCCCTCGTTCACCGGGCCGTGCGCGGTGACGGTGACGGTGCGGTCGTCGTCCAGGCTGGCGGTGCTCTCGGCAGGGCCGGTGCCCGGGGTGTAGTTCGGACCGTACTTGGTGCCGGAGCCATCGTCGATGATGGTCGTCTCGCCGGTGGCGTACTTGGCCGTGTTGGTGGTGTACGCCGCCTTCAGGCCGAACCCCTCGGACCCTTCGAAGGGGCTGTCCGCCTCGCTGGTCACGGTGACGCGGACATACACCTTGCCTGCGGCCGGCACCGTCGGCTTGCTGGAGCTGGTGTAGGTGGTCCAGGTGGTGCCGTTGGTCGAATATTCGACGGTGGTGAAACCGGAGTACGTGGCCTCGGTGTCCGTGCCGCTGGCGGTGCCCTGCACGGTCAGGTCCAGTCCGTAGCCTTCGTTGCCCTCCACCAGGAACATGGCGTAAGTCGAGCCCTCGTTCACCGGGCCGTAGGCGGTCACGCTGACGCTGCGGTCGTCGTCCAGGCTGCTGGTGCTGGTGGCGGGCCCCGTGCCCACCGTGTAGTCGGGCCCGTATTTGGTGCCGGTGCCGTCGTCGATGATGGTGGTCTCGCCCGTGGCGTACTTGGCGGTGTTGGTGGTGTAGGCCGCCTTCAGGCCGAACCCTTCAGAACCCTCGAAGCCGCTGTCCGACTCGGAGGTGATCGTCACCCGCACATAGACCTTGCCGCCGGCAGGTACCGTCGGCTTGGTGGTGCTGCTGCTCGCGTTGTAGGTCGACCAGGTGGTGCCATCCGTCGAGTACTCGATGGTGGTGAAGCCGGAATACGTGGCCTCGGTATCGGTACCGCTGGCCGTGCCCTGGAGAGCCAGGTCCAGCTTGAAGCCCGCGGTGCCCTCGACGAGGAACATCGCATACGTCGAGCCCTCGTTCACCGGGCCGTAGGACGTGACGCTGATGGTGCGGTCGTCGTCCGCGGTGCCCCCGGTGTCGCTGCCGGTGCTGCCATAGACGGTGCCGGTGCCGTCGTCCACGATGCTGGCGCTGGCGGTGTTGTCCGTGGACGGGTCGTTGGCCTGCAGCGTTGCATTGGTGAACGAGGCGGTGAGTTCGAACGACTCGGAGCCCTCGTACACGGCGGGCGAGTCCGTCGCGGTGGTCACGCGCACATACACCACGGACACGCCCGTGGGCACGGTGATGGTGTTGCTGGTGACGGTCAGCTCCACCTCGGAGCCGTTGTTCATGTAGTACACCTTGGTGAGGCTGTAGTCCGCGGCCACGGTGCTCACGTTCTGCAGGCTCAGGCTCACGCCGACATCGGCCGTGGTGGCCTGGCTGAAGGTCAGCGTGAACAGTGCGGTGCTGCCCTCGGACACGTCGGCGGCCGGGCCGGTGACGGTCAGCATCAGGTCGTTGCTCACGGTGATCTCGATGCTGTCGCTGTCGTTCGCGCTCTGCGAATCCTGGCTCATGATCGTGAGGTAGTCCGTGCCGCTGTAGCCCGAGGTCGGGGTGTAGCGCAGCAGCGCCAGGGCGCTGTTGATCTGCGCCTGGGTGCCGGAGATCTTCACCTCGCCGGTGCCGGTGCCGGTGATGGTGCTGCCCGACGGGGTGCTGGTGAAGTCGAGGGTGCCGTTGTCCACCACCAGCACGACCCAGCTGAGGTTGGTGTCGGCGTCGGCCACGCTGATGGCCTTGGTGCCGGTGAAGGAGACGGCGGTGCCCACGCTGGTCACGACCGAGGTCGGGTAGCTGTTCACCGGCGATTCGTTGCTGCCGGTGATCGAGATGGTCAGGGTGGCGACCGACGTGGCGCCGCTGGAATCCTTGGCTTCGTAGCGGAACACGTCCTGGATGGCGGCGCTGGACGGCGTGAGGGCCTGGACGGTGGTGTTGGTGTTGTCCAGCGCGTACGAATAGGTGCCGTCGGCGCCGATGGTCAAGGTGCCATAGGTGCCGGTGATCTGGGTGCCGTTGCTGGACGTGGTGGACGCAGTCACCGTCGAGTTGGCCGAGGTCGTCCCGGCCTTGCTCACGGTGAAGGCGTCGCTGTTGTCCACGTCGGAGTCGTTGGTCAGCACCGAGCCGGTGGCGTTGAGGCCGGAGTCTTCCTGCACCGAGGCGGTGTCGGCCACGGCCACGGGTGCGTCGTTGGCGCCCTGGATGGTGATGGTGAGCTTGGCCCAGGTGATCAGGCCCGAGGAGTTTTCGACCTTGTAGTTGAAGACCTCGGTGAGGGTCTGGCTGGCGTTGAGCGCGTTGACCACCGTGTTCGAGTCGGTCACCGTGTAGGTGAAGCCACCGGTGGAGGCGATCGACAGGCTGCCGTAGGTGCCCGCGATCGGCGAGGTCAGCGTGGTGGTGGTGGTGCCACCTGCCAGCCCCACCTCGGTGACCGTCACGCCGCTGCCAGCCGTGGCGGAGTAGTTGGCCTTGTCGTTGGTGATGACGTTGCCCGTGGCGGTCGAACCGGCAGACACGCCTGTTTCCGTCGCGGTGGCGGTGTCGTCCGTGGCGTACGGATCGGACGAGCCCGCGCCGTAGACGGTGATGTACAGCGTGCTGCTGCTGGTCACGCCCGCACCGTCCTGCATCGTGTAGTTGAAGGCCTCGATCGCCGACTGGCCCGCCGACAGCTTGGAGTTGTCGGAGGTGGGCGTGTAGGTGTACGAGCCGTTGGCATTCAGCGTGAGCGAGCCATGCGCACCGGTCAGGGACGAACTGACAGACCCGGTCTTGCTGAAGGTGAACGCGCCACCCGAGGTGCTGGTGAGCTCCTTGTCCAGCTTGATGCTGGTGATGGCGCCGCTCGTGTAGGTGACCTCGCTGACGGTGGTGCCCGCCGGAACGCCGGTGCCCGTGACGCTCATGCCCACGGCGATGGTTCCGGAGATGCCACTGAGGGTGCTCAACGTGGAATAGCCCGACGTGGCGGACGTTCCCACCGTGGCCGTCTTCATGCCCTGGGTGTTTTCGGTGGTGCTCGTGGAGTTCTCGAAACCCACCGCGCTGTTCGTGCTGAAGAACGTCGCCATGTTGGTGATGGCGACGTTGCCACCGGCGTCGTAGTAATAGGCGGGTTTTCCGCTCAGCGTGATTGTCCAGGCGTTGGTGGCCGCGTTGGTCTCGGTCTTGGACTGCAGGGTGATCCGGGTGCTGCCGTCGCTGGCGTAGACGAGGCGGTACGTGCCGCCCACGCTCACATAGAGGCTCTGGCCGGTCAGGTTGGCGGTGAAGCCGTTGTCGCCGGTGAAGGACAGCGTGGAGGAACTGGTGGTGACGGTCGCGCTGCCCACCGTGGCCGACCCTGTCGTCGTCACGCCGACGATGGTCTTGTCGATCTCCGCGTGATCGACATCGGTGTCATTGACGGTCACGTCGCCCGAGGCGGACCACCCGGGATAGGTGACGCTGCTGACGGTGATGGTTTCCTTGGCGGTGTTGTAGTCCGGGTTGGCCGAGGGCGCGTCGTTGCTGCCGTTGATGCGGATGGACAGGGTGGCCGTGGCGGTGCCGCCGTTGCCGTCGCTCACCGTGTAGGTGAAGCTGTCGGTGAGGTACGACCCCGACTGGAGCGCATCGACCGTGGTGTTGGTGTTGGCCACCGCGTAGCTGTAGCTGCCGTTGGAGCCCAGGGTCAGCGTGCCGTACTTGCCGGTGACGCTGGTGCCGGTGGACGAGGTGGTGCCCGAGGACACCGCCCGCTGCGTGGCGGATGCGGTGCCCACCTGGGTGACGGTCAGCGTGTCGCTGTTGGAGTCGGTGTCGTTGGTCAGGACGTTGCCGGCACCGTTGACGGTGGTGACGTTGTAACCCTCTTCCACCGCCGCGGTGGTGCTGCCGGTGCCGTCGGCGGTGTCGTTGGTCGCGGTGGGCGCGGTGTTCGAGGTGACCACGCTGTTCAGGGCGCTGTCGACCCGGTCGGAGGACGAGCCCACGTCCGACACCGTGTAGGAGCCGATCTCGCCGCCAGCCGACACGGTGACGGACCGGGTGGTCAGCCCGCTGAAGTAGGTCTGGTTCACCACCAGGATGAAGCCGCGGTTGTCGGTGACGACGCGGTCCGAGTCCTGGTTGCCGTCGGCCTGGGCCAGCGCCAGCGTGCTGAAGCCGGCATCCGTCCAGAAGTAGAAGCCCACCACCTGGCCCTGGATCTTCAGCGGCCGGCTGATCCAGCCGTACAGCGTGCCGAAGCTCGTGTTGACCGCGACGGCCGACACGTCGTTGCCGCTGAAGTTGGTGCCGTTGGCGCCGTCGCTGATGGAGACCGCGCCCAGGCCGCCGGTGTACGAACCGGTCTTGTTGAAGATGATGGTGTGGCTTTCCTGCTCCTTCTCCGCCCAGTTCTCGGTGTTGTCGACGACGGCGTCGCCGTCGAGGTCCCGGAGCATCTCGTAGGCGTTGCTGAAGTTCAGCGAGGCGAACTCGACCTCATAGCGCTGTCCGCCTGCCTCCACCCAGCCCCGGTCGTCGGTGCCGAAGGCGGCGGCGCCCGGCATGAGCCGGTCGGCCAGTCGCTCGCCCTCGTCGCCAGGCGTGTCGGACAGCGGGTTCAGGCGGCTGTCGACCCAGTGGCCCAGTTCCTCGACGAGGATGCGCGCCATGTCTTCCGTGCCGAGCAGGCCGGCCCAGTACGGGTTGACGAACAGGGTCGGCTGCCCGCCGGGGCCTTCGGCGCTGTAGGCGGCAATCGCGGTGAACAGGCTGGACTGCTCCATGGCCACCAGCTGCAGTGGCCATTGGCCATCCCGCAGCGCCTCGCGCAGCTCGGCCAGGCGGGCGGCCCAGTCGGCGCGCTCGGCCGGCGTGGCCGAGGCCTCGTTGCGGCCTCCGTTGAAAAGGGCGAACACCTCGGTGTCGGAGGCGCTCAGCAGGAAATCGGCCACGGCCTGCTGGGCCTGGTCCAGCGCCTGCCGCGTGGCAGCGGGAATCGGCGCCATTTCAGCCAGCGGCGCGAGCGGGGCCAGCGTGTCGACCGCGTCGGCCACCGCCGCGCCGTCGAACATGAATCGGGGTTCCAGCGCCATCAGGCGGGAGGAACGTCGGAGCATCCGGTTCGTCATATCTACCTCACTGGCCGGCCGGCGCGGTCGCCAGCACCTTGCCGCTCATGCCTGCCATCAGCTCGGGGAAGCGGCCGTGGATCGCAGCCGCCACCTTCACCGACTGGCTCACCGGATCGACCCGCGCGCCGATCCGCGTGAAACGGGCCGGATACGTCTTGCGGGTCTCGTCGATCTGCACCTCGAAGCTGCCGCCGACCTTGAGCCAGCGCAACCAGGCGGACGGCACCAGGAACTCGAGTTCCAGCACGCTGTCGTCGAGGATGTCCAGCAGGGCCTGGCCCGGCTGGACGAACTGCTGTTCGCGCACGCGCTGTTCGGCGACACGGCCGTTGAACGGCGCGGGCACCTGGCACTTGGCGAGGACCGCCTTGGTGGCGCCCACCTCGGCCCGGGCTTTGGCCACGGCCGACCGGGACAGGTCCAGCTCGAGCTGGCCCACCGAATTGAGCTGCTCCAGGCGCAGGTTGGCCTTGAGGGTCTGCTCGGCAGAGTCAAGCTCCGCCTCGGCCTTGTCGACCTGGGTGCGCTGCAGCGAGCAGTCAAAGCTCACCAGCACCTGGCCGGCGCGGAAGGCACCGCCTTCGGACACGGGGATGGCGGACACCTTCGCGCCGATCTCGGCGGCGATGGTGGTGTAGCGGCGCGGCATGAGCTGCGCGCGGATTTCCTGCCGTTCGAGGGCCGCGCGGGCCGGGGCAGACGGGGCAGCAACCGCGGCGGAGGCCACCGCGGGGCGCGCAGGGGCCCCCTGCGCGAGGGCCACGCCCAGGGGCATGGCCGCGAGGCCTGCGAGGGCCATCGAACGAAGCATCATCGGCAGACGCATCAACGGGCCACCGGGTTCGCGGCGCTGGCCGGAGTGGCCGGGGTCGCGGCAGGCCTGGCCTCGCGGGCCCACTGGGGCCAGGGCGCGCTGGATGCCGCGACCTGCTCGGTCAGCTGCTTCAGGGGCACGTTGCGGGTGCCGTCGATCTGCGGCTCCAGCCCCAGCGTGGCCACCAGTCGGTTCTCGGCCACCTGCACCTGCGCCAGCGCCTGGTAGCGGCGCAGCAGGCTCAGGATGGAGGCGGTCTCGGAGCTCACCATGTCCAGCTTGCTCTGCGTCTGCACCGCCTGGCGGTTGCGCATCACCTCGGCGATCTTCCGGTCGGTTTCATAGATGGCGTCCGCGCGCTCGTACTGGCTGCGTGCATTCACCAGCTGCAGGTGCGACAGGTGTACCTGCGTCAGCACGGTCATCTGCGTCACCATGCGCCGCTGGTCGGCCAGCGTCACCCCCGCCTCGGCCAGCTTCATCTGGGTCGGGCCGGTGAACAGGCTCATCAGGTTGAAGGACAGCTGAAGGCCGGCCTCGTTCCAGTTATTACTCAGCAGGTAGCGGTCGGTGTCGTACTTGGCGCCGTAGCTGAAGGACAGGTTGGGGAACATGCGCAGCAGGGTGCGGCGCGTTTCCTCGCGGGCGATGCGCGAGTTGTAGTGCTGCTCGCGCAGGTCGGCGTTGTTCTGCAACGCCACTTCCTCGAGCTTTTCCATCGGCACCTTGGCCACGTCGTCGGTGATGTTGCGCAGGTCGGTGGTGGCGATGACGATCGGCTGGCTGAGCGGTGCATTGATCAGGAAGGCCAGGTCCACCTGGGCGGAGGCGAGTTCCTGGTTGATGGATTCCAGCAGGCGCAGGTTCTCCAGCAATTGCCGCTGGAAGCGCAGCGGGTCCAGCGGGTTGCGCACCCGCTCGTCGGCCACCTTGCGCGAGTCGGCCAGGGCTTCCTCGGCCAGGGCGATGGTCTTGATCACGTCAGCCTTGAGCAGCTGGGCGCTGGCCGCGCGCCAGTAGGCGGTGCGCACGTCCTGCATCAGCAGGTGCATGGCGCGGCGGCGCTTCTCGGTCGCGATCAGCAGGCGGTCGGCCTGCTGCCGGGCGCCGTAGTAGCCCATGCCGAAGTCGAGCAGGCTCCAGGTCAGGCCCAGGTCGTAGGTGGTGTGGTTGCGGTCCGCGCTGGTGGAGGACGTGCTGGTGACCGGTTCCTCCGACGGGTAGGTGCTGCTGTGCGTGAAGCGCGCGCGGTCGCGGTACGAGTAGCCGGCCTGCGCCATCACCTTGGGCAGCATGTCGAAGCGGCTCACGTCCAGCTGGCCCAGGGCCAGCGCCTCTTCCATCAGGCGGGTCCGGCGGTCGAGGTTGTACTTGAGCGCACGGGCCAAGGCCTCGTCCAGCGTCAGCGGACCGGTGATGGGCTCGACGTCCTTGCGGCTGTTGTCGGCATCGATTTGTTGCTGCGACCGCATCTCCTGCGGCAAAAGCGCAACAGGCTGCACGCTGGCGCAACCGGTGACCATCACGCAGGCGAGGGCCACCAGGCCCATTCGGTTAATACTTGTGCGTGATTTGGATTTAATTATTAGCGCCATATAGTTCATTTACGTCAAAACGAGTTGGGTTTTCTACCCCGATTAGGCATTGTGTTTTTGATTGCCACTGCCTCGGAAAGCATCACAAAACCTTAATTCACCTTTTGGTGAATGTCCAAAGAAACCCAAAAAAAGCTAACGCGTGCATGCCGGCACTTTTTCTAGAATCCCGCATGCCTGCTGAGAGCCGCCTTCGGACCGTGATCGCCTGGGTGGCCCTGTGGCTCACCCTGGCCTGCGGCAACGCCTGGGCGCAAGACCACATCACGGCGCGCGGCTGGGTCGAAGACCCCAGCGCGGCACTCACGCTGGAGCAGGTCCGGCAACTTCCCTTCCGGCCGTACCAGGGCATCCTCAGCCGTGGCTTCGGCAGTGCGGCCTTGTGGTTGCAACTGCGGGTGGATCCGTCCGTGCGCACCAGCTCGGGCAAGTACCCCGAGCGGCTGGTCCTGCGGATCCGACCGCTCTACCTCGACGACGTGCGCGTCTACGACCCGCTCGCCCCTCATGGCCTGGCCGGCGTCACCGGCGACCGTCACCACCCGCGGAATGCCGAACTGGGCGGCCAGGACTTCCTGCTGCCCATCGCGCGCGGGACAGAGCCGCGCGACATCTGGGTGCGCGTGGCGTCGACGAGCACGCGGCAGGTCGACGTGCAGGCCCTCAACACGGACGACCTCGCGCGCCAGAGCAGCTGGCAGCAGCTGGCCTTCTCGACCTACGTCGGCCTCATGGTGATCCTCGCGCTCTGGGGTCTGACATATTGGCTCTTCAGCCGTGAAGTGGTGATCGGCGCCTTCGGCGTGCTGCAGGCATCGGCCCTGCTGTTCGCCCTGGCCTCGCTGGGATTTGCGCGGGCCTTGTGGCCCGACGCCTGGCCCGCCGAGTGGCTGGACATGCTGGCGTCGGTGGCGAGCATCTCGGCGGTCAGCGCGGGCATCCTCTTCCACACGCTACTGTTGCGCGAATTTAGCCCGCCGCGCTGGATCCAGCGGGTGCAGTGGGCGCAGCTCGGCCTGTATCCGGTGAAATTGTTGGCACTGCCGTGGCTGCCGCAGGAGACGCTCACGCTCAACATGCTCGAGGTGCTGGCTACGCCCTTCGTCATGCTGCTGGCTGCGCTGCTGGCCACCGGCTGGTCGCAGGGCCCCGAGCGCAAGCGGCCCGCGCTGGCGCGGCCGGTGGTGGTGGGCTTCTACATGCTGCTGCTGGGCGTACTCGCGGTGGCCGCCGTGCCCGGCCTGGGCCTGTCGGCCGGTGGCGAGGTGCCCCTGTACCTGGTGCAGGCACACGGGCTGATCACCGCCTTCCTCATCCTGGTCATGCTGCAGTACCGCGCCCATGTGATGAACCGGCGCCAGCGCGACACCGCCCTGGCCCTCGAGCGCAGCGAGCTGCAGGCCCGGCAGGAGCGCGAGATCCGGCAGGAGCAGGAGAAGCTGCTGGCCATGCTCGCCCATGAGCTGAAGACGCCGCTGGCCACGATGCACCTGCGGCTGGACGCCGCGGCCAGCGGCAGCCGGGAGATCCGACAGGCCATGCGTGACATGGACGGCGTGATCGAGCGCTGCTTGCAGACGGCACGGCTGGGCGACCGGCAGCTGGTCGCCCACCGGACCGCGGTGGACGTGGCGGCGCTCGTGCGCGATGCGGCCTCGTCCTGCTCGCACCCAGGGCGGGTGCAGCTGCACCTGCCGCCCCGCTGGGTCATGCACACCGACCGGCAGCTGCTGTTCATCGTGCTGAACAACCTGCTGGAGAACGCCTGCAAGTACGCGGCGCCCGACACGCCGATCGAGGTGCGGCTGTCGCCGGCGGACCCGGAGGCCGCTGCCGGTGGCGGGGCGCGGGCGGACGCCGGCCTGCGCGTGGAGATCGCCAACCCGCCCGGCCCGGCCGGCTGGCCTGACACGGCGCAGGTGTTCAGCAAGTACTACCGCAGCCCCCATGCGCGCCGGCAGGCCGGCACCGGGCTGGGCCTGTACCTGGTGCGCAGCGTCATGCACACGCTGGGGGGTGCCATCACCTATGCGCCTGATGCGTCGAAGGTCCGCTTCGTGCTGGAGCTGCCGGAGATGCGTGCTGCCTGATTTGGGTTGCCTTGGGAAGGGCCTGGCCGATGACCTACCATTGCCGCCGCTTGAACCCCTGTCACCGTGCCTGATTCACAACCGTCCCTGACCCCGCCCCCCCTCCTCCACATCCTGGTGGTGGAGGACAACGACGGCCTGCGCGACGCCACTGTCGACTTCCTGCGGGCGCAGGGGCATGAAGTCACCGGCGTCGTCTGCGCCGAAGAGGTGGACGATACCCCCATCCCCGACCTGCCGGACCTGTACCTCGTGGACGTCAACCTGCCGGGCGAGGACGGCTTCCGCCTGACCGAGCGCATCCGCCGGAGCCAGCCCCGCGCCGGCATCGTGCTGATGACGGCACGCGGGCAACTCGCCGACCGTCTCGACGGCTATGGCTCTGGTGCGGACAACTACCTCATCAAGCCCGTGGAGCAGAGCGAACTGCTGCTGTGCGTGAACAACCTGGCGCGGCGGCTCAAGGGAGAGGCGGCGGCCCAGGCGCCGGATTTCGTCCTGAACAGCCAAACCCTCAACCTCACCGGTCCGCGGGGCGAGGCGGCCCTCACCCACGGCGAGGGCCTGCTGCTCGCAGCGATGTGCCGCGCCGCCGGCAACAAGCTCGAGCGCTGGCAGGCGATGCAGCTGATCGACAGCAAGGACAAAGGTCTGGTGCCGGCCAACCTGGAGATGCGCATCAGCTCACTGCGCAAGAAGCTCGGCACCTGTGGCGCGACGGGTGAAGCCATCCGCACGCTGCGGGGCTTCGGCTACGCGCTGACCTGCCCGGTGCGGATCCTCTGAGGACGCGCGGCCGGCCGACTCAGCGACCGAGCGCGGCCTTGGCTCGGGTGAAGCGGGCCGCCCGGCCCGGCGTGGGCACAGCCGGCAGTGGCAGCCGTTCGATGCCCGCGCGCACCAGGTAGTCCATGCGCTCGCGCGCAGACGGGTGGGTGGACGTCAGCAGCGCCATCCGGCCGTCCGAGTGGCCCAGGGCGTCGAGCTTCTCCAGCACGGTCAGGTGCGCGCTCGGGTCGTAGCCGGCGATCGTCATCAGCTGCACGCCGATCAGGTCGGCCTCGTGCTCGGTGCCCTTGTCCAGCCCGCGCGCGTACAGCACCGCGCTGGCCCGGGTGAGAACGGCAAACTCGCCGGCATCCTTGCCCAGGTCGGCCTGCAGGCCCTTCATCGCGGACTCTGCATTGCGTTGCCGCACGATCGCCTGGTAGTGGTGCTGGCGCGTGACATGCGCGATCTCGTGCGCGAGCACGGCGGCCAGCTCGTCCTCCGAGGACAGGTGCCGCAGCAGCCCGGAGGTGATCAGCACGAAGCCGCCCGGCGCCGCGAAGGCGTTGACGGATTCGGTGTCGATCACGCCGAAGCGCCAGGTCTGGCGCGCATCGGTCTTGGAGGCGATGAGGCCACCCACCAGGTTGACGTAGCGGTTCAACTCGACGGACGGGTGCAGCGCCGCGGCGCCGAGGATGCGGGCGACCGAGGCACGGCCGACCGACTCTTCGGTCTCGGCGGCGCGGGCCGGCTCGGACAGGGACAGGGTGAACGCCGCGGCCAGGGCCAGCGACGTCACCAGGGCTTTACATGTCGTCATCGCTCCCCTTCCGGTTGCGTCGCGCGCGGGAGCCGGCGGCGGATCCGCCCGCCTCCGATGCCTCGCGCGGCGCGGCAGACGTGGTGTCGGCGCGCGGTGCCTGCAGGAAGGCGGTCAGGCGCACCTCGGACAGCCCGCCCTCGCTGGCGAACTGCTGCAGCTGGCGCGACTCGGCCCGCCATTCGGCCAGCCGGTCCACCGCCTTCTCGTCGCTGCGGCCCTCCAGCAGGTCCTTGGCCGAGAGGCCCCGGGCCGCCGACGTTGCCACGATGTTGCCGCTGCCCAGACGGCCGGTGTCCACCGCCGCCGGGCCGCCCGGCGTGGCCAGCTTCACCGCCGAGAGCTTGACCCAGCCCTTGGCGCCACCGGCCTCGACCTCGAGCCAGAAGCCCTGGCGCTTGAGGATCTTGGCTGCCGCGCCCGCACGGGCCTGGCCCGCAGGCTTGGCCGCGGCGTCGGGCGACGCCAGCAGCGGCGTGTCGGCCTGGAAGGTCTGGGCCCGGGCGACGCCAGGCGCCAGGGCCGTGCCCAGCGCCATGGCCAGGGCGACCGAGGGGAGTGAGTGCAGTGTCTTCATCACGGAGTGGTCTGCATCGGGGGCAGCTCGCGCCCGCGGATCAGGGCGGAGATGTCCTCCAGCACCTGCTGCGCCAGCGCGCGCTCGCCGTTCATGTGGAAACGCAGCTGCAACGCGCGCAGCTGCTGCGTGTTGGCCTGTCGCGCCTGCCACAGCTCGACGAGGCGCTCGGTCGACTCCTCGTCGCCCTCCTGCGGCGGCGCCGCGGCGGCGGCCCCGAGGCGCACGTCATCGCGCCGCACGGTCAGGGACACGATGCGGTAGCGGTCGCACTCGAAGGGCACGCCGTAGCTCACGTTGCGCAGCTGCAGGCCGCGCGCCTCGCGGGACAGCGACTTGCGCAGCGCATCCTTCAGCAGCGCCGCGTCGGCACGCGGCGTCGCCTGCAGGCTGCGCCGCAGCGTTACCTCGAACTGGTCGCCCACGGTGACCACGCGCGGCGCGGCCAGCCCCTCCACCAGGGCCGCCGTGCAGGCCGGGCGCGGGGCCTCCGAGCCCGTGGCGGACTGCGCCAGCGCGAGGCCCAGGGCCAGCGCGCCGCCCGCCCGGCGACCGGTGTGCAGGTGCATCAGTCCAGGCCGCCGGAACGACGCTGGTACGGGTTGAGCGTGGCGGGGTTCTGGCTGACCGCCGGGGCGATCGGGCCGCTGGCGGCGGCGGCCGCCGGCTGTGCGGCCATGGGCGACTGGCCGGCGGCGGCACGCGCCATGCCGGCTGCGTTCTGGGCGGCGGCGGCCTGCAGGCGGCAGGACGTCTTGGCGATCACGTAGGCCACGTACTTGCCGGTGGCACCGGAGGGGGTCACGCCGTCCTCCTCGATGGCCACGCCCACCAGCATGCGCTGGGTGTTGCCGGACATCTGGGAGGTGATGGTGGTGAGGGTGCTCGCGCTGGCTTCGGAGTTGAGGCCCTCGCGCTCCAGCTGCTCGGTCACCTGCTTGACGGTTTCCGACGCCGAGAAGTTCTCGCCCAGCTTGTCCGACAGGGCCTTCTTGGCCTTGGCGGTGGCCACCGTCTTGGCGGTGGTGATGCCGCGGGCCGAGTTGATGGCGATCGGCTCTTCGGCCTTGCAGCGGATCACGTCGCAGCCGCTGGTGGCGCTGGCCTTCACCTGGCAGCCATTGGGCAGCTGGATGTCGATGCGGTCATCGCCGCGCACGCGCGGGGCGCTCATGTCCTGCAGCGCCGGGCCCTGCTGGACGGCGACCTGGCCCTGCACCTGGGGCTGGGCCACGGCAACGGAGGCGACAGACGCCAGGGCAGCGAAGGCTGCGGCGGCAGCAGCGCGCAGGACGAAGTTGCGATCACCAGTCTTTTTCATTTCGGGCTTTCTCTCGGGAGTTGCTAGGGGAAGAAGGGGTGGGGGCGGCCCCGTCGATGACGGTGGGCCGCACCAGGGCGCCCAGGTCCACCGGCTTGTCGGCGGCGCGGCGTGCCACGATGCCGTTGGACGGCTGCAGCCGGGGCAGCAGCGCGCGGTCGATCTGGGCCACGGAAATCATGGGCGTGGTGTGGACGATGCGCGCCTCGCCCACCGGCAGCTCGGTGAAGCCGCGCGACTCGCCGGTGGCCGGGTCCTTGACCGCCTGGCCGAAGCGCAGGAGGCGGACCACTTCGCCCGGGCTGAAACGCGAGTCACCGGCGTCGATGGTGAGCATGTCGCCGTCGATGCCCACCACCATCGGCGGGAAGGCGTATTCCAGCAGGTCGTTGCCCAGCCCGCGCCCCATCTGGGTGGCGGCGTTGCGGGCGGTGTCCACGCTGATGCGGCGCGACTGGGTGAACTGGCCCTTGAGCTGGCCAGAGGCGTAATCGAGCACGCTGATCTCGGCCACGAGCCGCACCGGGCGCTGTGGGTCGCCGGCGGCCGGCTCGGCCTGGACATTGACCACCACCAGCGCGTCGGCCACCGCGCGGGATTGCAGGCGCACCAGTTCCTCCACCGGCACGCGGCGCGATTCGATCAGGCGGTACTCGCCCTCGGCGGCGGCGCTCTCACGCCGGTCCAGCACCGCGAACTTGCGCGAGGCCACCAGCGTGTCCTGCAGGCCCGTGATCAGCGCGTCGACCGCCGAACCCGGCTGCGGCAGGCCACCACCGGACATGCGGCCCGGCACCACCGCCACGCGGAAGCGCTTGATCGAGTTGCTCGCCTGGTAGACCGCCACCTGGGCGGAGACGGTGACCTGCACCGTCCCGTCCGGCGTGGGCTGGGTGGAGACGATGGACCACGACTTCACGACGCCGCGGGTGAGCCGGTTGATCCGCTCGTGGATGTCGGTGGCGGTCTGCTCGGAAGCGCCGCCAGCCGAATCGGTGCGTTGCCGGGTGGTCTGGGTGACGGTCTGGTTGGCCGCGATGCGCTCGCCCGAGACCATGGCCACCGCGTTGATGACGGCGTTCTGGGCCGCCTCGGCCTGGGAGACGCCAATGCCCGACGCGGTCACCGGCACGGTGCGTACGCCCTGGGCCAGGGCGGGCAGCGCCACCAGCGTCAACGCCAGCGCCAGCCCCAGTGCCGGCAGCAGGGCCAGGCCGGACCGGAACGAAACGCGCAGGTCCTGCATCTCAGCGACCCAGCTGCGTGCGCAGGATGTTCACGATCTTGTCCGAGGCCACGTCCGCCGAGCGGGCCAGCACCGCGCGGATCGCGTCGGTCTGGCTGGTGGCGGTGCCCTGGGCGCGGCCGTCGGCCACGGCCACCGGCTCGGGAATCAGCTCCGACACGTCGTACATCTGCACCCGCACGATGGACGACGCGAGGTCGCGGCCGTCGGGGTTCTTGCCGTAGCCGTCCACGTCCACCGACGCGATGATCAGGTAGCGGATCTGCGCGGGGCACTGCTGCAGCTTGCCGATGATCTCGCCCAGGAGCTCGTCGGGCAGCTTGCCCTCGGCCGACTCGGCGAACTTGTCGCCGAAGGGGGCGGAGTTGGGCAGCTTGCACGGGCCCACCGCCAGCCCGTAGGGCGTGGCGCGGATGGTGTTCTGCGTCAGCGTCTGGCCGATGCGGGTGGTGAGGTCGCCGGTGTTGCCCGGCACGTACTCGATCGCGTCGCGCTTGACGGTGCTGGAGCCGCCCCGCTCGCGGCGGGCCTCGGCCGTCACCATCGAGCCGCGCGCGGTGCTCTCCACCGTGGCCGAGCGGGTCGGGTTCACCGTCTGCTCGGCGCTGCGGTTCTCGTCGGAGGTGCCGGTGGAGTTGCGGGTGATCTCCACCCGCTTCTCGTCGAAGCGCTTGATGCTGGAGGCCTCGCGCGCCAGCGCCAGGAACAGCACGCGCTGGCCGGCGGCGGCCGTCATGCGGGGCTGGGTGAAAGCCGCCTGGCCGGCGGGCGCCGAGGCGCCAGCCGCGGGCGCACCCCCCGCCTGCGCGGTGCGGATGATCGAATCCACCTGCCCCCACTGCACGGTGGCGCGGATGCGGACGGTGTAGCGCTTCTCGGACTCCAGGTGCTTCTCGTCCAGCACCGTCACGTCGGTGATGATGCTGTCGACGCGTTCCTCGAAGGTCTTGCGCATCGTATTGACGATGTCCGCCTTGGCGCCGGTCACGCGAGCCAGCGCCGAGTTCAGCGCCGCCGCCTTGGCCTGGGCCAGCGCTTTGTCCCGGACCTGCTGGTTCAGCCCGCTGGAGAACAGGCCGCTGGGCACGTCGGCCGCGCCCTGCGCCTGCACGAAGCGGTTCTGCTCGTAGGAGTCGGACTGCGCCAGGGACAGGCTGCAGGCCAGGGCCAGCGCGGCGCCGGCGAGGAATCGGAGGAGTGTCATGGGAGTGCTCATCGCAGGTTGTCCGCCACCTTCAGGATCGCATCGATCGCGGGCTTGGATTCGTCGTAGTTGATGCCGATGGAGGCCAGGGCCGCCCTGTCGCGCCGGCGCATGCCGAGGAACAGGGTGGAGATCGCCTTCTCCAGCGCGGATTCGTAGAACTGGAAGTCGCGCGGGGGCGTGGAGTCCTCGATCGAGAACATGCGGTCGGTGTCCACCCCGGCGGCGCGCAGGCTGCCGATCGGCTTGTCGTCCAGCCCGAGGAACTCGGCCTGGAAGCGGATGCCGCGGCGCACCTGCACATAGCCCTGGCGCTGCACCGGCACCACCTCGCGGCGGACCAGGTCGACGGTGATGCGCACGCGCAGGCTCACGTCGGCGTCGGCCGGCGGCTGCTGCGGCAGGTTGCCATAGTCGGCCACCTGGAACTGGAAGCGGCTCAGGGCATCGGTGGTCACGTAGGGCAGCACGCCGATGTCGAGGCCGCTGCACAACTCGGAGCTGGCGATCACGCCCACGAGTTCGGGGGTGAGCAGCTTGTCGATGCGGAATTCCTGCAGCGCCTGTGCCGCCTGGGGCGCGAAGCGCACCGGCATCACCCGCACGAACTGGTCGTTGTAGCCGTCCTTCCAGTTGGCAAAGCGGTTGGTGCGCTTGACGAACACCGACTTCACGCTGGTGCCCGCGCCGGTGTGGAACTCCTGCGCCACCTGGGCGGCGGCGCCCGGCGCCCAGGCCTCGACCCGGGCGCGGTCCATCTTGCCGCCGTCCAGCGCCTGCTTCAGGAAGAAGGGGTACGCCGCGAGGATGCGCCAGTACCCGTTGCCGTCGAGGATGCTCACGAGCCCGGTCGCACACGCCAGGTAGTAGGCGTGCGCGTAGGTGGAGCCGTCCTCCATGGTGGTGGGCACGGCGTTGACCATCTCGAAGTCGTAGACCATGGACACGCCGGTGGTCTCGTCCCGCTGCAGCGACTGGCTGCCGGTGAGGAACCGGATGCCCATGGGGTTGTCCTCGCGCAGCGCGTTGCCCACACCCTGGGTGATCCAGGTGAGCGCGCGCGGATCGCTCAGGCGCTGGCCGCTGCGGCCCGCCACCGACGACAGCACCGGGAACAGCAACCCGCTGCGGGCGGCTGCGCCGCTGGCGTTGAGCCCCACCCCCAGCCACACCGGCGGGGTCGAAGGCTTGGCGCGGCCGGCCAGGGCCGGACCGAAGGCCGGCAGCGCCACCCCGGCCGCCAGGGCCGAGACGACCTGCCGGCGGGAAACGTGATGCCCGCTCACCGAAGCCTCTCCCCTCACTTGGACGAGGCCATCATGTCCGACAGCATCGACGTAGAGGCCTTGTCATCGTCGTTGGTGGACACGTTGCGCGCGCGGGCCGCCTGTTGGAAGCTGTTGTAGGCGCGGCACGAGCGGATGGAGGCGGCGTCCAGGTTCAGGAACACCTGGGTGTAGCGCGCGGCGCCCAGCATGTTGCCGTTCATGATCGTCTGGAACATCTCCGCCAGCACCGCGTTGCGCGAGCGGGTCAGGCCCACGGCCGCGGCACCCTGCAGCTGGCGCACCTCGTTGAGCGCACCGGCGTCGGCGCTGTCCGCGTTCTTCGCGGCGGCCGCCATCAGCGCCAGGCGCTGCTGCATCGACGCGTTGGGGATGAACTCGCCCTCGCGGCCACCCTGGCGGGACTCGACCTGCTTGAGGTTGGCCTGCAGGTCGCCGTAGGAGCGGGACATCTGCTGGGAGTTGGAGATTGCCTTCGCGCCCACCGCCTCCGCCTTCGTCACCAGCTGGCTGGCCGCGATCGCGCTGCGGCCCACCGGGCTGGCCAGGAACTGCTGCTGGTACGCCGCCTGCTCGCGCTCCATGTTCTCGCCCAGGTTCTTCAGGTCGCGGGCCATGGGGCCCATCTGCTCGATCGCGCGCGGGTTGCGCTTCTGGATCACGCGCAGCGTGTCCGGCAGCAGCGTCACCGTGTAGTAGTTCTGGGGGTCGACCGTCTTCGGGATGGACTCCTGCTTGTAATCGTTCGGGTTGGCGCCGCACTGGTTGTACTGGCCCAGTGCGTCACCCGGCGACACCGCCCCGGCCTCGCCGGTGGCATGCAGGCGCGCCCACAGGCAGTTGGTGGGAATGTGTTTGATGCCGCGCATCTCGCGGGCGAGCTTGAGCCATGCGTCCTCGCTGCGCGCCAGCTGCGGCGCCGCCCACTGCACCAGCAACAGCATGGCGCGCGCGTCGTCGGCCACCTGCGGGTCACGCCGGTTCTGCGTCTCGGCAATGATCTCGGCCATCAGCTCCGGCTCGGGCCAGGCGATGAACGTGGCGAACAGCGCGTTGCCCCGCTTGGTCTCGAACGAGCCGCTGAACATGCGCAGGTCCGGGATCGCGTCGCTGCGGCGCGGCGACGTCACCAGCGCCGCGTAGGCCTGGTTGAAGAACGCCTCGCCGGCGACGTTGAAGTGCGTCAACACCAGCCGCTCCACCTCGGCGGGCGGACGGGTGGTGGTGGCCACCATGTGCACGTTGCAGATGTTCAGGCCCTGGGCGTCGGTGCCGCCGCCGCGCTGCTGTGCCAGCCCCGGCATGCCGGGCATCCCGGGCATGCCACCCGGCGCGGCGCCTGGCTGCGGCGGGATCGCGCGCTGGAGCTGCTGCAGCAGTCCGCCGAACTGCGCACTGGCCGAAAGTGGTAGCAGCAGGCCGGAGGTACCAAGCAATGCGATCAAAGAAGCCGAAATGACTTTATTGCGTGATTTGAGTAGTGCTTTCATGCCAAGTGCCATTCGTGTTGCGTGCCATTCAAGGTCAATTTGAGTTGTATCACACGAATACACTGCGCAAGAGACGTGAGACAACGTCACGACCGGATTTCATGCCCAAGCTCTTCAGCCGCCTGTCACTGCTCGCGCGCAGCATCACCAAGTCGCGACTCCCCCTCGTCTACACGCTGGTCGCCAAGGCCATCGACATCCGCCTGCTCACGACCTCGTGGGCCGCACGCGTGTCGCACGTGTGGGGCGCGCGGGTGCTGTTGGTGGTGGGCCTGGCCGCCAGCGTCTACGCGGTGGGCATGTTCGTGGCCGACCAGATCGGCGCGCATGCGCCCTCGCCGGCGCACGACGCAATCCTCCGCAACCGCTTCGCCAGCCCGCCGCCTTCGAAGCAGATCGTCATTGTCGACGTGGACGAGCGGTCGCTGGCCCTGCTCGCGCCGGAGCATGGCCGCTGGCCCTGGCCCCGCAACGTCATGGCCGACGGCCTGCAGAAGATCTCGGACCTGGGCGCGCGCGCGGTGGTGTTCAACGTGCTGGTGTCCGACCCCGACAAGGGCAACGCCGACGGCGACGCCGCGCTGGAGATCACCGCGCAGATGGTGCGGCCGGTGGCCTTCCCGCTCACGCGACTGAACCCGGAGAACGACGGGGCCAGCCAGCTCAAGGTCTCCCAGATTCCCGGCGCGAGCGCCGGCGATGCGGACCGCACGCTGGCCGCCATCCTGCCGATGCACGCCGTCACGCACGACCGCCTGGGCGTGTCCAACCAGGCCACCGACGAGGACGGCATCGTGCGCCAATATGCGGTGGCTTGGCGGGAGCCGGGCATCACCCTGCCCTCGCTCGTCGGCCGCGCGCTGGAACTGGGCGGCGCGCAGGTGGGCCATGTCCCGGACCGCATCTCCCTGAACTGGCGCAACAAGCGCGGGGACTACCAGCGCATCTCCTTTGGCGACCTGCTGCAGGCCGAGGCCTCCGACCCGCGGCTGGCGGTGCTGCGCGACGCCTGGGTGGTGGTTGGCGTGTCGGCGCCGGGCCTGGGGCCCACCAAGCCCACGCCGGCCCGCGCGGTGACCGACGACAACGAGATCCTCGCCACCGCGCTGGACGATGCCCTCTCGGGCACCTGGCTGCGCGTCATCCCTGCCTGGGGCACGCTCCTGATCAACCTCGCCGCCATCTGGGTGCTGATCGCGCTGGCCCTGGGCCACCTGCGCCAGGGCGTGCTGACCCAGGCCTTCGTACTGGCGCAGTCGGGCTTCGGCGCGATCACGCTGCTGTCGGCCAGCTACACCCACTACCTGGTTGATTTGTCGGAGAGCATGTCCTTCGGGGTGGCGGTGTTCGGCGTGATCCGCATCGTGCAGAGCCTCGAAGCTGGCTGGCTGCGCGCGCGCCGCGGCATGCGCCGGATCGACGCCGGCCGCCAGTACCACGGGACGCTGGCCGTCATCGGCCTGTTCCGCTCCGACCTGGCCGAGGGGCAGGTGGCGCGGCTGGAACGTTCGGTGGAAGGCGTGGTGGGCCCGTCGCGCCTGATCCGCATCGACGACCTGTTCGGCGGCGAGAGCCTCATCAAGGCCAACTGCGACGACATCCTCTGCCTGCTGGCGCTGGCCGACGAGGGCCAGCTGCGCGAGATCGAGACGCTCATCGCCAGTGTGCCCTGGGCGGGCCGCGCACGCTTCACGCGCGAGGCGCTGGACACGCCGTGGAATGCCGACGACCCGGCCTTCGCGCAGTCCCTGGCGCCGCTGGTGCTGGAGAGCGCCTCGGAGCTGCTGCGCTCACGGGGCGGCGCTGGGGCCGCCGCCTGAGGGCGGCTCCGGCAGCACCACCAGCCGCCCCTGCCCCGACAGGAAGGCCGCGCGCACCGGCACCTCGGGCTGCACCGCGCGCACCGCGGCCTGGTAGCGGCGCAGCTGCGCCACCAGCGCCTCATCGTGCTCGGGCCAGCCGGCGGACTTGTAATCCAGCACCCACCAGGCGCCGTCCTCGCGCCGGCGCACCAGCCGGTCGATCCGCAGCAGCGCGCCGTCCAGGTGCAGGGGCACCTCGTTGTCCACCCAGTCCACCTGCTGCGGGTCCCAGGCCCAGGCGCCCTCGCCGCGCAGGATGCGCTCGGCCATCGCCACCGCGTCGGCCAGCGCGCTGGCGGTGAGGCGGAATTCACGCGCCACCCGCTGCTGCAACGCCGGCATCGCAT
>JACCEC011213893.1_pt1 | contig 21531 bp, 21 predicted proteins | sample 7450121 | NCBI WGS metagenome assembly JACCEC01 (sample SAMN15323455, study PRJNA562643) | freshwater metagenome | isolation source: river surface water | place: USA:Blue River Watershed | collected 2017-08-18 | reverse complement strand
TATGCGGGGTCATTCTTGCGTGCTTTGACGAGGATGTAGTTGTAGCACTTTTGAAGAAACACAGGAATCTCTACGACTTTGTCTGTGTACGTCAGCGTATCAAGAAACTCTTCCATAGATTTTTGTTTGATTTCACTCGACTGCTTAGTATCTTTCTCATCGGGCAAGATCGCCGGCAGCTTAAAGTTGTTAGCTTCGCTCTCTTTTTTTCCAAAATGTTTGAAGAGGTGCACATATTTCACCGTAATATACTCAAGTAACAGCCGGCAGTACTCATCGATTTCAGTAGAATCCGTGGAAGTCGCTGCGACAACAGGCTCCATTGCGGCACTATATTACAATACACACAACCTTAAAAGGAAGCACCCGCCTCATGAATTTATTCATCTAAAGATTAGATAAGTCTTGTATATAGCACGAAAGAAATTTTTGCCTTGCAATGAGCGACGAGAAGAAACGCGAGTGCAGCAAGTGCGGGCAGACCAAATCGGAGTCTGAGTTCTATGTTGGGAAAAAGCACAAACAATGCAAACAGTGCATGCGTGAAGACAACAAAAACAGATATGTGAAGACCGATGAGCCTCGCTCAGGCTTTGACAGGCTAACAGAGGATCAAAAAACGAAAATGTTAGAGATGTTCCTCGGCGGCGTTCATCAAAAAGATATCGCGCAACAGCTCGGCATACCACTTGGTAATGTGCAATTATGGTTGAAACCAGGAGGCAAGGCACGTATGCTGCTTATGAACAGGATCAAACCACCAGCGCAGCCTCCGCAACAGGCACAACAAGCACCAGCGCAGCCTCCGCAAGCGTTGTAAAATTGCTCATGCGAATATTTTTTTCTGATTTGATACACACAAAATTAATATGCGTATATTCCGAATAATTTCATGAGCAGCAGGCGGCACAAAGGCGTCGCCGCCAGTGCTTGCTTCGGCGTGAACACAGGAATTTCTTGCCGCAAGTTCTGCAGACAACAGAGCACTTTACTGTTTGGCACCTCATCTTATATGAGACTTAAGAGACAAAAAACAAAAATAGAAACATTTTGTGTGCTTCACAGAGGATCAGGCTGATCAGTGATGATCGATGTTAGGGTTTCAATGATAATTGTGCCTCCGTCGAGCACAGAGCGCGTCTTGATTTTCTTCTTTTCATGAAACATAAGTGTGATTTCTTCCGACGGAATTGATGAAGAGATTTGTTTCAAGTGATCCGTAAGGATGTCGACATGGAATGTTTCATTCGCCGCGAGGACACTTCGGATAGATTTCTTATTCTTGAACTCAATCGTTTGCTCGGTCTTCTTGTTCGACGCTTGGCAACTCATATAAATCTCCGCATCCGGGTGTTCTTGCTCGACTGACATTTTGTCGGAAATCGAACGAAGGTCACTGATAATCTTTTTGAAGCGACGCGTTTTCATATCCATCGTAATCGTATAGTCGTTGTCGTCGAACTCGCTAATCTCAACTTGTGTCATACGCTTTTTCAGCGCGATAAGTTGCAGGCGGAAGCAGTTGTTAAAGTCGTCGTCATTGATCACGGTGACCTGAACTTCCTTTTGGATGTTCTGAATCGTCGAATAAATACAAACTTTCAGTGAATCTTTGTCGGCGACATCGATGAGTTTATTGAATTCAAGACAATTGATGCCGAGGTCGACGTTGTCCTGACAGTAAAAGTGGTTCAGTTTAGCGGCGTTGAACTCGCACTTGACACGCGACTTCTGATAATGGTCGTATCCATAAATGCAAAACTTGCCTGGTTGAAAAACGATTTGGAATTCCGACGCCGATATCGCTTTGAAGAATAGGAAAACTTTCTTCATGATTGCGGGTTGGTCATACACAACTTCGAGAAAATTGCCTCTTTGTTGCGGCGTCAAGGCAATGCCGCGACGCGGCGCCGACTCTTTCTTTGGAAATTTTCTCGGCCGACCGGGTCCCTTTTTCTCGACAACAGCAACGACTTTCTTTTTCTTTGTCTTTTTTTCTTCGGTTTTCGGCGGAGAAGGCGCTTCGATTATTGCGCTAATTTGTTTATCATCATTAACTTCAACGACATAACTCGGCGGCATCGGTGTCTCTACGACGGTGGGCGCAGGGATCGCGACATCAAGTTGCTTCGGCGTCTCGCCGATAAACGAGATGTTGATTGTGTCCGCCATATGAGACGCATAAAAATAGTATATATGTGTGAACGGCTAGATTTAAATAATTCTATCTTGTCTTTGTGAATTTGTACGCACTGTACAGCGAAACAAAGTCAATGTCGTCGGCGGTCAAACTTTCATAACCTTTCTTGTTTTGGCGCGAATACAGCTGCAGAAACGATGCAAAGTCGCGTTCAAACTCCATGTGCATATGAAGTCCTTGCATGTCCTCTTTGATGCTTTCGATGTTTACGAGATATTCAGTATAAAATTTGCCTCCGCTGAACGGCAACAAGACTTCGATTTCTTGCCCGTACGGCTGCATCGTGAGTAGCGGCGTCGCCGTCTTGATGTGGTATTGTCCTTTTTTCCATTCAACTTTACCGTTCAGTCGCTGCAAAATAGCTTTGCCGCTGAAACACGTGAATATGAAGCTGCCGCCGATTGCCAAATTTCGCGATATCAATGTGAAAATGTTCTTTGCGGTGCGCTTTGTCGACAGAAAGTAATGCAGTGCGAAATTACAGACGATGATTCCGACGCCGCATTTCGGCAAACCGAAGTACGATTCTTCAATCGCGCGCGTCACTTCGGCGTATGGTTGCGTGAGATCCAGCCGTTTCACAAGGACATTCATCGGCGAATATGTTCCGGTGCGGTCGTTGAGCAGTCCGTATTTTCTGTCAATGAGCTCTTGCAGCGCGACGATGTCATTGTCGATGAAGAGAACATTCTCGATTTCTTGCGTTGCATATCGAAATAGGTCCTGCCCTTTGCCACACGCGAGGTCGATTACCCATTTTGAGGATTTCTCATCGGAAACATTCTTCAACATTGTCGACTTCACGAAGCTGTTGTAACTGCGCACTGGCCGAAACGCCTCATTGTCGTGCTGCTCAAAGTATCCTTTGGCGTCCATCTGCGGAATAATAAGTGGGTCGATAATGTTCATCCAGATGATTTCCGCGATTTTGAAATTGTTGCCGAAGTAATTACCGCGCTTCACCTCGACATCGCGGTCTTCGCGTATACGCAGCAGCTTCCATTCATCCATTTTTGTGTCGTAAGTGAACTCGCCAACAGTGTCGCTGATGTTGGCTGCGCCACTGTCAGTGGCCGCATCAGCGTAATAGAGAAAGTTGTACTTGCGTTCTGACGGTTCAAACTGTATAGGAAAGTACTGAGGGAGGTGCATCTTGTTGATGTTGGGGAATATGTCTTCGTATCGCGACGTCAGTTCCATACGGAATTTCTTGAATACATCAAGAGAAATGCCACAGAACAGCAGATAGAGTGTCTTGTTTTCGCGCTTTTCAAATGGTTTCAGGCCGAGCAACTTCTGCGGGCAGCGCTTAATCAAGAAGTCAATCGTGAGTTTTTCCGGCGGCTTGTACTTGTAAACGATCATCTCGTTGTATTTTTCTTTCATCGGCGTCAAAATGATGCCGTCAATTTCATAAATCTTCTCTGATGCATCAATCATATTCGCGATTTGCTCCTTAAAAGAATCGTTGAGCGGCTTGAATGCTTTGATTTTGATCACGCCGTCGAATCGTTTTCGTGCTTCCGCAAAGTGAACGATGCGGTTCTTGAAGATGTCTTCCGTAATCACATGGCGATCCCACACGAGCACGTCGAAAATATAGTAGCTGCTGTTGTAGAATTCGGTGTCAAACACATAAATACTTTCGAGAACTTCCTTATTGTCGATGCTGAGTTCTGTAATTGTGTCGTTGATCGCATAGATTTTGCCTTCGGCCGCATATATCAACGTGCGTTTGCCATCGAGTTTTGGCGTAATATAGTAGTCGTCGACGTGCGGAAGTACGTTCTGCACAAAGATATTCTTGTTGAGTTCCTGCACTTGGTTGCTCAATTGTTTCATGCCGAAGTCTCTCTTGAATTTATGCGCGACTTTTGGCCGCACAAGCTTTGCGATTTCGTATATTTTCTCTTGATACAGCGATGAACCGTCGCCGGCACTGTTGTCGTCGTCGAACACATGAATGCGCGCAAGACCGATTGCGGTTTTGATTGATTCTTGCGAGAGATCGTCGATCGCGCCGATATATTCGAGCTCATATTCAATCTGGTCGACCTCCGACCACGGCGCCGTTACGTCAAAATTCTCGACGGTACGCGCGGTGATTAGTTTCTCGCGGGCCGCTTTCAGCGCTTCTGTGTTCACGATGAGGTTCGGAATGAACTTCGACAGCGTAATATCAAGGCGCCACTGCGGCGAAATGTCGGCGCTGAAGCGAATCTTGATACGCGCCTCGGGCACATTCTTAATATCAATTGTGTCCACAGGCTCTTCAACGTTCGCGGCGAGCTTAATACGGTTGGCACCCGCCGTCGGCATAACAAAGAACACATCGTTGAGAATTGCGATTTTCTTATAAAAATTTAACGGCTGCTTTTTGTTGTCGATGTATGGAAGACTCGCAATGTATCGTTGATTGTTGACGAAATTGATCGATTGCGAGACGTTGCAAGTATGCTTTTGCACGCAAAACGCGATTAGTTCACGTGCCTTTTTTTCGCTTATCAGTGTTCTCAGCTCAATTTCGACGGCGCTTTTTGAGTCGCCATGCCGATATGAGCGTAATCCGGAGACAATACGCTCCAGAAGTGATTGTGCCATCGCTACATTAATCAAAAAAAGAATTCAAAATACAATTAGAAACTTTTGCGAGTGGGCGCGGCTCTCCTACGAACTCTACGAATTTTCGGAAAACTCTCTCAAGAGTCATTAGAGAATTCTACGAATTCTCCAGCAGCACGCTCGCGATGTTATCTTTGGGCAGCGGCGCCTTATACTTGTCGTCGACTGTGTTGTATGTTTCCTCGGAAACGTGCTCGATCATTGTGATCGTCGGCGTTGTATCGGTGGGTGTATCGCTGGTCGGCGGTTCTTCTTTTACATCCTGGCGCCTCATCGCGTCGCGGAGCTCGCGGAACATGTCAAGAAGATGCTCCTTGGGCACGAGCTGCACACCGGTAACCGCGCGGCCGTAAAACTCCTCCGCGAGTTCGGCCTTGCTTTGCTTCTCTTGCTCTTTTTCGCGGCGCTCGACTTCCGCATATGTGTCGTTGAAGTCGTCAAAATCGCCCATGATGCTCTTGTAAGTATCCTGCCAGACAACTTGATAGTACTGCGGCTTCTGCGGAGTCTTGTTTTTTGTGTGAATACTCTTGAAAAGCGTCTGCACATAAAACGCCTGATGCTCTGCCCACTTCTCCTGCTTTGCTCTTTTGCTCTTGTGATCCGATGGGTTGATCGGTTCCATGGCAACTTTCTTAAGATGACTTCGGAACGCGCCCGCGTCATACATAAAGTTGCAGCACATATATTTCGAAACGATGGGGTGCAGCTCGGAGAATCCATTAAACTCTTTCCATTCCTTGATCTTCTCAAACTTTTTTTCGTCAGGTAACTCCATGAAATCAGGGTTCGCTTTCTTGTATTCGACGATTTGATGAAATAGTTTCGTTGCCATATCAACGGCAATCTCGATATCTTTGGGAAGTTTTTCTTTGTTAAGTAGCGCTTCGCGTAGTTGCTCCGCGAGTTTCTTCTTCTTAAGTTTCTGCCGTTGTTTTTTGCGCCGCGCCTCAAGCTGTTTTTTCTGTTGCGGCGTCAGAAATTTCTCTTCTTTTGTGTCGCCGTGCTCCTTCGCATCATTTGTTTCCTCCGTAATATCTTCATCAATTGTTTCAACATCAACTACTTCGTCCACAGACGCCATTGTATGGTTATACTATAAAGAGGTATATTCTTTAAGGAATTTCGAAATAGCCGCCGAGCACTTCGCGAAGTTCGTCGGCGCCGATAAGCTTCTCCGACGAGCTTTCTACGGCGCCGCCGGTAGTTTCTTCAGGCGCATCTTCGTCTTCCAAAACAATAACCGTATTCACATCATTGTCGCCGCGCTTCTCGTCGTTGTCGCTGCCCTTTTCGTCGTTGTCGCTGTTGTCTTCCGTGCTCGCGGCGGCCGATGCGTCGGCGGCAACGGCGACATTGTCACTGCGCTCAATTTTGCGTTTTGGCTTTTCTTTTTCATCATCGCTGCTTTCGCCATCGCTGGTTTCACTGCTGCTACTGCTGTCAAAATGATCCAGCACAGAGTCTTCCGCGGGCTCATCGCCGCCGTGTGCATCCACAATATCCTCCGGCTCATCATCGGGCTCATCGCCGTGTGCATCCACAATATCCTCCGGCTCATCGCCGCCATCCACGATATCACTCTTTTCATCTGCGCCATCGTCGCCGCCATCCACAATATCACTGTCGTTCGCAATCTTATCGTGCATGCTCATATCCGGGTCGAGAACTTCTGCGCTGCTTCCCGGCTCAACTGTACTAGTAACATCTGGATGCTTTTCATCACCGCCGCTATGTTGAGCATCGTCGACGCCGTTGGCATCATCATCGGCGCCGTTGGCATCATCATCGGCGCCGTCGGCCACTGCGATCAATCCACCGATGAATGTTTCATATAGGGTTCCACCGAGAATATCTTCGGAGTCGCTGTTGGCGATGTCGGCAGCACCGCCATCAACACTATCCACATCTTCAGCGACGATATCGTCGTCGAGAAAATTGGGCTTTTCCTTAAGATGCGCCTTGAGTCTCAGTACGTCCGGATATCCGCCGATGATATTGTACGCCATGTTACGATGGTATACAATATTCCACAAAAAAATTTAATGGAATATCAAGCAGAACTCTTTTCGGTCGGCGATATGTCAGTGATGTTTTTCATTCGTTGCGTGTTCAAGCGGGTACATTTCTTGATATGAATGTACAAATCCCGCATCGTCTTATCGGAAATATTGTCAAAGTGCACCATAACAACCGTCGGTTTCTGAATGAGGTATTGATGTTCAACGCTTTCCGACACAATTCTTAGGCAGTCAAGCTGATCTTTGTCGGATAATGTCTTAAGTTCCATCTGCACATAGTTGTCAAGTTGCGATCTTGACTGGCCCAACGCATCTTTGTAGTCTTCTTCGTCGACGCTCATGGTGTTACATTTAATCTCACATTGCTTTAATTCGTTATTTTGAGTTGATGCTCATACAGAGGGTCCAGTAATCAAACAGCTTTGCTATTTTTTCCTGCGTGTCAAATGTAGTAACGAAGCCGCGCAAATTCTGAAGATACACGATGCACTGGTTGATGCGCAGCAAAATCGCCGCGTACAAATCCACTGAAATCCAGCTGCATGTGCTCATGTCGCTGTCGCTCGCTTGCATAAGCAGCGATTCTTTGTCGCCGGCCGCATAGAAGAACCGCAGTTTTCCGCGAGAGTCGCCGGCGGGAAATGTGATAATGCCCTTTTTCATATCGGAAAAATCATCGTCGACCTTCATCGGCGCGAGTGACAGGCGCTCGAGCAGCGGCCACTTCTCTTCCGACCAGTCTTTCTCATCCGCGTTTTTCAGAATATCTTCGAAGAATTTGTACTGCTTCATTTCTTTCAGGGACTTATGCCGCGCGATTTCTTCTTTAAGCAGTCGCGTAACCTCGCCGACTTTCTCAGTTTCTTCTGCGGATAGACCTCGGTCAAACATGAAAATCTTTGTAAATGGCTCCTTTGGTCGCGGCAAATAAAACTTACCGATTATGGAGATCTTGGGTCGCCCGATGGTGTATACCGGCCTACCGTGCGCCATAATGGGCAACTTAACATTCTTGCCGAGAATTTCTCGGAACGGTGTTATGTCGCCGATAAGTTTGATCTCAAACAACGCGTGCGTTGCATACATCGTGTGCGCATCTTTGATGTGAATTTCATCGCATTCTTGAATAATTTCGCCGTCAGACACGCAGATACAACGCGCCCAAAACGTTACATCGGCGTCGCACGTTCCGTCGCTGCGATCACGCGGCAGCATTTTCGCGGTGCATTTTTCGATCCGCAAGATTTCCAAGAAGAGCATACTGTATTTGCACCGGCCTTGCAGGGTCTCTTTGAGTCGCGCCATGATGACATTTTCCTGATTCGGATTGAATACTTCACTCGGAGACAGGTTAATAGTGGTCGTTATTCTGCGCTCGATAATCATAGCGAGGCGTAGTATACTATGTTATCTTTTTTTCAAATTGTATTTCCTCATAATATACATTTGTAACATTATGGTCGCGTACATACTTATTATCGTTCTGGTGATTTTATTGTTGATAACCGTCGGAGTTTTGTTCCGACAAGCAATCAATAAGGATCAGTATTATAAAAATCAGTGCGAGTCACTCGTCGGAAGTCGCTTGAGTAGCATCTCGACAGTCCGCAATGTCGGCGAAAAAAAGAAAGTCTTCGGTTCATACCAAGACGTTATGTTGTCGAAGGAGGAAAATATGACTGACGGTAACCTGCCGTCAAGCACAACGCAAGAGCAGCAAAAGCTAGGATACAAGTTTATGTTTAATGAATTCGAGGGACGAACCGCGCCGAACTATTCCGGTCGCCAAGACAGATTGCCATGCAGCGTGATGCAGACGGCGACACTCAGAGACGGCTACCACTGAGTGTTTTGTTTTATCACAAAAACTTTTTTTGTGCATTATATACGCGCGTGTACGTACGTCACCCGCGATGAGTTGCGGCGCGAGAGTCGCGCGACTCGGTGGAGATGTGTCGAAGTATCATGCGGCGATGAAAAGGGGCGGGTTCGTAGATTATCAGGATATGTTGACGCAGCTTGGTATCGAGGATAACGCGGCCGCGCAGGCCCTATTTAACGAAACTCAGCAGCAGGAAGAGGAACAAAAACATCGCGGTGCCGTTCCTCCGCTGCCACGAGCGCCCATCGTCGACAATGCACAGGCGGCGCGGTGGGACAATGCCGTTGCAAACGACAGAAAGGCGCTACGTGATGAGGCAGAACGCGCCCGAAGAGAGCGCGATGAGGCACAGGCGCGGCTATATAACGCGCGTTTTGACCATTCCAGAAAGTCTCCGTTGAGTATTGTGATGCCGTGGGAAACTACAAACTACGACGATATCGTCGATTATGTTAAGAAAGAGAAGCTCAAAAAAGATGTTATTCGTGAATTAGCGGATGAAAAAAGGGCGCGCCGGCAGCGAAGTATGAGTCCGCGAAAGAAAACGCGCCCGCGCAAACCCTCAAAATCGCCAAAGCCGAAGGCAAAGTCGAAGTCGAAAACAAAGGCAAAGTCGAAGTCGAAGTAAGAAGCGCGGCCGTTGTTTTTCTCCTTTGGAAAATAGTTTTCTTTTTTTAGTATACACACAATATGTCTGCGTATTATCCGTCACATGATGACGAAGATTTCATCGAAGATCTCGTAAAGCGTAAGGAGTTCTACGCAGAAAATCGATGGCATCTCAAAAAATCAAAGACATATCGCAACATTATTCCGCGGTTTTTCCTTGACGAAGCAATCAAGCGCAGCGAAAATCTCGAATGGACCAACTACCAATTGTTCGTGCGCAACCTAATCAACCCAAATACGAAGTACAACCGCCTCGCAATTACATGGGATACCGGCCTCGGCAAGACCGCAGGGTTCCTTTTTATCGCAATGGAGTTCATCAAACAATACCGCATTCAGAAAGAAATCGGCATTCGCGAGATCGGAACCATCTTCGTCATCGGGTTTTCAGCCCGCGTAATCAAGAATGAACTCCTGAAATATACCGAGTTCGGCTTCATCAGCAACGATGAAAAGGCACGTTTGCGCAAGTTGAAGTCGCTCGCCACCAGCGGCATCAGAGGTGATGTTGACAAATATCGCGAGTTCAGCACAAGAATTAAGAAGCGTTTCACGAATCGCAAGGGCAATGGTTTCTTCAAGTTCTACGGATATCGCGAATTTGTCAATCATATTCTTATAATTCCGCCGGATATTGACTTGTCGCAGCTCAGTGAGGGCGAAATTTATGATATGATCAGCAGCGGAAAGATCCAAGTCAACAAAGAATTGCTGCATCAATTCAAGAATTCGCTACTCGTGTGCGATGAGATTCATAACACATACAATAGTCTTGAGAAAAACAACTGGGGTATCGCTATTCAGACGGTGCTCGATAGCGAAAAATCATGCCGCGCTCTCTTTATGTCCGCGACTCTCATCAATAACTCGCCGACGGAAGTCATCGACATACTTAATTTGTTGCTGCCGCGCGAGCAGCGACAGAACAAAGCAGACTTTTTCACATCGAATGAAACGCTAAAGCCGGGCGCGCTCACAAAAATTGCAAAATTGGTACGCGGCCGCATCAGCATCATGAAGGACATCAACCCGAAGTACTATCCGTCGATGGAATTTGTCGGCGAGAGGATTCCCGGCATCAATTATCTCAAATTTATTCGCTGCCCGATGGACGACTTTCAGTTTCGCGCATACAAAGAAGCCCTCGAAGATAAAGAGTTTACGCTCAGTCAGGATTCGCAACACGTGATTGACCTCGCGATCGAGAACCCCGAGGACAAAAATCGGCCGCTATATCAGACGAGTCAGATCAAACGCATTGTCACAGCGGCGCCGCAGACATGGAAGGACAAGGTCGGCTTCGACTATGTCAACGGGCGGCTTGTCGGCAATGGGTTGAAGTATGACTCGCTAAGGAAATATTCGAGCAAATACACGCGTATGCTTGATGAAATTTTCCGTGTAATCAAGGAAAAGCGCGGCAAGATCTTCATCTTTCACAACATCGTGCATACCACCGGTGTGCTTCTCATTGAGCAAATCCTGTTAAAGAACGGCTTCGTCGACGACACAATGGCGGCTAACGACTCCACAATTTGCATGCAATGCGGCCAACCTAAAAAATCGCATATGATGTTGGGTTCTGCTACGCAGAACCCCGAATCAAGCACTCCTGATCCCGAATCGTCCGATGCCGATCCAACGCAGAACAGCGGTGACACTTGGCTGACTCCCAATGAACACAACCTGATTGTGTCGACGAAAATACCCACGGGCGTCTATGAGATGGACGAAAAGCACCTAATGATGCTGAAGAAAGTTGCTGCTCATGTTACGTCGCGGCCGCTTGTCATTGAATTTCTCTCCGCGGCATTGACGCCGCAAGGTGTTCTGTGGATGCGCGAGAACGGATATAAGCTGCTGTTCGAAACAAAAAAACATATTTACTTTCAGCTTAACGGCGGTTCTGGTGATATATCCCTTGTCGAAAGTGCCCATGCAGTTGCGGAGGCCACTGAAGAACTGAGTGCCGCTGCTGCAGAAGAAGCCGCAACTGCAGCCGCAGATACCGGCGACCATACACACGAGGACATACTTGCGCTTGAAGATGAGCCGGTTGTGCGGCACGGTGCCGGTAGGCGCGAGAATGCAACTGTCAGCGACCATGTTTTTCGGCCGGCGCGCTTCGTTGTCGCGCACAGTGAAGTCGACAAATCGCGTCTTGAGAACGCCATCGAACTGTTCAATGCACCCGACAATGCCGATGGAAATCGAATAATGATACTTGTCGGCAGTAAAATCATCAAGGAAAGTTACGACCTCAAAGCGATTCAAAATGTTTTCGTCGTTGGCCGCCCCGACAACATTCCGACGCTGATTCAGATTAGAGGTCGCGCGATTCGAAAAGGGTCGCATCTTATGCTGCCGGAAGCTCATCGGCATGTTTCCATTCTTGTTTTCGTGGCGTCGCGTCGCGACAAAAAGCTGTCAACGGAGGAACAAAAGTACAAAGAGAAGCTCGACGCATTCGAAGTTATTCAAAAAATCATGCAAGTGTTCAATCAAAATGCCGTCGATGCACCGCTGAACGCAGGTGTGTTCGACAACTATATTAAGAATGCGAACGATCCGCTGGCGCCGCTGCCGATTACATTCGCGGAAAAACGCCACGTCTACACGCGCGATCAGCTCATTCGCACAACTTTCGCAGCGTATCGCGCCGAAGATGAGGTTATGTTAACGAAACGCATCATAAAAAGAATCTTCATTGAGCTCGCGAGCATATGGGGTCTCGACGATCTGCGCGAAGCAATTCGGAATGCGCCCTTTGAACTGCCGATCGACCCCAGTGTGATCGATGACGAATCTATAAATATCGCGTTGTGGCAGCTGTGTTACAATGTCGACGATGGATATGTCGAGCCGCTTGAGCTCACGAATACTGCGACCGTCAGCAATATCGAGTCAACGGCCGCCGCGATTAATCGCATGTATGACTCGAACGACAAGATTGTTATGTCGCCGAATGGTCAGAAAAACGTTATTGTGCCGATTTTTGAAGACGGCGGCGCACAATATTTCGTAATGTGTCCGATTGACTCTAAAAACGCGCCCGTTATCGACATCGATTCTTGCTTCCGCCTAATCAACACCACAAAAATTACCCGCATCGACATCAATGACTTCGTGAAACACAAGCGGATTGACTTCGACTACAACGATAAGAAACGCATCTTCTATCGCAAATTTGTCGATGTGTCGATTGAAAACATGGAAAATGCCATTTGCGAATACGGCACATTGTTTCACATCAGCTTTCTCGACGAGTGTATTGAGTACATTTTCCGCGTATGGACCGACGGTACTCTTGAAAAGTCCGAGATGCACGACTTCTATTTCAAGATGCTGTACTATTATGACATTCTCAGTCTGGTCATGTGGGCGTACACGTGCAAGCCGCGCGTCTTCAAGGAGTATGTGAAGTATGCCGCGCCGGTGCAGGCGAAGGATATCAAGCTGAAAGTCATCTCGCGGTATGAGAAACGCGCACAAGAAATCGAGGATATCAGCCCCGACGACAACAGTGACCTCGGCTCGAGCGGCGTCATTAACTTGCTGAAAACTAGTTACAACCGCACCTCGAACGTGTGGATTCCGCAGGAATTCCGCGAAGAATTCAATCGTATTCTCGAAGATTCACTGGCGCTGTTCAACGGCCGCAAGAAGCGCATGCGCGGCATCACGAAAGTCAGCGCCAAGTTTCTGCCGATCGGCCATTACATCGGCAAGTTTCCGCGGATCTATCACCCGGAGCGCGGCTGGTCAGAGGATCCGACATATGTTCAAACGGATGAACGCTTTGTCGAAAATGATATTGCGATTGGTTATGACGAGCGAAGTCAGTACGGAACGCATATCCGCTTCAAGTTGCGCAAGCCGATCCAGTCGATTAAGCGCTACAAAGATAGCCGCAAAATCGAGAAGGGATCCGTCTGCCGCAGTATCGCGAAGAATCGTCTCCGCGAAATCGCGAAACAGCTCGATGTTGTGCTCGGCGACAGCGGCCGCACTAGCGTCGAAGAGCTGTGTATGCTCGTTCGCAGCAAGCTGATTCGGCTTGAACTGAAGGAACGGATCAAAAAAACAAATGTGAAATGGTTCTACTTCCATTATGAAGAGCCGATGCCGAAGTATTGAAATGCGCAACTTACGTCGGTATATGTCGCAGAACGCGGCTGTATTCTATCAAAGTCGCGTTTACAAAAATCGGCTGTTTATCGATGTGCACGGGCGAGATATTTCTATTGATACAAAAACTCTGACGACGCATTTACATATCTATGATAAGTGGCTCGATAACGCACAAAGAACATATTCCATATACTACAATCATCGGAAGACAGAATATTACTATCGCGTCTTTCTAAACAATGGTCGTACATATCATCGCGGGCGCGTAGACCCCCGAGAAGATGTTTGGCAAATTTGAAAGCAGTCGCGATATTAACGATGCGTACACTTCGCAAGTATGCTGCGATCAAGAATCCTTATGAGAGTAAATTCCGCGATGTGTTTGCGGTTAAAACAAAAGGAACACGTATATGGATATTTGCGGATAAGCCAGACATAAACATCTTCATTCGAGGTCATATTGATGTCGACGGTTTGTCGCGGATATACGAAATATCATGTGCCGACGAGTCAAGACCATGTCGGTTTTGGCTGTGCACATACACATGGCAACTCTTCTGGGCGGGAGATTATATGGTGGTCGACACGATCGAATGAAACATTACTTCAATTCTGCGAGATATAGCTCGAGCGCGTTCGCGTATTCCATCTGCGCGTCTTTGTATGCGAGCGCATCGCCGTTGTATTTTATTTTTTTACACCGCACGCCGATGCCGTTCGCGCGCCGCTTCAGTCGATGCACGCGTGCGGTCGGCTTGTTTGCGTGCTTTTCATGAACCGCAACACTATTTTCAAGCGTCAATATGAGCCGATCGACTGACTCAATTAGCTTTTCGTCAAGTTTTTTAGCCGTCTCGATCGCGCTGATATTGTCGCGCGCCGCCGCTTCGCATGCGCGTTGTGCCGCCATTTCGCGAAATGCTTCGAGATGTGTGCGGCCTATATCGGTGCCCGTGCTCTCTTGTAGCCGCGCGATGTATCTATAAAGCTCTTCAAACTCTTCTTGAGATGCGTCCGCTGGGTAGACGCCGTAATGAAAGTCATTGAATCTTCGAATTTTGCCGTCGCTGTATTGGACTTCAATCGCGTACGTATCTTTTTCATCGCAGAATCTGTATGTCTTCGGCGATGTGCCATTCGAAAATTCTTCAAAGATCATCCTCAAATCGTTGCGGAGCCGATCCGGCGAGAGGTTCGCATCGGAAAGTTTCGGCGGAAAGACGCGCCACTCGTCGGCCATTTTTGATTTGATGCCACTGCGTATATTACTGTAATGAGACGCTTACGACACTATAAAAGCTATTTATTTGAAGAAGTCTCGGTCTGGGCGTATTATGTCGACAAATATTCCGACGATATAGAAATACGTAATTATAAGTTTGTAATGGAGCAGTTTTTCGGAAGAAGAGTGATAAGCTATCAGATACACGAGCTAGATTTCGATTGGTTTGTGCTGAGAGTATTTCCCGTTGGATGGTCTGTAACGATGGTGGTGCGTGGTCAAAAATACGACTTCGGCGCCCCCTAAGTTTCTATTGCCCTAAAGGGGCCGCGCCCCAACCAACGCACTCTTCATCTAAAATATTGAAAATATACACTGTGAGTTGACCACTCAGCATGCGTAATTTGCGTCGATACATCGAAACATGCAACACAAGTGATATGTGCCACTACCTCGCGTGCGACGGCAAAGCACCCGAGATCATAATAGACACAGGCAAATACAACCACTCTATTCGCGTCGGCAAGAGTTTCTACTACGAAACATATCAGCCATTCTATGAGTTTGTGATAGATCGAAAGATACGCGGCACATCAGTGACGGTAATGATGCATGTGAAAGTCGAAACGCCTCTGTTTAGGTTCAAATATGCTGTCACGGCAGCTTATCGCGGCAACATTTTGCTGGGCGCTAGGGCGTATCATAGAGGACCGCCGATCGCATGCTTCCTAAAGGGGCTGCCGCCCCTTTAAAACCCTGCTTTTCTTTAAAGATTTCCTAAAGGGGCTGCTGCCCCTTTAAAACCCCGCCATTTTTGAAATTTGGAAAACACTAAAAGAGTAATGAGGAGCCTCGCGAAGTATCGGTATCAAAGTGATGATCGCTATATGAAAGCGTACGACGACGACGGAGTCGCCGGCGACACAATGGTCGCTTATGACATGGAAACATACGCTCAGATAATCATGATTGGCCCGGACATGCAATATACAGCGATATATCGGTACTACACGATCATGTTTGAACGCATGAAAAAAGATAACAAGGTCATCGTTATGATGCGCGTCGAAGCACACAAGCAGTTTCTTCATTACGCCGATATGAATTTCAGATGTGTTATCGGCGTAGGCTATGCCGATGGCGTTCGCAAAAGCATTCACATAGAGCACGGCGGCGTTCCCAATGGTATGTTTCTGTTGTGATACTTGTGAAGAACTCTGGCGGGGACGCAGCCCCATCTTCAAAGAAAAGCAGGGTTTTAAAGGGGCGCAGCCCCTTTAGAATATTGATTTTTTGTTCGCATATATAAGATACGATGCGGCGTCTCAAGAAGTTTATCGAGATCAAAGACCCGATCTGCTTTATTCCGCAGGCATTTTATGCGCGCACATTCGGTCGTATGCCGAATTTTGTTGTGAGATACGGGGTAATTCAAACCGTATCGCCAATATACAAGATACGAAATTCTTATATCGCGTCGCTTTATGTGATCAGATTTGAATACGACGGCATTGTTTTCGTAGATCCATGTGGTTACTTCACACGCAAAGCCCCCGCGGACTTACTCAAAATAATCTCGAGCATCATTTTCTTCATCCGGCACGACCCTGCTTGACAACGCGACTTTCCTGTTAAAGACATGACAAGAAATATGTGTGTTGTGATTTTTTTTCGAAATGCGGCGACTGCGCGCTTATACCAGGCCATCCGCGGTCTCTGTGGTATGGGACATCGATGTATGGCGGATCGATGTTCGTATGCATAATAAAGTTATTTTCACGGCGATGTTTGATCGCCGTAAATGTACACTTGAATTTATGCATAGAGGTCTGTACGGTACCATCTATGCGCAGTATGAGCACGACAATACCCGCCTTCATATCGTCAATTTTAACTATCAAAAAATAAGTTTTAAGAACGCAGTGATGTCATATCGCCGTTGCAGGAGCACAACGGCGCGCAAATGCGCAACGGCGCCGCATCACCGCGTAAGTGCAGCAGTGCCTGCGGCCGGTGCGGGCCCCATCTGTTGAACCCACAGTGCATACTCGCGAGGAACATCTGTCTTCAGCCATTGTTTTTTAGAGTTCAACACGTAAGAACCAGTTGCGAAGCCGCGCCATTGATCATGATACAAGTCGTCCTCGAAATCATAAAAGTACAGAGGAACGCCTCCATATTCGCCTTTGAGCAGACGCTTAGGATAGTCTTTGTCGGTTATCGGAAAATCCGCGACAAACCCATCTCCGATAGGCTTGCCATTGCAGCCATACCTTTCCATGGGCCGCGATATTAGAAAAATAAGGAAAACAATGATGATCACGATAATGATATCCGTAACATCTCCCATTCTCGCGACCTATATAATATCGGAATGAAAATGTTACCGATCGTAATTCAGCAGCATATACTTGTAGTTGAGGCTCGAGTATATGTTGTCATCTGATGGAATAACTGTTTGTACGACATCGATGATGAGAGTTTCGAGTCGTCGTTGCGTTTCGTACGACGAAGAAGGGTCGGCCGAGGGCTTCGTGCGCGCATAACCATCGTGAAGTTCCTTGATGAACTGTCGTCGCAGGTTTTCAACTTCAACGAGAAAGGTGCTGAGCATCTCTGAGAATGGAAACATACCACCGGAAAAGTCATGAATACCGATCGCGCCGATCTTGTAAAAGTCAAGAAGTGCGGCCCCGAATTCGTCGACGAGCTGATGCGAATGTAGAATTTTGATGATATCCTTTTCGGTGCTACTGCCGCGTGTCAGCAATGTATGCAGCACGCCGTTCAGCCGCAGCACTACTTGGTTCCGAATATAGTTTGCGTCGATAGTACTCGCGGTTACTTCAAAGAGACTCGTGTTCGGCTGCTTCCGCACCATCATCCGGCGGCAAGCTTCCGCATTACAGATCTCCTGATATGTGCTCACGCGCGTACACATCGATGGTGATTTGAAGTATTTCACGATGTCGGCGATGTCAAACGGCGCGAGTGATGCGCCTTTCTTCTCTTCTCTTCGGCGCAGCACACGATAGTGCACGCCGTCGATCGTCTCAAATACGAAACCGCCATTTCCGCCGTTTTCTTCGCCGTAAACTTCTGCAGAGAAGTCAAATTTGGGCGCGGCCGCCTTGCCATCCGGCACAGTGATGATGTTTGTGCGCTCGATAATGCCGCTGGAAATGCCGTACGCCGGTGTGAGTGAGGCGTCTTTTTTAAACAATTGCGCTGTTTTATACTCAACGACATCGTACGCAACGGAATTAATCACGAGAATCGTTATGCCGCGATCTTTCGCCCACTTCGCAAATGAAACTTCTTTTGCAGTGCCGTAAATTTTCGCATGAAGTTCGCGTGGTAGGCAAGGCGCAACGTCTTCATGTGGCAGCAGGCCCAATCGTCTGCACGGAAAACTTATTCCGCGGCGCCGCTCTTCCTTGCAGTCGGGCACGAGAATTGCATTTTTGTCCGATTCGAGCATCTGTTTGATCACAGGCACGAGCGTGTTAGCGGTCAACAGCGTCTCAATAACGCCGAGATACATGTCATACGCGGGTAAGTTTTGCATAACAAGGGCGTGTAACTGCCGCAATGACTCCGCCGGATCGGCCGCTGCTGTGATGTCGGCGCTGATTTTTTGCACGTATGTTGCGGTTATTCCGCCGAGAATTTCCATTATATCTTTGTTGATGCGATTGTATTTTCCGGCAAGATTCTCAAATGCATCGACGATGTCAAGCCGATTTGTTCCGCTGACGTTGCTGTTGGAAATATTCATACTCTGCATTCGCGGCGCATCAAAGGACGCATAGATGGCGCCGATCTCATCGCTGATTTCACACAACTTTCCGATACTCGCAACGATGTCGCCCGTGACATTGTTGCCACTGTCCGCAAGTGCCGCCGTGTCGTCGCGAAGGCGCTTGAGCCGCGCCATAAGGGTTTTTGTGTCATCGGGAAACTTTTCGGTGATCAGCGGCTGCAGTATTTCGAAGTATGCATCGAAGGCCTCATGCGCGCGAAGTGCGGATTTCTTGAAATTTTGTATGTCGACCTCACTCATTTCATTATTTAAAGACAATGACTCGTTCTATATAAGGTGAGTGTCTTTATATTGTAAGGACGAACGAAATATAAAAAAGTATGTCGCGCAAGCACGCAAAGGAACCCGCAAAGAACAGCATCGTCGATGTCGAGTTGGACTCGGAAGACGGAGATGATGTTGAGGCCAACGTTATGCCGATGTACCCCAAGGGCGGCAAAAGGACCAAAGAGGAACAAGACACAGCGCCGACAACGACAACCGCAGAGGTCTATAAGTTGGTCGTCATCGTGATGAGTGTGATTATCCTCATTCTCATTGTTGTGCTGTTTTACTTCTTCAAGAGCAAGGACAAAGACGAAAAGGAAGAAAAGGAAATGGAGAATGTATTACGGCAGCAAGCAGCGCAAAGATACCCTCAGCAGCAGATGATGCCGCCGCATCAGCAGATGCCGCCGCAACACCAACAAATGCCGCCGCAATATCAGCAGCAGCACCAACAGCAGCAGATGCCGCCGCATCAACAGATGCCGCCACAATATCAGCAGCCGCCGCATCAACAGATGCCGCCGCATCAACAGATGCCGCCGCAATATCAGCAGCAACGTCCTCCGCAACAGCCACCGCCGCAACAGCAAATGCCGCCGCGCCCACCGGCGCAGGCGCCGCCAGGGGTCGCGAAGCCCGCCGCCACAATGAGCGGCGAATCCGATGTGGATATTTCTTCTGTTCTCGAAAAAACCAGAGCCGCCATTGCGAAAGACAATGACACACCGACGCGCGGAGACGAGGCCCTTGTAAAGTCGATTCAGGAAGATACAGCATCGAAATTTATCATTTTGAATGCGGAAGATGCAATGGAAACTCAAGCTGCAACGAGTTAAAAACTGCGTTTTACGTTAATGCTTATTTTTTGCAAATGTACCTTTATGGGCTCTTTTTCTCCATTAAAGTTACTTTCATGTATATGTATAACGCTGAAGCGCATAAAATGAGTAAGCCTGTCGCAGTCAAGCCTGTTAAGCCGTCGGTGGACGCGGCACCCAAAAGCAATGATGTAGCCCCCGTCGTCGTGGTCGATGCCGCGCCGCTGTCCGTCGGTCAGCCCACTGCCGATGGCCATATTAGCCTGCTCGCGAGCGTTGAGAATCTCGCGGTCAAGCCTGTGAAGAAGGGCGGCCGTAAGCCGCGCGCGAAGGCCGCTGACGCTGCGAGTGCCGCAGGCGGCGACGATACGAAGTCGGTTGTCTCCGAGACTCCGTCGCAAATTGAACGCAAGCGAAAGAACACTCCGATTGTCAGTATGGCCGACAATGAGGCAAAGGGCATTATTATTCAGCCGAACAAGGTCAAGGGACTCGTTCGTAAGGTGTTTATGGACCCGCTGAACTATGAGGTGCTGCGCCGTATCGGTCGCGCCGCCGAGAACACTGAAGACGGCAAGCCTGCGCCCGTCGAGATTCATCGCCTTCCTGGTGATGTGCTGAAGGTTATTCAGCAGGCAGAGAGCGAATACAAGAACGGATTTGTCCGTGCATATGAGCGCGTCGTCGTCGGCGCATATGATGATACAAAGAAGAAGGCATACAGTGCGGCCCGCAAGCTCGAACTTGAGCGTCTCAACGAGGCTCGCCGCAACAGCCGGTCGACCGAGTTGGGCGCTAAGCAAGAAGAGTTCAACAATGAGCGCTTTAACAAGATGTTCGACCCGCATTTCTACGACGGTTTCGAGGCATATTACGCGACCGAAGACAAGTTTGCCGTCGGCAAGCTTTATCGCCCGAATGTTCGCAAGGCCGCAGTGGCATCAGTGCCTAGTGATACTAAGACGCCGGAAGCGACCACGACCGCGGCCACCGCTACGCCCACGGCAGCGACGCCCGCATCTTCGATGCTTGGCGACGCTAAGTCACCTGCACATACGACTGTCGACGAGTGGATGCGCGCCGCGCACCTGATTAAGCGCCGCATCAAGCGTCTCGGCTCCGGCGTTTCTACGATTCTCGCGGCCTTCCTCGACTATCTCGTTATGGCGCTGCACGCTGAGTGTATCCAAATCGCATATGAGAACGGTGGCGACGGGCTCGTGAAGCTGGAACATGTGATTCACGGCATCAACACTTCGACGCGTCAAAACTCTGTTATGCAATTTGTTGCGACGCTCAACAATCTGCGCAACGCGCGCGATTATGTCAATAAGATGACGAAGGCGGACAATAGCCGCCGCACGACGCTGATGTTCGAGAAGCCCGCGAGTTATGTTCGCGACTTCGCCACGCAAATTAGCGATCTGAGCATGGTTGTGCGCAAGCGTCTCGGCGCAAATGCTGAAACCGATATTGAAAAGCACGCGCACAGCTGCAAGATGTCGGCGTCGTACAAGGTCTTCCTCGGCTGCATCGTCTATGAGACTATCTCGCGTATCAGTCAGCTGCTGTCCGATGAGCTCGCGCACAAGAATCTCCGTACCGTCAGCAGCGAGCACGCGTGGGGGGTAATCCGCCAAATTCACCGCGTCTGCGGCATGTCATTTGACACGGCCTCGCTGACGATCGCGTCTGCGCTCACCAAGTATTTCGCGCAGCACACCGCACGCAAGCAAGCAAAGAGCACTGCCCGATTCAATGCGCGCAAGAACACGGCGCCGACTCTCGATGCCGTCCGTGAACTGGCCGGTGACGACCCTGAAGACGAAGACTCTGAGAGCGAATCCGACGCCGAGCACGTGACGGATCCCGTGTA